>ERZ773055.127-NODE-127-length-51876-cov-6.875649_pt1 | contig 51876 bp, 49 predicted proteins | sample MGYA00580515_ERZ773055 | MGnify/ENA primary metagenome ERZ773055 (study PRJEB29015, sample SAMEA2737993) | human oral metagenome | biome: human oral; feature: human-associated habitat; material: dental | place: China | collected 2064 ...
TGTGAACTAAGAATATGGAGGTACAGTTCAATGACAGTACAAGATACAATAAAAAGCCTGCGCGAGAAGCACGGATTATCACAGGATCAACTTGCAGAACGGGTAATGGTAACAAGACAGGCTGTAAGTCGCTGGGAGACAGGAGAAACGCAACCAAACACGGATACGCTCCAATTGTTGTCAAAAGAGTTTGACGTATCAATCAACACGCTGCTTGGCAAACCGAGACAGCTTATTTGTCAGTGCTGTGGTATGCCTCTGAGTGAAGACGAGATCATCAGCAAAGAACCAGATGGAAGTTTCAATGAGGACTTTTGTAAATGGTGCTATGCAGACGGAAAGTTTGCTTATAAGACAAAAGACTCTTTACTTGATTATTTGGTAGGTCATATGCCGAATCCGGACAATACTCCTGATAACGAACGACGTGCTCAGTTTGATGGATATATTTCACAACTGAAGCACTGGAAGTAAAACTGATCAAGGCTCCTCACTTCCGGCAAATATGTCGGCGGCGGGGAGCCTTTCTTATGCTTCGATGTCGATTATGATTCCCGACTTGAATTCCACTGTGAAGTGGTCGGCAAAGACGGTGATTTTCTCGATGAGCTTTTTGACCAGAGCCTCGATGAGGCGGTTTTTTAGGGCGATATTTTTCAGAGCCACGGATTCAAATATTTTCTTCATGATGAAATCTCTCCTTCATGCTTGATTTTTAGGCATGTTCCCATTATGATTAAACACACAGAAAAAACAAGAAGGAAGAATATTCTGCGCCACTATGGAAAATATAGCAATGGAGATTAACAATGGCAAAGAAACCGCTACCAAAAGAAGAAAACATCTATGAAACAGATTGCCCCATCCTTTATGCCATGGAACTGATCGGGCAGAAGTGGAAATTTCCGATCCTGTGGTACATTGCAGATGCGGAGAATCAGACACTCAGGTATCGCGAGCTGGAGAGAAAGGTTGTAGGCATTACTGCGACCATGTTGACAAAGTGCCTTAGAGAGCTGGAGCAGGACAAGTTCATTACAAGGAAGCAATATAGTACGATACCGCCAACTGTCGAGTATTCACTTGCGAATCGAGGAAAGACATTGATCCCTGCGCTGGAGTCGGTGTATCAATGGGCAGATGATCAAATGCGGGAAGAAAGCGGATGCGCGGACTGATTTCCGAAACGGCAATGTGCTTTTTGGCTGCAAAAATTTCTCCGCGGAGATATATCAATGAATATGACAGTGACGATATTCGTGCAATTATTTCTTTGGATATGGTTTCTGGGATGTACAATCACATGGCGCTTCGGGAAACGACTTCTTGTTGAAGGAATGGGGGTTCGGAGCGCAGAGTTTGCCATGCTCTGCCTGTACAGCATAGGACTGATCAGTTATCGCCTTTTTCAGCCCATCGGCAAATGGATTCTGTTCACTATCTTAGTGTTGTGGTTTGTAATCCAGTTTTTTTGCCATTGGTATTACACCGTCTTTGGAGCTTCCGAACAAAAGCTGAAAGGCTACAATGAGTGCTTCCAAGACACAGTAAGACTTATTCCCATGAGTGATAAACGCCTGATACCGGATTTCTATCATATTGTGCTGCATCTATTGATCTTGGCAAACGGGATACTTTGCTTGCTATCCCATACGCAGGTTTAGAACCGTTGTAATCCGAAGGCCTGCTTAGCCGAATCAAGGAGACGAAATGCGGAGAATCGATTATTTCGAAGAATGATTTCGCTTTTCAAGAGGTAGTTCTTAATCCATCATGTCCGGCTGAGATTTCTCTTTGACATTGTTTTGGCATTATTATTTAGAATCAGCAGCTGTTATAGAGAGTTATAGGAACATACATTCAGTGCGGGGACGGTGGCGCCGCCGGAGAAGGGCTGTAGAAGTGAGGGAGGAATACCATGTCACAGGTGATAGTATCGAAGAACGAGCTCGAGTTTGTAGTCTTCTGTATTGAAAATCTCGCGGTGGCCCTGCATACAGATGCTCAGAGTGTCTATCGCGCACTGACGGAAAAAAGCGATATTTTAAAATCCTATATTGTGCCGGAATATGAGATACTTCACACGCAAAGTAAAGAATATATTGTGGATGATATTTTGGAAGTCATGAAGGAAAGAGGTGTAGAAGTATGATTCTTTATCATGGCTCTTACCTTGCAATCGAAAACCCGGATTTACTGCACTCGCGACCGAATCTTGACTTTGGAAAAGGGTTTTACCTGACGTCCATTCGTGAGCAAGCAGTAAAATGGTGCGGGAAGTTTGTCAAAAGGGGAAAAGAAGGTGTTATATCAAATTACATGTTAGATGAGGATTTATTTCAGCGGCTCAAAGTGTTACAATTTGACACATATTCGGAAGAGTGGCTTGAATTCATACTTGCTTGCAGAAGTGGGAAGGATAGTTCTGATTACGATGCAGTCTGCGGTGGTATCGCAAATGATCAAGTATTTAATACGGTTGAACTGTATTTCGAGAATTTGATTGATAAGTCAGAAGCCATTAAAAGGTTGCGGTATGAAAAACCAAACATGCAGATTGCCTTAAGAACAGACGCTGCGCTTACTTGCTTAAGATATATGGGGTGCGAAAAGATATGAAAGCGAGTCCTGTTTTATTGCAGAAGAAATTCGCAAGAGTCATAGCATGTTTTGCCGAGAAAAATCATATCTCATTGGATGAAGCGACGGATTTTTTTTATAAGTCTGAACTGTACCCTTTGCTACATGAAGGCGTATCGGATTTACATTGCATGAGTGATATGTATCTGGCGGACGAGCTCACGGAAGAATACAAGGGAACTTGACGAGCTCGATAAAAAATAACAAAGATAAAAACGCAACGTGTACAGCAATGTATGCCAGAGCCGGTAGGTAGCCCGGCCGTCACGGCGTAGTCGTGGTAAGTAACCTGCCCTCCGGGTTGTCCGTTCTTTGTTCATGAATTGAATCTTAGGAGGGGTTGTCATGGACAAAGTAGTTATCAAGTTGACGGTTTATTTTGCCGATCCGTTTTGGGTTGGCGTAGCTGAGCGGATTGCGGGCGGACATTTATCGGCAGCAAAAATTACCTTCGGGGCAGAACCCAAGGACTATGAAATCGCCGGTTTCGTACAAAGATATTTTTATGAGCTGCGCTTCAGTCAGTCTGTGCCGACGGAACGAAGGGAAGCAAAGAAGAACCCGAAGACAGCACAGCGTGACGCGAAGAGGCAAATGCAACAGGTCGGAATCGGGACAAAGTCACAGCAGGCGCTAAAACTGCAGCATGAAGAGAAGCGCCTGGAAGGCAGAAAAAAGAACAGAGAGGAAAAGCAGGCAAAAGCGGAGCGCCTGTTTCTATTAAAACAGCAGAAGCGAAAAGAGAAGCACAGAGGGCGATAACAGAGGAAGCGAATGGACTTTATACAAGATAGAGCTTGGAATACCGATTTCAGCCTTCAGAGCAGCCGGGTAAAGGCAATCAAGTTCCATAATAAAATCCTGACGTTTAAGCTCGACCGTATATTTCGATGTGTCGAAGGGGAGGAAGTGGATTGCCCGGGCGAATTTCGTTTTGAAGCTTGTGACTTGGACTTGTGCCGCGCGCTGCTATTCAATAAAACGCTGGGAGAGGGGCGCTTTACCGGGAAATCTGTTTCTCTGCGGGAGTTTATAGATGTATATGGGAATGCGGAATTCGAAATCATAAGAGAGGGCTATTTCGGCAATACGACAACCTATAGCGGTTGGCTCTGGGAAGCGGAAAAAGCACCGGTATCCGCTATCCTGTATCTCTGGAATTGCGGGGATCGGATTTATCGAATTGAGGAGTAGTGCCTGATTGAGCTTTTCGCGAGAGGGGGAGTGAAGGACTGTGAACCAGGATCCGTTTCAAGAATATATGCGGGATTCCGAGCCGGACAAACGCAAAAAGGGCTATGCATGGCGAACCGGAATCGGTCTTCAGGCAGTAGACGGACTCAAAACCTCCGACTATTTGTTGCATACGGCTGTCCGCAATATTGAAGGCGAGATAACCTTTCAAGAGGCCAATGCCCTGTTACAGAGCTATTATGAAGCGCATCCATCGAGTGATTTTGAAGATCGCACGGAGGAGGCGGATAAGGTTTCTATCAGAATTGCGGAGCTTCTTTCGGAAAAAGCGTTCAGTTTTACACCGCAGGAATACATTTCAATCCACCGAAAATTATTTGCGGGAATTTATTCGCATACGGGACGCCTCAGGGACTATAACATTACCAAACAGGAGTGGGTTCTTGACGGAGCAAGCGTTCTTTACGGCAGCGCAACGGAACTGAGAGCAACCTTGGACTATGATTTTTCCGAAGAAAGAAAATTCTCGTACAAGGGTCTGTCGATGGATGAGATTATTCGCCATCTCGCGGTATTTCTTTCGAGACTCTGGCAAATTCATATATTCGGAGAGGGAAATACCAGGGTGACGGCGGTATTTTTTATCAAATACCTGAGTACCTTAGGGTTTGAGGTTGCGAACGACGTTTTTGCCGAGAATGCGTGGTATTTTCGCAATGCGCTTGTCCGGGCAAATTATAACGATCTTAAAAAAGGAATTCATGAGACGACAGCGTTTTTGGAACTCTTTCTTCGCAACCTTTTGTTGGATGAGCATCACCCGCTCCGAAACCGGACCTTGCATATCAGTTGGACGTCCGACGAGGCAAAAAAACCGGACATTGAAACGAAAAAACCGGACATTGGAGCAGCGAAACCGAATATTATGGCCGGTTTTTTGCCAAAAACAGCCGGAAACATACAGAAACTACGGGAAGCGTTCCCGGAGGGAGAGATTTTTGGACGAACGGAAGTCATGAAGGTGCTTGGTTTAAAAGCTTCCGGAGCGTCCGAACTTCTGATGAAAATGCGAAAGAGCGGCATTGTTGAAGCGGTCAGCGGTCAGGGGAAAGGAAAGTATCGCTTCATTCTGTTTTCTTGAATCATGCGGTAAACTATATGCTCGCTTGGGATATCGACGCCTTCAGATTTCCTGATTCAGAGTCATGGCGCTTTGAGGCGTCTGTAAGCCGGAACCGGGATCCGGATTTCCAATCCATGTAGCCCGCCCCCAGGTATACAGAGTGTTCTTTGTGATTCTCAGTTCTCTCGCCACCTTCGCCTGACCGATTTCCCTGGCAAGCTTGACAGCCTGAACTTTGAATTCGTGATCATATCACAAGACAGGGCTCTGTCTATTATTCAGATCAGTTTCAGTTCCTTGCAACATTGCCTAATTTGAACTACGAGCAGTTGCAGGAGGACGAAACTCCGTCAGATAAAGTAGCAGATCGAGTAGCAGATATGATCGGACTGAAAGGCGAGATGACGAGAAGACTTCTGAATGATCTTGTGGATAAGGGATTGTGGAATAAAACGACACAGACTAACAGAAGGCGTTATTTGAAGGTTCCCTTAGATAAATAAATACCTATCTGTAAGGAAGTAAAATCAGAATGAGACAAAATACAGATGCAGATCGTATACTCACAATAGCTGAACAAGGTTTTGAAGGACATCTTTATGATGCCATAGAAAAGGAAAAAGTCGTCATTACCTTTTCCGGTAGTGAGGGGGGGGCTTCGACCAGTGATACAATGGCCTATTACTACAGACAAAACGGCATATCTGCCTTAGGAGTCACGCTGTTTGCAGGAATTGATACGGGAAAGTTTCTGGATAAAGTACCGTTGGAGTATGTTGAAAATGCGATTCGATATCTTAAAGATCAAGGTTATAAAAAGATTGCAGTGGATGGTATATCCAAAGGATCGGAATACGCCCTGCTTGCGGCATCAATGTTTGAAGACATCAGCTGTGTCATAGCACGTGTCCCTTCTTATTTTGTCAGTGAGGGCATGATCGGGAAAAAGAGGACATCTGGTGATTCCTGCTGGTCATATCAGAGAAAAAGTTTGAACTATGTTCCCTATAAAATAAAACAATTCAATGTGATAAAACAGTTTATCGCTCATCGTGAATTTAATATTCTGGATTATAATACAAATAAGGATATTGGATCTGAGGCTATCATTCCCATGGAAAGAATCCAAGGTCCTATTCTCCTCATATCAACAGAAGCAGACACAGTGTGGCCTTCCGTTCAACAGGCTGATTATATAGAAGAATATCTGTTAGACCATAACTTTTCTTACGAAATAATGAATCTGAAGTACCAATATATCAGTCACTTTGCTATCTCGATGAGAAGAAACGAAGGATTGTTAAAACTTCTCTTCAAGACAGAACGAAAATACCCGAATGAATGTGCAGCCGACAGAGCAGATATTACTTCTAAAGTGATTGACTTCATTCAAAATCACTGGTAAAGATAAATCGAGATTTGCTGAGGAAAAGAAATGGAGGAAGTAAACAAAACACTTTATATCCCTTTATATGGAAAATAAAAGGTGAGCCAACAGGGTATTATTTTGAATGATCGTTCAGCCGAAAGGATCTGGAAGGAAGAAGCATTTCCGATTCACGGAAAATCCAGGTCGAAATGGCTAGCTTATAACATGACCATAAGGGCTCGATTCTTTGATGATTGGACAGACAGAATGTTGAAACAGAACAAAGACGCATTGGTAATGCACATTGGATGCGGTCTTGACAGCAGGTATATGAGGATAAAAACCTCTTATGCTGAATGGGGAAATTGTTTGATTGCAGTCGACTCTACGATATAGCCTGGGATACAGGTATGCTAAATGCTGTTGCGAAGATCCACGAGTACAAAGGTCGATAGGATTTATTCGTCAGACAGAAGCTTTGGCCATGATCCCGGAATAGGAAGGGCTCATAAGAGAAGGGGCGGGCAGGAGCACATTTTATGTTTGTGCGGACAGTAAATAATTTTCTTCATTCAAAAGTAAGGGGCTTTAGACGTAGAAATAGATACAGGATGGCTGTATCAAACAAGAATAGCATTATCAATAAGAGGAATAAGTGTTTAATAAAGTGTTTGTTATAACAAGGGAATCATATGATGAATGGAAAAAGAAAACCGCTGTCCGCTGTGCTGAAAATTTATCTGATCTGCTGTATATTCCGCGCAATTGAATACTTTATACTGCGAACAGATCAAACAATATTTGGCGAGGCCTTTGTACATAAACTGGCCGGGATTTTCATTCTTTTTGCGGGTATAAAACTCTTTGAGTTCAAAGCCAAGGAAATCGGCTTCGACAAAGATAAAACAATTCAATATATAGCGAAGGGATTGGCTTTTGGAGCTGTAACGTTCATACTTGCATACTCGGCTGAGGTTTTAATGCTTGCTTTGCAGGGGAAATTTACAGGGCTTGCTTTATATGTAAGTGCTTATGCCGTGGATGGAAATATTGGTCATCGAACGGCTCCGGTTTTCTTTGCATTTTGTATGATTGGAAATATCATCAACGTTGTGATGGAAGAGGGTATATTTCGGGGACTGTTCCCAAGGCTGCTTGAACAGAGATATACCTGCATCATTTCCGCTGTAATAGCATCGAGTTTATTTGGCCTATGGCACATAATGGCACCGATTAGAAATTATTGTGACGGTACAATGAGCTTGGAAGGATTGATTGCTAATTCTGTTATGTTGGCTGTTACAACTTGCTTGATTGGCTTCAAATTTGCGATGATAACTAAATCGACGGGAAATCTGTATATGGCAATGGGAGATCATTTTTTCAATAATACAATCGTTAATATATTTCACGTTATTTCCATTACAGGTGCAGACGAACTTATGGTTTTGAGGATTTCCATCGCCCAATCCATATCATTTATAGCCGTTCTGCTATGGTGTTTTGTTGTGCGACATAAAAAATGCTCCGGCCTATGAATAAAACATGCCAGATAGTTTTTCTGGTTTACAAGAAATAAAGATAACCCCCTTTTTATCGGATTTTCATCATATAGATCAGACATGGTTTGTAGTATCCTTTTTGAGTGTTGTCTCGCAACCTCACTCTACCAGAGGACTGCAAACCATGTCTTCTTTGTATGTGATCCATATTTTTCACATTTTTACAGTTTATTTTGATTTATCCGTTAACGGCAGCAAGATTCCGATTTTGATGTTTTTTCTGCGCCACGGCGAGCTTCCCGCTGTGTTGGCGTGTGACAGCTTCAACGATACCTATAGGCGCTGATAAGCGCTGACAAAAGTTTGAGCTTTTGTTTGCACACTTCCCCGCACTCATTTGTTAAGCAGTATAAGGAGGTGAAAAAGTGGCAGATGAAGTGAAGTTGTCGGAACTGTCTGCTGACGACATTGAAGAAATGATCCGGGAAAATTATGCGGATATATTCAGGTATTGCTTTTGGCGGACAAAGCAGCAATCCGATGCGGAAGATTTGACACAAGAAACTTTTTTGTGTTTTATCAACAGTCTGTCTCATTACTCTGATCGAGGTAAGCCGAAAGCACTGCTCTATACGATTGCCCGGAATCTATGTATCAACTGGCATAAGCGGATGAAGCCGCTGCCCTTGTCAGATGAAACACTGGAGAATATTTCTTTTGTTGAGGCAGACAAAGAAGTTGAGATTGCGAACAGGCTTACCTTACACAAATACATGAATCAGCTGCCGAAGGACCAGCAGGAGATTTTGCTGCTGCGATACTACCTGGAACTGCAGGTCAATGAAATCGCGAAGACCTTGGGAATCAGCCGATTTGCAGTGATGTATCGTTTGAGAACAGCAATGAAAAATTTGCGGCAAGATATTAGGAAAGGAGGTTCCGGGTTTTGAAAAACGAGCTTGAATCGAGCATCAGAGAATACTATTCCGAGATTTCTCCATCCCCGGACGAACAGAAGATTGAACAGACAATACGGCAGGCACGAGCTATTATGCGCAAAATCGAATACACGGAAGAGAGTGCTTCTTTCTTTGATTTCTTCCTGTCGCAGTTTTTGTTTATCAGAAAGCGGGTTTGGCTGATTCAGTTTGTGATTTTGCTTATCTGTGCCTCTCTGCTCACAGGAAAGCGGGAAGCCGCAAGCGCAATCGGCGTGATGTCTACGCTTACACCGCTGATTTTCTTGACTTGGACGCAAGAGCTATCCCGAGCTTTTCTCTATGAAACTGCAGAGGTTGAGTTATCCACTCGTTTCACCTTGCGTCAAGCTGTAATTTCTAGAATTACAATGATAGGACTTTTTGATTTGCTGTCCGTGACTTTGCTTGGCTTTCTGACCGCCCACAGATTTGGATTGGAAATGCCACATATTTTCATGTTTTTGTTTGTTCCCTTTCTTTTCACGGCGTTTGGTTGTCTGTTCATACTGAATTATTTTCCGATCAGATCCAATGTATATTGCTGTGCCGGATGGTGTGGACTGGTTATGATTGTATTTTTTTATCTTTCAAACTGGGAACCCCAAATCTATGATGCAACCCTGATGCTGGTTTGGTATATAGCTTTTGTGATCGCATTGCTATTAACTGTGCTTACGTGCTATTTGCTGCTTAAAAAATGTACGCGGGACTTCTGCTTCCGTCAGACGGCTTGAGAGGAGGGTTCGTATGGAATTGGAATTGAAGGGTTTGACAAAGAAATATAGGGAAAAAATTGCTGTCAATCATGTCAGTGCGGTTTTTCACCCCGGTACGTATGGACTGCTCGGAGCAAACGGTGCGGGGAAAACAACCCTGATGCGAATGATTTGTGATGTTCTGACCCCAAGCTCCGGGGAGATAACAGTAAACGGAAACCGAATCAGCGTCATGGGAGAACACTATCGCACGTTGCTGGGCTATTTGCCCCAGAATTTCGGCTATTATCCCGATTACACCGCAAAAGAATTCATGCATTATATTGCTGCTCTGAAAGGGCTTACAAAACCCGCGGCAAAAAATCAGACAAAACAACTCCTTGAATTGGTTTCTCTAACGAGTGTTTCCGATCAGAAAATCAAGACCTTTTCCGGTGGAATGAAACAACGTCTGGGGATTGCACAGGCCATTTTGGGGAATCCCAAAATATTGATCCTCGATGAACCAACGGCAGGGCTTGACCCAAAAGAGCGGGCTCGCTTTCGGAATCTGATTGCCGATTTTGCAAAGGATAAAATCGTAATTTTATCAACACACATTGTTTCGGATGTGGAGTATATTGCCGATCATATCCTTCTGATGAAACAGGGGAGTTTTCTTCTCTCCGGTTCGACACAGGAATTAGCGCATGAGATAGACGGAAAAGTTTGGACCTGTACCGTTACAAAAGAGAGCTTAAGCAATCTGAATGAGAGATACACCATTGTTAATCTGCACCACACGGCCTCTGAACTTGCTGCAATTCGGGTTGTAGCGGATGAGAGACCACAATCCGATGCAACGGCGGTCGAGCCGACATTGGAAGACTTGTACTTATACCACTTTCAGGGAGAAGAAAGAGAGGTATTAAGGAATGTTTGAACTGATAAAACTGGAGTGGATTAAACTCTGTAGAAAAAGACTTACGATAGCGGTAACTTTTTTCTGTGTATTTGCGACGTCGATTATTTTCAGCCTGCCGTTTTTGCAATATCAGATATGGGATGCAAACGGTACCATGCTGACACGCGGTGAAGCTGTTTCTTATCGAAAGACGATATATGATGAGATTTTAAACGGAAGCTTAACAGAAGAGCGCATCACGGATGCTATGAGAGAATACAAGGATAAGTATTCCGATGCTGCGAATCTAATGACCCAGCGCGGCGGAGAAACATCGTTTACCGATGAAGTATACTATCGTTATTTTGCGCCAAGGCAATCCTATCTGAATATGATCGGAAATGCCTACAGCAACAATGAATACGGTGCGGCTAATATCTTATCCGTGAACCTTGAAAACGGAGCCGAGTTCTATGAAACAAGACAGGAGACTATAGCTGAACGGATTAAAAACAATGAGGATTTAAGCGATGATGAAAAGACTTATTGGAGAGAAAAGAGTTTATCGCTTGCCTTCCCTTTTGCGTACGGCTATGCACTTGGTTGGGTAAGCTTTGGTGAAACAGCCGACATGCTGATTATCTGCATACTAGGCATCTGCATCGTGCTTGCTCCGATTTTTGCGGGTGAATACCAATCAGGAGCGGATGCGGTGATTCTTTCTACGCGGTATGGAAAGAACAAGATTATCAGCGCGAAAATTTTTGTTGCATTTCTGTTCGGCACCATTGTATTTGCCGTAAACGCCGTAATTGCCTTGCTGCTACCGCTGCTGACCTTCGGAGCAGAGGGGGGAGCGCTCCCTGTGCAGATTGCCTATATCAGCAGCCCGTACAATTTGACTTTTGCGCAGGCGGATTTGCTTATCATTCTGATTGCCTATATTGTTTTAGTAGGGCTGATTGCAATAACCCTGCTACTCTCGGCAAAAATGAAATCAGCTTTTGCGGTGCTCATTCTTGATGTCTTGATTATTTTTATTCCGATGTTTTTCTCGCTGAGCAAAACAAATGCCTGGCTGCCTGCCATGGCTACATCAGGACTGTCAAGGTATAGTTATTTTATCTCATATCGCTTGGGACATTTTATAGTCGATATCTTTTGTATGATTGTGATTGCCTACGCGATCATAACAGTCTTATCCCTTGCTTTCGCTCGGATGCTCTTCCGGAAACATCAGGTCTAGCAAGCAGCATAACGTAGCTTTATAGAGAGCTCTTAGACGGCGGTTTTTCATGGAAAGCCGCCGTCTATGTTTTTGCAGCGTCAAGCTTGATGTCAGATGAGAGCTCGTCTCCGAGCAGCCGGAGGCTCGTCGATACGGGCGGAACATTTATCGCGGTCTGCGAAAGCAACGGTAGAATTTCACTCGATTTCCCTGTAAGCTTGCGTTGAGTCATGGACTTGCCCCCTGACGCACCACCTTGATTGTTTTGAATGGAGGAGAAAACATTGTTAAACGTATATTGCTACAGCCGTTGCAGCACTTGTAAGAAGGCCCTCAAATGGCTGGATGACAAGGGCATCAAGTATGAGTTGATTGACATCAAAGAAAATCACCCGAGCGAAGAGGAGCTCCGCAAGTACCATGCGATGAGCGGTTTTCCGTTAAAGCGCTTCTGGAATACCAGCGGCATTCCTTACCGGGAAATGGGGCTGTCGGGGAAGCTCAAAGAAATGAGCGAGGACGAACAGTTTGCGCTGCTCGCAACCGACGGCATGCTGGTGAAGCGGCCGCTGCTGGTTGCGGAGAACTTTGCGCTGACCGGATTTAAAGAAGACGAATGGGCGGAAAAGTTGCTGTGAGAAGAAGACCCTGACAGGGGATTATGTATTGCGGCAAATGTTAAAAAAGGGAAGCGTTCGCTTGCGTCGGCTATAAGAGCGGCGGATGAGACTGCGCCCCTTGTCTTGCTATTACCGCAGAACATGATAGACTGAAGCTATGAAAACAGTCAAAGTAGTCGCAGCTGTCATCTGTGATTCGCTGCGGGAGAAACAGAGCATATTTGCGACAGCCAGAGGATACGGGGAATTCAAGGGACAGTGGGAGTTCCCGGGCGGAAAGGTGGAGTCCGGAGAGAGTGCGGAGCAGGCGCTTCGGCGGGAAATCAGAGAAGAACTCGATGTGAATATTGCGCTCGGCGACTTGATCGAGACCGTCGAGTACGACTACCCGGCGTTTCATCTCTCCATGGATTGCTTCTGGTGCGAGCTTTCGGGCGGAGCGCCGAAGCTACTGGAAGCCGAGGACGGCCGATGGCTCACGAAAGCCGAGTTGTATACAGTGACTTGGCTCCCCGCGGACATCTCCCTCATTCGGAATATCGAGTCAAAGATGGGAGAGCCGGATCTCTTGCGTATGCAGGCACTTCGACTGTTGCGGCACCTCTGTGAGGAGCACATCCTCCCCGAGACCGTGTTTCATGCACCTGTGCCGGAGACGCAGAACTTCTCGGCATTGGTATCCCGCCTTAGGCTTGCACTGGGAGAGCGCTACCCGTCCACCAAGTTAAAGCGCATCATGAAGAGCGTGCATTACGCAAACGGCTTTTCCGATACGGACTTACGCGAGGCAGCCTTTACGCTGGATGAGGCGGAACAGTACCTGGTTCGGAACGGCTTCCTCGACCATGACAGCGGCGTTGCCTATTTTAACGAGAGAATCACGGCGCCTGATTTTTCCGTTTCGGCGCAGGCCTTACTCGGCGTCATGATAGAGAGTTTGCTGCTCACAAAGGCGGGGAAAAGCTAAGGCTTCAAGTTCGAACCCAAGGTTCGGATTTTTATCGACACGATTCACATTTATCTCGAAAGGAGCATCTATGACGACACAGGAAAAACTGAAACAGTACCGCGATTGGATTTTTAAATGCTCTGCCTACAGCATGGCGCTCAATATCATCGATATTGACAAGCAGACGGTCGCGCCGAGCGCAGGTGCGGCTTACCGCGATGAGAGATCCTCATATCTCGCGGGCGAGCTCTTTAGCCTTGAGACCGACCCGGAGATCATTGCGCTCTTAAAGGAGTTAAAGGACGACCCGGAGGTAGATGCCGAGACAAAGCGCGCCGTGCAGCTCTACTATAAGGGCGTCATGGACACCATGTGCATTCCGAAGGAAGAGTATGTGGCATACCGGAAGCTCTGCAACGAGTCTTTTGATGCCTGGATTCTCGCAAAGTCCAAGGCGGACTATTCGATTTTTGAGCCCTATTTAAAGCAGGTGATCGAGAGTCAGAAGAAGCTCTACGGCTACCGCGACAGCAAGCTCTCGGTCTACAATCAGATGCTGGATGACTTTGAGCCCGGCATGACGGAAGAGAAGTACGATGCCTTCTTTGCGGCGCTGAAAGAGCGTCTGGTCCCGTTAATCCGCAAGGTGACGGCGGCAAAGCAGATCCGCGAGGACTTCCTGCACCTCGAGTACCCGGTCGAAGAGCAGAAGAAGTTTATGAATGAGCTTCTTACCTACCTGCACTTTGATCCCTCCTGGGGCTACCAGAACGAGTCCGAGCATCCCTTTACCTCCTGGACTTGCGAGAACGACTGCCGCACCACAACCAAGTATGTTCCGAACGGCGTGGTCTCGGCGATTTTCTCGACCGTGCATGAGGTGGGACACGCGTACTATGAGCACGATGTGGATCCGAAGTACGACGGCATGATACTCTCGGAGGGCATTTCTTCCGGCATGCACGAGTCCCAGTCCCGTCTCTGCGAGAACTATCTGGCGCGCACCGAGGCTTTCTGGCGCTATCACTACCCGAAGCTCAAGGCGCAGTTCCCGAAGCAGCTCGGCGATGTGAGCCTTGCGGACTTCTTGAAAGCGGTCAATGCTTCCAAGCCCTCTTTTATTCGCACCGAGGCGGATGAGCTCACCTATCCGCTGCATGTCCTGATTCGCTATGAGATCGAGAAGGGCCTCTTTAACGGCAGCATCTCGACCGAGGGCCTCGACAAAACTTGGAACGCGAAGTACAAGGAGTACCTCGGTGTCGATGTGCCGAATGCGAAGGTCGGCATCCTGCAGGATGTGCACTGGTCCGGCGGCAGCTTCGGCTACTTCCCGACCTATGCGCTCGGCACGGCGTTTGCGGCGCAGTTCGTGCACACCATGCGGAAGGAACTGGATGTGGACAAGCTGCTCGAGAACAATCAGTACGACGTGGTCATGGGCTGGTTAAAGGAGCACATCCACAAGTACGGTTGCCGCTATGACGCGCCCGAACTTATGAAGCTGGTCACGGGCGAGGACTTTGATGTGAACTATTTCCTCGACTATATCGAGGAGAAGTATACGAAGCTGTATCAGCTGTAAGAGAGATACAGATCAGGCAATATAACGGAATAGCGCTTTCTTTCAGGTGCTTTGCAGTCCTTTTCCGAATACTGTTTTCAGTTGTATTCTGCCGAGAGCCGCAGAGCACTTGCTCTTATGTTCCGATGTTAAAGTGATACCGCGTGGTTTGAGAATTGCGGGCGCATGAAAAGCTTCCGTGAATGCTGGTTGTTTGTTGTTGCTTTGATTGATTGAATGAGAGGTTCGAAACGGATGGAAATTGAAGTAAAAGAAGTTACCGATCAAAAAGAGAAGGAGGCAATCTCAAGAGAAATACTCTATGATCTTCCAGAATGGTTTGGATTACCCGAGAGCACGGAGGAATATATTACGGATTCGCAGGACAAACCTTTTCTGGTTTGCTATGCGGATGGAAAAATTGCCGGCTATATGGTGTTGAACGCGACGAGCGCGGATTGTGCGGATGTTTTTGTGATGGGTGTCAAAAAAGAATTTCATCGCATGGGAATCGGATCAAAATTGAATGCGACCTATGAAACGATGGCCAAAAAGCTGGGCTACACCTACTCCCAGGTAAAAACGGTTCAGATGGGACATTACAAGGAGTATGATATTACCAATCGTTTTTATCTGGCGATGGGCTACAAGGAGCTGGAGTGTTTTCCGACTCTATGGGATGAGTGGAATCCGTGCCAGATTTATATTAAGTACCTGGGGAAATAAAGACCGTCTTAGCGTGCAGAGGCGTTTGGGACAGAACTCCGACCAATCATAGAAAGTGCAGGCGGCTTCAATCAAAAGAGGTCGTGCAGTCATCTGAGAAACAGAGCGATAGTTCACAATAAGTTCACACAATCATTAGCACTCAACTATTGACAGTGCTAACAACAGAGGTATAATGGGCATTGTAAAGAGGAACAGAGAGTAAGCAAAAGAGAGTTCACCCTCCTTCCTCTAAATCAGCTTCGACCTTACGGTCGAGGACAATTAAGGAGGTAAGAGTATGTTAGTACCGAGTCTGTTTGGCGAGAATTTGTTTGATGATTGGTTTGATTTCCCGGCATTGAAAGGAGCAGACCGGACGGAGCGGAAGTTGTACGGTCGCCACGCGAGAATGTTGATGAAGACCGATGTGCATGAGAAAGAGGACAGCTATGAGCTGGACATTGATCTGCCGGGCTTCAAGAAAGAAGAGCTCGCGGTGGAGCTGAACAACGGTTATCTCACGGTCAGTGCCGCAAAGGGGCTGGAAGAAGAGAAGAAGGATCAGAAGGGCAAGCTGATTCGGCAGGAACGCTATTCGGGTTCCATGCAGAGAAGCTTCTATGTGGGCGCACATGTGAAAGAAGAGGATGTGAAGGCGAAGTTTGAGCAGGGTGTCCTGAAACTCAGCATTCCGAAGAAGACAGAGGCAAATCTGCCGGAGAAGAAGACCATTCTGATTGAAGAATGATTGCGTGAAAACAAATGCGAGTTCAGGTGGAGTGGATGCCACTGAAAAAGAAAAAGCTGCCGCAGTATTGCGGCAGCTTTTTTGTCACTTCCGGATTTAGCCGAACGTCCTTTATGCCGCAATCGATTGTTCGGCGTTCCACATGGCCGTATATTTACCTCCCAACTTTAACAGTTGCTCATGGGTCCCGGACTCTGCTATTTTTCCGTCTGCCACGACGAGGATTCGATCGGCATTTTTTATAACAGACAAGGTATGAGCAATCATCACAACGGTTTTGTTTTCCTGCAGCAGATTGGAAATTGCCTGTTTGACAGCGAGTTCATTCTCAATATCCAAAGAGGAGGTTGCCTCATCCAGAAGCAGAATCGGGCTGTTTTTCAATATGGCCCGAGCAATCGAAAGTCGCTGTCGTTCACCGCCGGATAGCAGATTGCCGTTTTCACCGATGGAGGTATCATACCCTTTTTTCATTTTTCGGATAAATGTGTCACAGTTCGCTTTTTCGCAGGCGGTTTCTATTTCCTCATCCGTAGCGGAAGGTTTTGCGTGGCGTATGTTCTCCCGTACTGTTTCATGAAACAGAAATGTGTCCTGATCGACCATAGAGATGATATTCAGTACATCTTCCGCATTGACATGGAGGATAGAGTGCCCGCCGATGTCAATGTCCCCGCTTTCCGGATCATAATATTTCGCAATCAGATTTAAGATTGTTGATTTTCCGGATCCGGAGTCTCCTACAATTGCGGTTAGCTTATGATCCGGTATTGTGAAACTCATTTTTTTCAGAACAGGTTCTCCCAGCACATAAGAGAACGACACATCATGAAAGGAGATGCCGTGCTCTTTAGGCGAAAAGATATCTTTGCTTTTCGATATTTCCTTTTCTGTCAACAGGTTTTGGATGTTTGTTTTTGAGATCAGGAGATTCCTGTAACTGAACATGTCCACCGAAATTGCAGCGGTCAGCTTTGCTAAAACCATCGGCATCATGCACAGAAACAGGAAATTGATTGCGTGGATGGCTCCGGATTGCCATGGGATGAATCCAATCCACATAATCAGCGGAACGGTAAGCCAATTTACAATGTTAAAAGCAAAATTAACCGGAATCCCGTGTGCCTCATATTGATAACTGACTGTGCTGAATTTCCGCAGGGCAGCGGTTGTGTTTTTGTTTTTCGTGCCGCCCATTCCATATGACCGGAAGGTCTGAATTCCGTCGATGTACTCAACAATTTGTCCTACAGCGTCGGCTGTAACAGCATTCTTTTCCTTACCGTACTTTCCCACAATTCGAAATGACAGCCACATTTCGGGGAGCAACAGAAGAAGAGAAAACAGTAGGATGACCGCAGCCGGGAAATACAGAACACCGATAAAGGAAATCACGATTACGGACAGAATCCCGTTTTTTACAAGAGAGGCAAGTTTATGCGTAAGAATCTGCTCATAACCATTGACATCTGCCGTCATAATATTGATGTATTGCCCTTCGCGCTTTTCCGTAAAGCCGGATAACGGAAGCTTTCTAAGTTTATCGCCAAGGCCGAGGCGAATGTTCTTAGACACCTCAGCGCCACCGATTTGGCTCTGCGTATAACCAATGCTGTAAATGACAAGTCGTATCACAAAGATAGCTCCGACGAGGCCGGATAGACTGAAGATGCGCCGCATAGAAGTAGTACCGTCGTACAACATTGTGAGCACTGCGTAAATGACAATATAGTTACTTCCGGAAAGAAGTCCCTCCAAAACGGTCAATATCAGACCGCGGTAAAACCGGGCATTCTTACGGAAAAGATTTTTATCTGTCATCCTCCAATCCCTCCTTTTCCATAGGTGATATTCCTTGCCGATTCATAGCTTTCCCAACTTCTTCGGTAATAGCTGTTGCGCGAAAGCAGTTCATCATGTGTGCCGATATCGGAAATCGTATGATTCTCTACCACCGCAACCTTGTCACACATGCCGACAACACTGAGCCGATGAGCAATGATGAGGACGGTTTTCCCCTTAGAGAGGTTCCGGATTGCTTTGTCAATCTCCATCTGATTTTCCGGATCGGCGGCACTCGTCGCTTCATCCAAAATAAGAATCGGTGCGTTTTTTAAAATTGCCCGTGCGATGGCAATTCTCTGCTTTTCGCCGCCCGAAAAGCGGGAACCGTAACTCCCGACTTTTGTTTCATATCCGTCGGGGAGGGACATGATGAAATCGTCAATTTGTGCTGCACTTGCAGCTTCTCTAACCTGCTCCAAAGAAGCGTTCATCCCCATGCGAATATTGTCAAAGACAGAGTCTCGTGTCAGGAAAGTCTTCTGAAAGACGAGAGATATATGCGCGAGGAGTGTTTCGTATCGGATACTATTGACATTTTTTCCTCCGATCAGAACCTCCCCGTCATCCGGGTCGTAGAAACGGGAAATCAGTGCGGCAATCGTGCTTTTACCCGCGCCGGAGGCGCCTATAACGGCGACTTTTTCGCCTTCGCGGATGCACAGGTTGCAATTTTCAAGCACATTTGTTTTTCCGTCATAGGAAAAGCGCACATCTTTTAGTGTGATATCATGGCTTTCGGGGAAAGCATCTCCGCCTTCAAAAACCGGAAGTTCCAGTATTTCTTTTACTTTTGTAATGCCGCTGAATGCCTGCGCGAAATTTCCGGAAAGCTGTTGAAGCGGAAGCAGTTCCGTCAAATACAAGGACCCGATATAGGTAAACAGGAGAAATACGCCGGAGGTGATCGTTCCCCGCAGGAAGAGTCTTCCGCCCAGGGGAACGATCAGTAAAAGTCCGGATTCCAGTATCAGAATAAAGACAGCATACAAGGGAGCAGTCTTTTTCGAGATTCTGTTCCACGCTTTGTTTCCGTCGAGAATGGCTTCTCTGAATTTTTGAAATGATTTGCTGCCCATCCGATACGCCTTAATCAGACGCATTCCGCGGACATATTCGACCATAACGGAATTGAAGTCGGCAAGAGATTCGTTGGCCTCCGGCAACATATCAGACATTTTTTGAAAAACTGCCATCATCACCGGAATATCCAAAAGGAGAGGAAGCAGAGAAATGAGTGCCAGCGGAACATTCACCGTTATGAGATAAGCAAAAATAACGACAGGACCGGTAAGATAGCTGACAAGCTCCGGAATGTTATGTGCAAGACATAACTCTAACTTCTCAATGTTCTCATTCAAGACGGTTTTGATTTCACCGGTGCTCCGCTCGTTGACATATCCAAGCGGAACCTTCGCCAGGTGTTCTATGATCATGCAGCGCACCCGAAACAGGGTGTTATAAGCACCTTTGTGCGAGAGCACGCCGGACAGACCAAGCAGAATCATTCGGAGAATGGTTGTGACGGTTACCGGAACGATGCTGTCCGTCAATTCTTTCTTTGTCAGCGTTCCCAGTAGGACGCTGTCCATCAAGCGATAAATGCCGACATACGGTCCGATTACAAGCAGTCCGCTCAAAAATGCACACAAGACAGAGGCAAATAAGTACCATTTGTCGCTGCCGGCCCATGTAAGAAGTAATTTGACCGGTTTTTCTCGTCCCTTATTCAAACAGATCACCTCCCTTATTTATCCCCACGGCAGAAAAGAACAATTGCTTCATCTGTGCCTTATTATCCGCACGGAATTTTAAATCGTCGCTGATGTCACCATCGGAAAAAACAAGTATGCGGCTACATGTCCTGCAAAGAAATTCATAATCGTGTGTCACAACAAATATGATTTTCCCCTGTTTAGCGAGGTTGCGGATTATTTTGGCGACGCTTGTCATGCTCTCATAATCCAATCCGCTGGTAGGTTCATCAAAGACAATCAGTTCTTTTTTACATATCTGTCCCACAGCGACGGCCAGCCTTTGCTTTTGTCCGCCGGAAAGCGTACCGGGATGTTGTGCGGCGAAGGGGGTCAGATCCAGCGTGTCCATCGTTTCTGCAATCAGAGCTGAATTCGGGTTACGAATGCCGAAGGAGCATTCTGCCTCCACGCTCTCTGCAAAAAGTTGAAAATTCACATCCTGCATGACCATATAGGAGATTTCCTGCCGTTTTTTCTTTGAGATGATTTTGCCATCCCGGAAAAAATCTCCTTTGATTTCTTGATGCAATCCGCAGAGGGCTCGCGAAAAGGTCGTTTTACCGGTTCCGTTTTTCCCGACAAGTGCAATTACCTCACCCCGTGAGAATTTCGCGCTGATATTTCTCAGCACAGGTTCTTTCCTGTAGAACAGGGAAACATTTTTGAGCTCCAGACTGTTTTCCTGTTCTATCTTCGCAATTACCTCGGGAAGCTCTTTTCGCAAGTCAGTGGTTCGGAGCCCCATTATTCGGCGTTCTTCTTCTGTCAGGGTCAGGAATTCTTTGGCAGAGTAATTTTTTGTTATCTGCCCTTCATCCAATACAAGGATGCGGTCAACGATATCCATCAGGTAATATAGGCGGTGTTCGACAATCAAAATGGTTTTTCCCTGAGACTTAAGCTCTTTGAGATGAGTTCTTAAAGCATCAACTGTCTCCATATCCAGATTGGAGGATGGCTCGTCCAAAAGGTAAACCGAAGGATTCATGGCATATACAGAGGCAAAAGCAATCTTTTGCTTTTCTCCGCCGGAAAGAGAGAAAAGGTTCCTTCCGCGCAGATTTTCAATTTTCAGATTCCTTGCGGCGGCAGCCACTTTTTGCGCAATCTGTTCCCTGGGCAAGGCCTGGTTTTCCACGCCAAATGCAATCTCGCTGTCTGTATCCACATTGAAGAACTGTGTCTTTGGGTTCTGAAACACCGAACCGACAAGGGATGCGATTTCGTACATCGGAAGTTCCGAAAGGTTCTGTCCGTCAAGCAGAACATTCCCGGTCAGCTTCCCGGGATAGATATTGGGGATAAGTCCGTTTACAAGGCGCGTCAAGGTGGTTTTTCCGCAGCCGCTCTTCCCGCAGAGAAGGACGCATTCTCCGTCATTCACCGTGAAATTGATGTCATGCAAACTCGCTGTTCTATGTATATTCGTCTGCGCCCTGTGTGAGTCATATGAAAAAGATACATGCTGAAATGTAATCATGGTGACACAATCCTTTCCCAAATAAGCCCCAGCACAAGAATGCAGACTGCAAGAACTGTGGCAATCCGGTCTCTTCTCCGGAAGCGTATCTCAAGAAGGCAGGTACGTGGCGTTGGGTTCTCTATCCCGCGAGTAACTGCGGCGGCAGAGAGTTCATCTGCCGCATTGGAAGCTGTCATCAGCAAGGGGACATAGAGACATTCCACCGTCATAACCGGATTTTTCAGAAAGCCGAACAAGGAGGGGGTTACATCTCTGAGCCGCATGGCGTCCTTGATATACCCCCAATCCTCACAAACTGTGGGAATGTACCGAAGCATGATTGCCAACGGAATAATCACCTGCTTGGGAATATGTGCCTTGTTCATCGCGGTCAGGAATTCATTGACCTTCGTCGTGGAAAGAATAATGTTTGCCAGAAAAGCACAGGGGTAGACCGTATAAAATAAGCCGAGCCAGGATGTGAATACGGTGTAAAACAGGCCTTTTTCAAGTGACATAATTCGTGTTGTCAGCAGGTAAAAGACGCCGTAAAGTGCCGCCGGGACAAGTGACTTTCGGACTTTTCCGCTTGCGCACCCGAATATGGTAATCGCAAAAACGAGTAAGTTCTCATAGGAAAGAGAGGGCACAATCATCGCTGAAATCACGCATAGAATCAGCAGAATCATTTTTGTGCGGGGATCAAACGACAGCCCGGGACGGCTTTCTGTGTTCGCACTTTGTATCATGCCGTGATTCCCGCTTTTTCAAATTGCTTCTTTAACAGTTGACTGCCGATAAAACCGCTGAAAATGGCGACTAAAATAGTGCCTGCCAACATGGTTATCAAAATCCGCTGGTTGACGGTTGCCGCCATTGTATCCAGGTATTCCTGCGGTGTGCCCTTTTCCGACATCCTGCTTACCCAGGCCTGCGGATTGATGAAATATGCAAGATAGGACCCGGTTCCGCCGAGGCAGAAAACAATATAGGATAGAATGTTGATTTTAATATTCCGATAGCGTCCGGTCCTTGCTACCAGATCGGCCAGTGCGCTTCCGGCCAGATAGCCGATGGTCATTCCGATATGCATGCCGGTCACATAGCAGAAGATTGCCATCATTAGCCCCGCAATAAAAATCGGTCCCGGTTTTGGCACTTTTGCGACCAGTAAAAGATATACCGGTCCGGCAAGAAGTGCCGCGCCTACCGGAAAATAAAAGGTCAAGGTCGGGAACATTGCAAAGGGGCCCCCGCTCAAGGAAATACATATCAATAGAATGGCGGAAAAGACACCGACAGTAATGAGATCCTTGACTGTAAGTTTCTGTTTCCTGCGGTTTGATTCACTTGTCATAACAAAGGCCCTCCCTTTCAGTGTACACATTGCAGTGCAAAAGACGCGGTGGTAGTATAGTATTAGATTCAACTAATTATAAAAACAGTATAGAAAATCAGGAAAAGCAAAACAATACGGTTGAGAACGGTTTGTCTGATGCGTATGAAATCGCGTCCGATATGTATGATTTCGAGGGGATTACGTATGGAAATCGACGAATTTTACAGAGAATGGCTTACCAGCAGCGGTTTTGTTGAGAGTAAGTCAACACACAACTTCAGCCCTGCCGGAAAAGTGTACCTCGCTCCAAAGGGAGTAGCCTGCGGATATTACTGGGTCTACGGAGAAAAAGATTTATTTGATATTAAAATCCACGATTTCTATTTTTTCGAGGATCATTTGATATCCCTGACTACGCCGGAGTGTTTAAGTATTACCTACTATGACTCTGTGTCCGGGGAGGAGTTGACCCCTTACCGCCGCTTAACCGCAGGGTGTGTCAAAACCTTTCACGGAGGACATGAGGTATATCAATCTATGATGCACAAGAATATTCCGATTTGTTCTGTGGGAATTGAAGTATTTCCCGCATATTATGAAAAGTATCTGCGGGAAAGCTACCCGAATGATTATGTTCCTCCGCAGGAGGCATTCAGTCGCGTTGGGCAAACACTCGACTTCCCGAAAATGTCACAGCTTTTGCGTCAGGTTTGGGAGTATAGAGGAGAAGGCATACCGGCAAAGTTGTTTTATGAGGCCAAGGTTGCGGAAGCAGTCTCTCTTGTTTATGAACGTGGAAAGAACAGCAAAAATGATAGCTGCGGAAGAATATCTAAGCAGGACATGGATGCCTTGAACAATGTCGCATCCTATATCAATGACCACTTCAATTCGGAACTTCCGCTGGATACGCTTGCACGAATCGCCTGTATGGGCACCACAAAGTTGAAGACCTCTTTTAAGCAAACCTATCACTGTACGATTTCCGAATACATCCAACAGCGGCGCATGCGACACGCAGAAATGCTTCTGGTCTCTACAGACCTTGCAATCGAGCAGGTTGCTTCAGCTGTCGGGTATTCCAATGCCGGAAGATTTGCGGCAAATTTTAAAACCAATGCAGGGCTGTTTCCATCGGAATATCGCAAAATGGCACGCAGGAAATACGACAGTTCTCTCGGATGAAGAGAAAGCTGACTTTTCGGAAAAGAGAGGAGGTATCCTCATATTGCGGTGCCTATGACATTGTGAGGAGTCTGATAAAGGGACTGAATTCGTCGGCAACCGGGGATGAGAGGATGTGAAGGCGAAGAAGACTGAGGCAAATCTGCCGGAGAAGAAGACCGTTCTGATTGAAGAATTTTTCATGTCTTGTCGCCATGTTGAAAAAGCCCCGCCGAACCGTTATGATACACAACAGATTGATAACTATGGATGTAATTATGCTGCAAACCGTTCCACAGGAGAGTTTGGTCTGATTTTGTAGGCGTAGTTGCTTTGCCCCGGCTGCGCGCGGTTGCAGCCGGGGCTTTGTATTTCCGAGAAAGCGGATGGGAGGAAGATGAGCAGAGTATTGGTGACCGGCGCATACGGTTTTCTGGGACGTTATGTGATGCGGGAGCTGCTTGCGCACGGCTATGAAGTGGTCGCTTTCGGGCGCAAGCGGGATAAACTCGAAGCGCTGCGCGCGGACGGTGCGGAAGCCGCAGAGCTCTTTGTCGGGGACTTTTGCCGGCAGGAGGACATCACGGCGGCGACAAAGGGCGTGGACTTTGTGATTCACGCGGGGGCGCTCTCTACGGTCTGGGGCAAGCGCTCCGACTTCATGGAGACCAATGTGCGCGGCACGCAGCGGGTGGTACGCGCCTGCAAACAAAATAAGGTGAAGCGCTTGGTCTTTGTCTCATCGCCGAGCATTTACGCGGGTAAGTGCGATCGCCTTGACATACGCGAAACGGATTTCAATGCCTCGAATCGCCTGAACTACTATATCGAAAGCAAAATTTTGGCGGAAAAAGTACTGCGGGAGCAGCGGAGCGTTCCTTGCGTAATCCTACGCCCGCGGGGTCTCTTCGGCATCGGGGACAGCAGCATCATCCCGCGGCTCATCAAAGCAAATCGGCGGAGCGGCATTCCGCTCTTTCGGGGCGGACATAATCTCGTGGACATCACCTGCGTGGAAAATGCAGCGCTCGCCCTGCGGCTTGCCATTGAGAGCGAGGCCGCGGTAGGGCAGGTCTATAACATCACGAACGGAGAGCCGCAAGAATTTCGGGCAATTCTGGAGGAGCTCTTTCGGGCGCTCGGCGAAACGCCGCGGTATCTGCGCCTGCCACTCGGCCTTCTCTACGGCGTCGCGACTTTATCGGAACGGGTTTACCGCCTGTTCCGCCTGGACGGGGAGCCGCCGTTTACGCGTTACACGATATGTACGCTCGGCTACAGTCAGACCTTAAACATTGAAAAAGCGGAGCGGGAGCTCGGCTACAGGCCTATAATCAGCCTGAGCGCGGGAATTCGCAATTACGCGAAGGGAGAGCGATGACAGCGCCAAAGTCCATTGAGAGTATCTGCTACTATGCCTGCGGCTACTGCACCAACGATTTGCACACGGTTTTTCGGGGATATCCGCATGAAAAGCGGCAGTTTCCGGCGGGCGTCTTTTTAATCCGGCACGCGAAAGAGGGCTATATCCTCTTTGACACCGGCTATAGCAGCGAAATCTGTAAGCTCGGGCTTAAGGGCAGGCTCTACCATCTGTTCAATCCGACTTTTGTGCGCCCGGCGGATGAGATTCGGAATCAGCTCATGGCGGACGGGATTCAGCCGGAGGAGATACGCTACCTCTTTCTGTCTCACCTGCATCCGGACCACATCGGCTGCGTGAAGCACTTTCAGTCGGCGCGGATTGTGCTGAGCCGGGATGCCTTTTTGCGCTACCGCCGCAACCGGCTCGGGGATTTGATTTTCCAAAGACTCTTGCCGCCCTGGTTTGCGGCGCACTGCACGGTGCTTCGGCGGGAGCAGCTTCGGGAAGAGAAGAATACGTATTTTTCTTACTGTGATTTTTTCCGGGACGGGAGCCTTCTCTTAACGCAGATGGACGGACACGCGCAGGGGCAGCTCTGCTGTCTGATAGAAAATAAAATCTTTCTCGGGGCGGATGCAAGCTGGGGCAACGAATTCGTGGGGCGGGCAAACGAACTCCGCTTTCTTGCACGGTTTGTGCAGGATGATATGCGCGCCTATCGGGAAAACGATCGCATTCTTTCGCACATGCGCTCGGACGGCATACGGCTATGCTTTAGCCATGACTGCGGAATCGAGGAGGTCATCAAGGGATGAGAGAGCGTTTGGCGGTCGTTTGGTACTTTATCCGGGCGCGCTACTTACAGCGTTTCCGTACGAGAAAGGCGCTTAGGCGCTATCAAAAGCAGCGGGTGCTTAGGCAACTCGCCTATTTGAAAAAGCACTCCCCGTATTTTAAGGGGCTTTCCGTTCATAGCTTCGAAGACTTTAAGAAACTGCCCCTGATGAACAAGCAGTTCATGATGGAGCATTTCAATGCGCTGAATTGTGTCGGCATAGACCGGGACGAGGCGCTTTCCCATGCAATCGACAGCGAAAAGCAGCGGGAATTTTCGGAGAAACTCGGCGGTATCTCTGTGGGGCTGTCCTCTGGAACCAGCGGCGCGCGAGGGCTCTTTTTGGTGAGCGACAGGGAGCGGGCGCTCTGGGCGGGAACGGTGCTCGCCAAGTTTTTGCCGAAGGGCAGACTTTTCGGCCATCGTATCGCCTTCTTTCTCCGCGCGGACAATAATCTCTACGAGACCATAGATTCCAAGCTGATTCGGTTTCGCTACTTTGACCTCCTGAGAGACATGGGAGAGAATCTTTCGGAACTTGCGGCCTACCGCCCGAGCTTGCTGGTCGCACCGCCGTCGGTCTTACTCGACATCGCGCGGGCCATGGAGCGCGGAGCACTCAGAATCAATCCCGAAAAAGTGATCTCGGTCGCGGAAGTGCTGCGCGCGGAGGATGCAGCCTACCTAAAGGTACAATTCGGGCTTCCCGTCATCCAGCAGGCCTATCAATGTACGGAGGGCTTCCTCGGCTATGTCTGCGAATGCGGGAACTTTCACTTAAACGAGGAACTGGTGTTAATCGAACGGGAGTATCTGGACGCGCACCGCTTTGTGCCCATCGTCACGGACTTTACGCGGCAGTCGCAACCCATCGTCCGCTACCGTCTGAATGACATTCTGGTCGAGAAAAAGGGGCATTGCCCCTGCGAGAATCCGGCAACGATGATTCGATACATTGAGGGAAGAGAAGACGATGTCTTTTATTTTGCGGGCATTCGTCGAAAAGAGGTCGCGGTCTTTCCGGACTTCATAAGCCGCTGCGTGATTTATGTGGAAGGAGTGCAAAATTATAAGGTCTTGCAGGATGGCAAAGCGCATGTGACGGTCTTTCTGGAGCGGGAAAGTTCCGCTACCTCAGCGCAAATTCGGCGGGAGTTTGCGCGCCTCGCGGAAAAGATGAAGTTTCACTGCCCAGAAATCGCGTTCGCGCCCTATGTGCCGGATTTTCACAGAAAGATGAAGCGCGTGGAGCGGAAAATCGGAGACTAAAAAAGAAGTGCCGTTCGGAGACAGCGTGGGCGCGCGGAGTGGAAATGAGCGGCTTAGAAAAGATATGTCGCCGGGAGACAGCGTGGGCGTGCGAAGCGGAAACGGGAGGTTTTAGAAAAGATGTGTCGAGATAACCGAGTGATTCCGAGAGCTTATAGTGGGTTTGGCGCAATCGGGCAGTCGTGCCGTGTACGGCAAACAATCGCTGCCGAAGCGCTTTGTCGCCGCCACCCGGGCGTCCTCCGTCACAGTCGGAACGCATGGATTTGGGAGAATGGCAAAGCGACTGCCGTGCTTCCTGTGTATGATACAAACAAAGAAGCGTAGCAACGAAAAAGCGTATCTGCGAAAAGCGGTGAAGTGCATCCTGAAACGCAGGAAGAAGTGAGCAATGCAAATGGGAACATTGTAGCAATGCAAGATAAAGTTGAAACCGAAGCAGACGCTGGAGTGAGCACTGCGAAACAAGACGGAAGTGTTGGACTTGGAAAGGAGAGCAGGCAGAGATGAGAAACATCCGAATTGCGGGCTACGGAAAGTATGCGCCGGAAAACACGATGGAATTTCACGGGGAGCGTCGCTATCGCGCAAACGGCAGCGAGACCCAACTCGATATGGCGGTCAAGGCAGCCAAGCGGGCACTTGCGAGCGCGAAGATGCAAATCAAGGAGATGGACTGCATTGTCTCGGCGAGCGCGGTCATGATGCAGCCCATTCCCTGCAATGCGGCGCTGATTCACGAGCAGCTGGCAAAGGGCAGCAATATTCCCGCGCTGGATATCAACTCGACCTGCACGAGCTTTGTGACGGCGCTGGACACAATATCTTATTTGATTGATGCGGGGCGCTACCGGAATGTATTGATTGTCTCAAGCGACATTGCCTCCGAGGGCTTGAATGAGAAACAAGCGGAGAGCTATGAGCTCTTCTCGGACGGTGCCGCGGCTTTTGTCATAAGCCGTACGGAAAACGAGCAGCAAGGTGTCGCGGACAGCGTCATCCGCACCTATTCGGAGGGAGCACACTCTACCGAGATTCGCGGCGGCGGAACCCTGCGCTCCGCCATGAAATACCGGCCCGAGGACAGGGCGGATTACTGCTTTGACATGAAGGGAAAGAGCATCTTAAGTCTCAGTGCCAAAAAGCTCCCGGAACTCTTCCGGGAGTTTGAGGCGCAGAGCGGCATAAGCTTTGCGGAGGTCGATATGATTGTGCCGCACCAGGCGAGCAAGGCATTGACCTTTATCATGGACCGTCTCGGCATCCCGGCGGAAAAGTATGTGAACCGGGTCAGTCAATACGGCAACATGGTCTCGGCTTCGATTCCCTATGTGCTCTGTGCGCTCCTTGAGGAGGGCAGGCTTAAGGAGGGAAATCGTGTGCTTCTCTGCGGGACGGCGGCGGGACTCACTTGCAACCTGCTGCTGTTACAGCTCTGAGGCAGAGCAATGCAGAGGGAAATGAGAGACAAACGGGTGGTCTTTTTTTCGACCCCGGCATACGGGCATCTGCAAGCTGTGTACCCGGTGCTCGCGCGGCTTGTCAGGGCAGGCGTTCGGGTAGACTGGTATTGCACCGAAGCGTACAGGGAGTTGGTCACGGCGACGGGCGCGCACTTTCATTCCTATTGTGTGGATTTTTCGCGCTATCCGCTCGACCGGCTGACGGCGGACTTTTTCTCGCTCTACCGCGGACTGCTCGCGCTGAACCGGCGCTGCTATCTGCGCTATAGGCGGGAAATCCGAGAGAATCCGCCGGACCTTTTGCTCTATGATTCGATGTGTTCGTTCGGAAAGAACCTCGCGAAACAATTCGGATTGCCGTCCGTCTGTCTCTGCACGACCCTCGCCTACAATCTGCCTGTGCTGCTCGGAACAAATTTACTGCTCCCGAGTCTGAAATTAATCGGACAGCATCTGCCGCAATTTTTAAAGCTATACCGGCGTGAGCAGCACTTTCGCAGGCGGGAAGGGCTGCCGCGCTGTCATCTTCTGGATCTCTTTGTCAATGCGGGCGATAAGACGATGGTCTTTACGCCCCCGGAATTTCAGCCCTTTGTGCGGAGCTTTCCGCACTCCTTTGTCTTTGTCGGAACCACGATACGAGACCGCCTGAAGCCCGATATCCGCTATGAGGACTGCGATATCTACCTCTCGCTCGGCAGTATTTTTGCGGCGCGCGCGGGAAAACTGGAGACGCTTTTACAGAGCCCGCTGTTCCGGGGAAAAAGGGTGATTGTGAGCGCGGGAGAGGCCGCAGCGGACTTACAAAAACGCCTCGGAAGTGAGCGGCTTACCTTTGTGCGCCGCACGGAGCAACTGTCTCTACTCAAGAAGACGCGGCTCTTTGTAAATCACGGGGGTTTAAACAGCGTCTATGAAAGTTTATACTTTGGCATCTTTCAGCTCTGCCTGCCGCAGCAGGAGGAGCAGAAGCTGACCGCACTGGTGGCAGAGCGAAAGAAGTTCGGGCTTTATGTGAGAGATTTTTCCGGCCTAACCGCAGAAAAAGTCGAAAAACGGCGGCGCGCGTGGCAGACTGAGATACAAAAATACCGGCGAATTCTTCGCGCCGCGGACGGGACGACACACGCCTTTCGGGAAATTTCGAAACTGCTCTTCTCTACAGGATATCTGGACGGAAAAGGCATATACTTATAAAAATGCAACTGCTCTGCAAGAAACATGTATAAAAACAGCAGGACAATTCCATAAAATTGCACAAAACAAAGCCATAAACTTGTGCATATGGACGAATAAAACAGTGTTATTCGTGTGGGACATAGCAATTATACACCACTAACCATAGGAAAGCATTGCCGCTATGGGAAAAATGAGGTATTATAGTAACGCTTGGTTTATGTGTATCAAGACCACGGAGGATAAGCATGAAGTTCAAGGAAATGCGGTACGAGCGAATTTCGGTTGAGAGCATCGCCGAAGAAGAGAAGAAGCTGATCAAAGCGCTGCGGGAGGCAAAGACTTTTGCAGAGGCGGAGGCTGCCTTCCTCGCCATTGACAAGCTGGACAGACATGTATCGACGATGTCGGCCCTTGCATCGATTCGCCATTCGATTGACACAACGGACAAGTTTTACGACGAGGAAGAGAACTATTGGAACAATGCCTCGCCGCAGATTCAGGAGTACAGCCAGGAATGGACCAAGGCGCTGCTCGCTTCCCCCTTCCGCAAGGAGTTTGAGGAGAAGTACGGCAGCATCCTCTTCACCAATGCGGAGCTCGCGCTGAAGACCTTCTCTCCGGCGATTATTCCGGAACTTCAGCAGGAGAATGAGCTTGTCACCGCTTACGAGAAGCTGCTCGCGAGCGCACAGATTCCGTTTGAGGGCGGTGTCTATACCATTTCGCAGATGACGCCGTTTAAGAATGACCCGGACGATGCGAGACGCCTCGCGGCCTGGAAGGCGGAGGGACAGTGGTACAAGGATAACCAGGAAGAGCTCGACAGACTCTATGACAAGCTGGTGCACCTTCGGGATACCATCGGCAAAAAGCTCGGCCACGACAATTTCCTGCCGGTCGGCTACTGCCGCATGCAGAGAAACTGCTACGACAAGGCCGATGTCGAAAAGTTCCGCGAGGCCGTGCAAAAGTATGTGGTGCCGGTGGCGGTCAAGGTCTACGAGAGACAGGCAAAGCGCCTCGGCAAGACCTATCCGATGAGCTACGCCGACAACGCGATGGAGTTTCGCACGGGCAATCCGAAGCCGCAGGGCACGCCGGACGACATTGTCACGGCGGCAAAGCATTTTTACGAGTGGCGTTCTCCGGAGACCGCCGAGTTCTTCAATCACATGATTGACGATGAGCTCATGGATCTGCTCTCGACCAAGGGAAAGCAGGGTGGCGGCTACTGCTCGGAGCTTCCGGACTATAAAACCCCATTTATCTTTGCAAACTTCAATGGCACCCAGCATGATGTGGAAGTTGTGACCCATGAGGCCGGGCACGCGTTTGAGGCCTACTTAAACCGTGATCGCGTGCCGATGGGGACCGTAGCGCCAAGCCTTGAGGCCTGCGAAGTGCACTCCATGTCAATGGAATATTTCGCAGAGGACTTTGCGGACGAATTCTTTGGCGCGGATGCGAGAAAGTTCCGGTATTCCCATCTGACAGGCGGACTTACTTTTATTCCGTACGGCACAATGGTTGATCATTTCCAGCACATTGTCTACGAGAATCCGGATTTGACACCGAAAGAGCGGCACGCGAAGTGGAAAGAACTTCTCGCGATCTACCAGCCGTGGATGAAACTGGACGGCGAGATTCCTTTCTATGCGGAAGGGGAGAGCTGGCAGAGACAGCATCACATTTATTCGCTGCCGTTTTACTATATTGACTACTGCCTGGCGCAGACTGTGGCGCTCCAGTTCTGGAACCGGATTCAGAAAGACCAGAACGACGCGTGGAAGCATTACATGGCTTATACGAGTCAGGGCGGCAGCGTCGTCTTCACGGAACTTCTGAAGAACGCGGGGCTCGACAGCCCGTTTGAGGGAGACTGCTTAAAGCAGGTCTGTGAGACAGCCGCGGCTTATCTGGACAATTACGACTTGTCGGATCTCGCCTGATGGGAATGTTCCGTACGCCCTATGACCGGGGCGGTGTTCTCTCGAAAGAGGCTATGCAGGAGAGGGCGGAGCGTTATCTGGATATGCGAGAGAAGGAGAGCGCCAAGCAGGAGAACCGGTTGATTGCAATCCGTTATCTTTTGCTCTGGCCGTTCGCACTGTTGCCAGGATTTCTTCCCAAGGTGGCGGTCGCACATACGGCGCTGCTCCTTTTGCCTTACGCGCTGGAACTGGTCTGTATGCTGCTCACGGGGATTACCCTGGTCGGCTTCGTACAGAATGCCACGGGCAGCGTGAACGGACGGCTCTATAAGCGGCTGTTTACCGGGTTGCAAATGCGGGCGGCGCTCGCCGGTCTGTTCGGTGCACTGTTCTTTCTCGCACAGCTCCTCTGTATGTTGCTTCACCGCAGCGCACGGACACTGAGCGAGGGACTGGTGCTCCTGATGCAGTTCCTGTTTTTGCTGACCTTTGTGTTATTTTTCCGGCAGACGGACCGGGTGATTCGCAACTGGCGTCTGACGGATTTATAAAAATCGGTATCACCGGAATGATCCTGCAAGGGAGGGGCGTTCTGTTTGCAAGTCGTCGTGCATACGGTATGTGCGGCAACCAACAATCCGAAGGAGGAGAAGGGTATGAGAAAGACAAGACGAGTCGTTGCTTCCCTTTTAGCAGCGACCATGGCAGTTTCGCTTCTGGCGAGTTGTTCTTCGAAGAAGGACACGGGAGCCTCGGACGGAACACAGAAATCGGGGGATTCGCAGGCGGGTAATACCGGCGACAGCCTGGTATACGCAAGCGGTGAGTTCAACGGTAAGTTCTCGCCGTTCTTTTACGAGACCGTGCCGGATTCGGATATGGTCACGCAGTGCACGGCCGGCCTTCTTACCACAGATCGAAACGGCTCCGTCGTCCTGAAGGGTATTGAGGGCGAGACCAGAGAGTACAACGGCAAGCAGTATACCTACCACAGCATTTCGGATTGTACGATTACGGAGAACAGCGACGGCACCGTCTACTACGACTTTAAGCTGAAGGACGGCGTCAAGTTCTCGGACGGCGAGCCGCTGACGGTTGACGATGTGATTTTCTCGATGTACGTCTATTCGGATCCGACTTACGACGGTTCCACGACCTTCTTTACCCTTCCGATTCAGGGCATGGAAGAGTACAGAACCGGTGTCGACACCCTCTTTAACCTGATGGTCAAGGCGGGTGAGAACAACACCGACTTCTCCAAGTGGACCGAGGATCAGCAGAAGAAGTTCTGGGAGTCATATCACAAGGCTGCTGAGGCGTTTGTGAAGGAAATTGTGGATTCCTGCATTGCGAGCGGCACCAACAAGGAAGGCGATTCGATTGCGGCTGTCGCGGCAAATTATGGCTATCCGGATCTCAAGGCGGATGCGACCGCAATGGATTTCTTCAACGCAATGCTCGCCAAGTATGACGGCAGCGTGAAGGATATGTCCGACAAGGAGAGCGCGGGAACGCCGTTCTCCGAGCTCATGGATAACTACCAGGATTTCGCAATCGGTGTTGAGACCGGCACTTCCGCGCCGAACATCAGCGGTATCCAGAAGACCGGTGACAATACGTTCCGCATTGTCACGACCAAGGTCGACGCACAGACCATCTACCAGATCGGTATCGTTGTTTCGCCGCTTCACTACTACGGCGACAAGGCGCAGTACGACTACGCAAACAACAAGTTCGGCTTCCCGAAGGGCGATCTCAGCCTGATTCGCGCGAAGACCTCGAAGCCGCTCGGCGCAGGCCCGTATGTCTTTGACAAGTACGAAAACGGCGTTGTCTCGCTGAAGGCAAATCCGTACTACGACCAGGGCGAGCCGAAGACCAAGAATCTTCGCATGAGCTACATCAACCAGTCCGACTACATCAACTCGATTCTTGCCGGCACGGCAGATGTCGCAAATCCGTCCTACACGAACGAGATTGCGGATGCCATCAAGAAGGCAAACAGCAACGGCGAAGTTTCGGGTGACAAGATTTACACGGTTGCGGTCGATGCATTGGGCTACGGTTACATCGGCATGAACTCGCACAACATTTCGGTCAACAAGGAGCCGGGCAGCGATGCTTCGAAGAACCTGCGCCGCGGCTTCGCGACCATTTTCGCAGCATACCGTGACCTCGCGGTCAGCACCTACTACGGCGACAGAGCGAGCGTCATCAACTATCCGATTTCCAACACCTCCTGGGCGGCACCGCAGCCGACCGACGACGGCTACGAGATTGCATTCTCGAAGGATGTAAACGGCAACCCGATTTACACCTCCGGCATGTCGGATGAGGACAAGTACGCAGCGGCAAAGAAGGCGGCGCTCGGCTTCTTTGAGGCGGCCGGCTACAAGGTTGAGAACGGCAAGATTGTCTCCGCACCGGAAGGCGCGAAGATGGAGTACACGGTCATGGTGCCGGGCAGCGGCACGGGCGATCACCCGTCCTTCATGATTATGACCGAAGCGCAGAAGGCACTCGCAGATATCGGCATGAAGCTCACTATCAACGATCTCTCCAATGTCTCCGATATGTGGAACAAGATTCAGGCCGGACAGGCTGAAATCTGGTGCGCGGCATGGCAGTCCACGCCGGACCCGGATATGTATCAGGTTTACTACTCCGATGTTGCAAACGGCGGCAAGCAGCACGGCGGTTCCACCTATCACTATCAGATTGAGGATGCAGACCTCGACAGCATGATCCTGCAGGCGAGACAGTCGACCGATCAGGAGTACAGAAAGACACTCTACAAGGCTTGCCTTGACAAGATTGTCGACTGGGCTTGCGAGGTTCCGGTCTACCAGAGACAGGAAGTTACGACCTTCTCGGCAGAGCGCATCAAGACCGACACGATCACACCGGATATCACCTCCTTCTACAAGTGGTATGCGGAGATCGAGAACCTGGAGCTGAGCAAGTAAGTAGCTACGGAAATCCATAAATGTTGTTTTCGGGCAGTAACCGCATCCCCCGGTAACGCGAGGGATGCGGTTTTCCCGATATAGAAGCAGGAACCGCGAAGAGCGGTCGCCTGACCTGTATGGAAGAGCGGGTTTTTTATGAAAAAATACATTATCAAACGACTCTTATGGTCTGTCGTGATTTTGTTTATTGTCTCTTTTCTGATTTACGCGCTGATGCGGTGTCTTCCGACTTCGTATCTCGAGCAGATTGCGAGACAGAAATCGCAGCAGCCCGGATCCAAGACTTTTGACGAGTGGATGCAGCAGCTCTCGGCTACCTACGGTATGGACAAGGGCATTATCCCGGGCTTTGCTTCCTGGCTTTCGAAGGCAGTCCGCCTCGATTTCGGTGACAGCTGGAAGTACACGGTTCCGGTCACCCAGAAGTTTGCGCAGGTTGTCGGCATTTCGTTCTGGATGAGCCTGATTGTCATGGTTCTGGAGATTCTGATTTCGATTCCGCTCGGCATCATCGCGGCGACGAAGCAGTATTCGACCACCGACAATGTGATTTCGGTCATCGCACTGGCCGGCATCTCCCTCCCGACCTTTTTCATTGCATCGCTGCTGAAACTGATTTTCTCGGTCAACCTGAAGTGGTTTGACCTGAACGGTCTGATCGGCAGAAATCACGATTTCCTCTCGCCGATGGGGCAGAGATGGGATATCGCGATGCACCTCGTGTTGCCGATTATGACGCTTACCATTGCGAGTGTCGGTGCTTACATGCGTTTTATCCGCACCAACATGCTCGAAGTTCTGAACTCCGATTACATCCGCACCGCAAGAGCGAAAGGTCTCTCCGAGCGTCGCGTCATTTATCATCACGCATTCCGGAACACCTTGATTACGCTCGTGACCCTGTGGGGCACTTCGCTGCCGGGGCTGTTCTCAGGTGCTATGATTACCGAGCAGCTGTTCTCGATTCCGGGTATCGGCTATACCTCTTACCAGGCCATGGTATCGGGCGACATTCCGTTCTCGATGTTCTACCTGGTCTTTATCGGAATTCTGACACTGATCGGCAACCTGTTGACCGATATTCTGTATGCCGTGGTTGACCCGCGCGTGCGCATTGAATAAGAAGGGAGGAACTTGTATGTCTGAAACAGAGAAGAAGGCAGAGCAGAATCAGCAGAAAACGACTTACTCCCTGAATGATGATCGCCGCGTTAAGACTTTGTCGCCCGGTGCGATGGTCACCAAGCGCTTCTTCCGGAACCGGATTGCCGTGCTCGGTATGTTCATTCTGATTGCGATGTTTTTATTTTCCTTTGTCGGCGGTGCGATTTCGCCCTACGGCGAGTCGGAGCTCTTTTACCGCACGGACAAGCAGACGCAGAAGTATGCGGGCGTCAAGGTAAATACGGAGCTTCGCTACCAGCAGGTCGAGAAGAACGCATTCCCGGCACTTGCGCAGGCACAGTTTGTGCTCGCAAAGGGCAAGGGAACCCCGGATTTTGCCGCGGGCAATGTGCAGTACAGCTATGAGGAAGCCGGCAAGGACTTCTATGTGATTTACAAGAAAGGCGCAAGCGAGCCGATTGCCTTTGCTTCGCTCGCGACCGTGACCTCGGCGTCCGGCAATGAAGCGCTTCCGTTTGACACACAGCTTGCGATTCTGAAGGCGGTCACGAACCAGGAGACTTCCTTTGCGCTCGGCAGCGACACCTACACGGTGGACGAGGACGGCACGGTCTCGAAGGACGGCCAGCTCTATGCGTATGCGAGCCGCTATGTGATCAATGCGATCATGAGCGATGTCACCTTCCCGAAGCAGTTCAAGGAAGAGCTGATTGCCGAGATTGAGGCGGGCAAGAAGGAGTTCACCTTCAAGGATGCCGACGGCACCGAGGCGAGCTACACGCTCGAGTACGATGCACCCTCGAAGGCCTACAACATCATGCAGATCAGAGAGCAGCGCGTCTATGACACCTACTCTTCGCCTTCTAAGGCACATCCGCTCGGCACCGACAAGAACGGTATGGACATGCTGACCCGTCTTATGTACGGCGGTCGTGTGTCGCTCTACATCGGCTTCATCGTCGTGATCATTGAGACCGTCATCGGTATGATTATGGGCGGTATCTCCGGCTACTTCGGCGGCTGGGTCGATATGCTGATCATGCGCATCGTCGATATTTTCTACTGCATCCCGAGCATCCCGATTTACATCATCATCGGTGCGGCGATGGACGCGCTGCATGTGGATCCGCAGATTCGTATGATTTATCTGATGATGATTCTCGGCTTCTTCGGCTGGCCCTCCATCACCAGACTGGTCCGCGGTCAGATTCTCACGCTCCGCGAGCAGGAGTTCATGACGGCGGCGGAGGCAACCGGTATCAAGCCGATCAACCGCATTTTCCGGCACCTGTTGCCGAATGTCATTCCGCAGCTCATTGTCACCTGCACCATGAGCCTCGGCGGCGTGATTCTGACCGAGGCGACCCTGTCCTTCCTGGGCCTCGGCGTCAAGTTCCCGTTCGCATCCTGGGGAAATATCATCAACGATGTCAACAATACCTATGTGCTCAGCAACTATCTGTTCATCTGGATTCCCGCCGGCATCTGCCTGCTCCTCACGGTGCTTGCCTTTAACCTGGTGGGCGACGGACTCAGAGATGCCTTTGACCCGAAGATGAAGCGCTGATCGCGAACGAAAGGAAATAAGATGGCAAGAGATGACGGCTATCTGTCCGCGCGGGAGTCGCGGCGGATATCAAAGGAAAACAGAAAGATTACAGCAAAGCTCGAGAAGGCGAGAACCCGTCGGAATGTGCCCGAGAGCGAGTACATGACCGAGATGAAGAATCCGGCGAATGCCGTGGAGTTTGAAAACCTCCACACCTTCTTCTTCACGGACGCGGGAACCGTTAAGAGCGTTGACTCCGTGAGTTTCGAAGTGCCGCTCGGCAAGACGGTCGGCGTCGTGGGTGAGTCGGGGTGCGGTAAGTCCGTGACCAGCCTCTCGCTCATGCAGCTCTTACAGCGACCGCAGGGTCAGGTGGTGGAGGGCTCCATCCGCCTGAACACCGGGGACAAGGTCTATGAGATCACGAAGACCCCGGAGAATGTCATGCAGCATCTCCGCGGCAACTTTATGTCGATGATTTTCCAGGAGCCAATGACCTCCTTAAATCCGGTCTTCCGCATCGGAGACCAGATGGATGAGGTGACCATGCTCCACAAGAAGAGCGAGTATCCGACCAAGGAAGCGGTCAAGGGACGCACGATCGAGCTTCTCAAGATGGTCGGCATCGCAAACAGCGAGGGCATCTACAACATGTACCCGCACGAGCTCTCCGGCGGTATGCGGCAGCGTGTCATGATTGCTATGGCACTCGCCTGCTCGCCGAAACTCATCATTGCCGACGAGCCGACCACCGCACTGGATGTGACGATTCAGGCGCAGATTCTGGATTTGCTCCGCGGTCTGAAGGATAAGATCAATTCGTCCATCATGCTGATTACCCACGACCTCGGTGTCATCGCGGAGATGGCGGACTATGTCGTGGTCATGTACTCCGGCCGTGTGGTGGAAGCGGGAACCGCAAAGGAAATCTTTTCGAGCCCGGCGCACCCCTATACCATCGGCCTCATGGCGTCGAAGCCGGTCGTCGGTAAGCACCAGAACAAACTCTACTCGATTCCCGGCAAGGTGCCGAACCCGATTAACATGCCGAATTACTGCTACTTCCGCGACCGCTGCGACAAGCGCGAGGGATGTTGCGACGGCGCTTATCCGGGCGAGATCTGGCTCTCCGAGACACACCGGGTCAGCTGCTACCGCTATGATGAGGCACACATGGGTTCCGGGCAGAGCAAAGCCTGAGAGGAAACGAGGAAACGATGGAAAATATCGAAGAGAAGGCATTGACGCCCCTCGTGCACAACGAAGAAAATATCTTGGAAGTCAACGGTCTGAAGAAATACTTCCCGATTAAGGGCGGTTTTTTCAACAGCGTGGTCGGTCAGGTCAAGGCACTGGACGGCATTTCCTTTCATATCAAACGAGGAACCACCATGGGACTGGTGGGAGAGTCCGGCTGCGGCAAGACAACGGCCGGCAGAACCATACTTCGCTTAAACGGCGGCAAGACTGCCGGACAGGTGCTGTTCAACGGCAAAGAAGTTTACGACATTCCGAAGAACGAGCTGAATGAGCTCCGTGTGAAGATGCAGATTATCTTCCAGGATCCGTTCTCCTCGCTCTCGCCCCGACTGCCGGTCGGCGAGATCATCGGTGAGGCAGTGCGCGAGCACCATCTGGTGCCGAAGAATGAGTATGAGGACTATATCGATCAAATCATGGACAACTGCGGTCTGCAGCCCTTCCACAAGGACCGCTACCCGCACGAGTTCTCCGGCGGCCAGCGTCAGAGAATCTGCATCGCGAGAGCGCTTGCGTTGAATCCGGAATTTGTGGTTTGCGACGAGCCGGTCTCGGCCCTCGATGTCTCGGTGCAGGCGCAGATCATCAACCTCCTGGAAGACTTACAGGAGAAGTACAACCTGAGCTATCTCTTTATCTCGCATGACCTCTCGGTGGTCGAGCACATCTCGGACACGGTCGGCGTCATGTACCTCGGCAATATCGTGGAGTTCGGCACAACGGAGGAGCTGTTCGCAAATCCGCTGCACCCCTACACGAAGGCCCTGTTCTCCGCAATTCCGATTCCGGATCCGGAGGCAAAGATGAAGCGCATCATCCTGGAGGGAAGCATCCCCTCGCCGGCCAATCCGCCGTCGGGCTGCAAGTTCCACACGCGCTGCGCGCAGTGCATGGAGAAGTGCAAGACCCAGGTGCCGGAGCGGAAGGATATGGGAGACGGACACTATGTCTGCTGCCACCTTTACGACGATGTGAAATAAGAATCCGGCGAGCTTGTCGGAACATACAGAAAACGCCCGTGTCATTGCACGGGCGTTTTCCGCATTGTGACGGATGTGAAAGAATGCTGTGGGAGGTCCTGTCGCACGCAGGATTGCAAAACACAGAGGAAAAGACTATGCTTGGTTTGCAGTGAAATGAACCGTGCCGGTATTGCGACAGAAAGGACGAAGAGATGACACCCCTAAAAATCATGAAGACCGCATCGCTTGTCAGTTTTATCGCTCTGGCAATCGCAGTGACCCTGTATTATCTGAGCAACTACGGTATATTTAAGACCCTGGCCGTTACGGCCGGCACGTCGTTTTATCACTTCTTTGTGCGGCTCATTGTCGGCATCTACATCGACAAGGTGAAGCAAAACCGCGCGGACATCACGCGCAGCTGGTACCGCATTCGCCCTTGGGAGACAGCCTTTTATCGGCGTATCGGCGTGAAAAACTGGGAGGATAAGATGCCCACATCGTTTCCGGAGTATTACGATCTCCGAAAGCACACGCCGCTGGAACTCGCACAGGTGACCTGCCAGTCGGAAATCATCCACGAGGTCAATGTGCTTATCAGCGCGGGAGCGCTGCTCGGCGCGATTCCGTTCGGGATGTTTCCGGCCTTTTTCCTGAGCTCGCTCGCGGCAGGCTGCTTTGACATGATTTTTGTCGTGATGCAGCGCTACAACCGGAGCCGCCTCATGCCGCTTGTGGAACGGCAGCGGCGCACGGCCGGGAAGACAGGCAGCGGCACTGCGCAGGGCAACAAAACAGGAGGAACAAGATGACGGTGACAGAAAAGAACGGGACGGACAGAAATAAGCTTTTGCTGGTCAATGACCTCGCGGGTTATGGCAAGGTGGCGCTCTCCGCGATGCTGCCCATCCTCTCGCACATGGGGTTTGAGCTCTTTACGCTCCCTACAGCGTTAGTTTCCAACACGCTCGATTACGGAAAATTCGAGATTCTGGATACGAAGGACTATATCCGGGAAACACTTCGCATCTGGCAGGAACTCGGCTTCTCCTTTGATGCGGTGGCGACCGGCTTTCTCGCGTCCGACGATGAGGCGGAACTGCTCGCGGTATTTTGCGCGGCGGAGCGAAAAAGGGGTACCTTGATTTTTGTGGATCCGGTCCTCGGAGACGACGGAAGCCTCTATCACGGCATCGGGGAAGCTGCGGTAGAGAACCGGAAAAAGCTGCTCTCGGTCGCGGATATCGTAAAGCCGAACTACACGGAGGCCTGCCTCCTCACGGGAAGCTCCTACGACGAGACCGGCATCTCCCGCGCGGATGGGGAGACCTTGCTTCGGAAACTGTGCGCGGCGGGAAAAAGTTCGGTGGTCATCACCTCGGTTCCGGTGCGGGAGGCGGACGGAAAGAAGTGCTGCCTCGGCTATGACCGCGAGAGCAGGCAGAGTTTTTGTCTTCCGTATGAGGAGATTAAGGTGCGCTTTCCCGGCACCGGTGACATTTTCTCCTCGATTCTGCTCGGCGATTTACTGCGGGGAGAGAATCTTGAGAGGGCGACCGCCCGCGCGATGCGGCTGGTGCGGGCTATGATTGCGGCAAATGCGGACCGCGCGGACAAGTACCGCGGCATTCCGGTCGAGTGCTACCTCGGCGAAATTTGAGTGAGACAGGCGGAAAAGGAGAGAGAAGAGCATGAATTGGTTACAAAAGAATGGGAGAGGCCTGCTGGTTTGCCTCGCGCTGGCTGTGCCGTCTTGGATCATCGGAAAGCGGTTTCCGGTCATCGGCGGCGCGGTCATTGCAATTTTACTCGGCATGGGAATCGGGATGGTCTGGAGCGACAAGGGACAGGCCGCAGCCGGGATCCGCTTCACCTCGAAGATGGTGTTGCAGTTTGCGGTTGTACTGCTCGGCTTCGGCATGAATCTCGGTGTGGTGGTAAAGACGGGCAGTCAGTCGCTCCCGATTATTGTGTGCACCATCGGTACCGCGCTGCTGCTCGCCTGGCTGCTTTGCCGCCAGCTTCGCATCCCCGGCAACACCGCGATTCTGGTCGGCGTCGGCTCCTCGATTTGCGGCGGTTCCGCGATTGCGGCGACGGCACCTGTAATCGGCGCGGACGATGATGAGGTCGCGCAGGCAATCTCGGTCATTTTCTTTTTCAATGTGCTCGCGGCGATTTTCTTCCCGATGCTCGGCCGCGCTCTCGGCTTCGACACGACAAGCGGCGAGAGTTTCGGCCTGTTTGCCGGAACCGCGATTAACGATACCTCGTCGGTGACAGCGGCGGCCTCGACCTGGGACAGCATGTGGCAGCTCGGCAGTCAGACACTCGACAAGGCTGTGACCGTGAAACTGACGAGAACGCTTGCGATTATTCCGATTACACTGGTCTTAAGCCTGCTCCGCGCGAGAGCGGCCGGAAACGCGGCGGGGAGTTTCAGCTTCCGCAGAGCCTTCCCGATGTTTATTCTTTACTTTATTCTCGCGGCGCTCATCACGACCGTCGCGGTACAGGCAGGGCTTCCGGCTTCTGCCTTCCGCCCGTTAAAGGAACTGTCCAAGTTCTGCATCATCATGGCTATGGCGGCGATCGGCCTGAACAGCAATCTCGTGAAGCTCGTAAAGAGCGGCGGCAAACCACTTCTGCTCGGCGCAATTTGCTGGGGCGGCATTACGGCGGTGAGCCTTTTCCTGCAGAAGATTTTGTTTTAAGAAAAAGAGCAGCGAAGGAGCTGCTCTTTTTTATAAGGAGCTGCCTAGCGCAGCTCCTTTTCGTTTGCGAGGTAGGCGACAAAGCCGTTCTTCTCACAGTAGTCTTGTATTTCTGCCGCAAGCTTTGCGGTGGGGCGGTATTCGAGGAGATAGACCTTGAGTCCCGCCTCTTTGGCGCGCGTCAGGTAGTCCAGGTAATAGGTGCGGGTTTCGGTATCTTGTGCGACATAGCGGTTTTTTGCAAAGTCGATTTTCGTAAAGACGCTCTCCTGGTTTACGCCGTCAAAGAGCGTCCTGGCAGTGCCGTTTTCGATACATGCGCCCACAAAGACATCGCCGCCGTTTATGATACAGGGCTTTTGATAGCGGCTCAGGCCGCGGAGCATGGTCGTGAGCCCGTTAAAGATATCTTCGCGCGGGTAGAGCGCGTAGACATCGCAGTTGTCGAGGAAGAAGCCGTCCAGCCCGAGTGCGGCATATGCGGCGCCGAGTTCATTGACCACAAAGGTCTGCCAAACGGGGGAAGAGACATCCACCCAGCGCTCCTCGGGCCAGTTTTCATAGGGGGCGAGGGTGATAGTTGCAAAGCGTTCGTAATAGGGGCGGTAGTTCTCGATGGAACCTAAGTTTAAGTAGCCGTAGACGCTTTTTCCCTCGGCTTGCAACGCTTTGACTTGCTCTGCGGAAAAGCTGCTCGGCTCAATCACGACCGTGCGGTAGGGGCGAAGGCGTTTTAGGTCCGCGGTCTCGAGCCCTATGAATACGCCGTAAGGCTTCGAATTTGCGGCGGGTTCGGGGCGAAAAGGATGCAGGCAAATCAGGCAGAGCAAAAGGAGCGGAAGCGGAAAAAAGCGAAGCGGTTTTCGCATGGCGTGTCCTCCGTTCAAAAGGGGGAAAGACTGTGTTGTGAGATTTATGATACCACGAATCGGGCGACGGGAAATAGAACATACGAGCGGAACGGCGGAAATAAAAATGTAATAATTGACATTACAACGATACCGTATTAAACTGGCTGCAACAGGGAGGTGAGAGCCATGGGACCGAAGCAACAGGAAGCGCGTTTGAACACACTGCTCGCATATTTCATCGGAGAGTCGGAGGAGTATCACCGTTTGGAAATACCGGAGCGCCGGGAAGAGAGGCGGAACTTGCTGCGTTCGCTGAGAGCAAAGGGTTGTCGCAGGAACAGCTGGGAACGATGCTCGGAAGCAGCTGGTATATCAATAATTTTGAAAATTGATTCAATCTGATATATTATGAGGATGCGGTCAGGTTTGCTGAGATATTGGAGATCGCTCCGGAAGAACTGCTGGATGAATATACAAGGTTATGCAAACCGGGCGATAGCAATAGGATTAAGAAAAATCGTGCGGAATATGGAGTTTCACAGAAAGCTTTTGCGGAGTTTGTGGGTGTAAGCCGGAGTACTGTCGGTATCTGGGAAGCGAAGATAAAGAACAGTTATCCCCAAAGGGATGCATACTGAAAACTGATGGCAATAACGGCTGAAAAAGGAGTTGATTTAGCAGTATCGTTTTGAAACTGCAGCAGAAATGGATTATGCCGTTTCAGAGTTTGCTTACGATTGGTACAATCAGGTACGCCCACACTCGTATAACAGATATCTGACTCCATTTGAAAAGAGAGCGGAGTGTACCATTAAGCAGTGGTGTTACAAAAAGGGTTGACCACTACACCCATATCAATCTGAACAACTGGGAAGAAGGCGTGCTGATCGAGGGACAGGGGCAGGCAGATTATGTATGCTGGATTATAAACCCTCCAAGAAAACCTTGGTCTCTTTGCGTTCCGTATGAGATGGGCGGCGAACAGAAACCGGCTTACCCTGATTTTGTAATCATTCGCAAGGATAGTGATGAAGAGTATGTGGTGGATATTCAAGAGCCGCATGATCCAAGTAAAATTGATAATCTAGGAAAGGCAAGAGGCTTTGCAGAGTACGCAAGGCAGAATCCGAGCGTAGGCCGCATCCAGTTAATCCGTATGGGTAAGGATGCTGTCGGGCATAACAGTTTTCAGAGACTGGATATGGCCATGAGCGCTGCGCATGACAAAGTGGCACAGGTTATGACAAACGATGAGCTGAATCATATCTTTGATACCGATAGGTTCTTCATGGAATAAAGAGTACAGATTGGAGGCTTCAATATGGATAACGACCAGATTGTAAGCAGGATGAATTCATACTTGCATACTTCCGCCAATGCTCTGGCTGAATGGCTTGGGAGCCTTCTTCCGAGAGCATCAGATGATTGGTGGGAAGAGTGCGTTCTGGATAAGCTGAGCTATAACCAGCGTGAGATGGCGATAGAAAGAGGTTTTACAGAGCTTGGTCAGTTTGATCTGGCTGCTTTGCTCCGCATTGCCGATAAGTCATGGTATGCGATGCGTAATGTGGCATTCCTTCCGACAAGAGAGAGGGAATGCATCCGTGATATGATGCGTGTTCGTAATAACTGGGCTCATGTCAGCGCCATGCTTCCAGGCAAGGATGCTATCCTAGCTGATCTGACTACTTTACACGATTTCTTTGAGCAGCGTGGCTGTGAGGACAGTTTACTTAATGAAATTGATCGGATGATCGAGGAAGTGAAGTCTCCGTCTACGGTTGATTTCGCGTCGTTCTCTCAGGGAGTGGAAACCGAGCAAACCGCTGAGGCAGAACCGGAAGTTGTCGATGAAAATGAGATCACAGAGAAGAGCCTTGTATATCTGATCGGAAATCCTGATGTCCGTGGCATTGTCATGTCCATTACGAATCTGGGAGAAACAAAGAAATACGATGTCTTTGTAGACGGCAAGTTCAAAACATTTTATTCCGGACAGATCGCTTTATATGTAGAGACGGCTTCCTATAACTGGGTGGACATCAATACGTTCCGGAGTTATCTGACCGCATATCAAATCAATAATCCTTCAGGGAATAATCTGTATTCCCTGAATTCAGCTCGTATAGATTTTGTGCCGTATCAGTTCAGACCGGCGTTAAAGCTGATTCATGCTGATGAACCGAGAATCCTGATCGCGGACAGCGTTGGTGTCGGTAAAACTATCGAGGCTGGTCTTATCATCAAAGAGCTCCAGGCAAGAAATGAACTTGAAAATGTGCTTATCATCTGCCCGAAACCGCTTGTTACTGAGCGGAAATGGGAGATGGAAATGAAACGATTTGATGAAGAATTCGTACCGGTGGACGGTCCGATGCTTCGTCAGATTATTTCTGACACCGACAGGGATGGCGAATGGCCTATCAGATTCAGCAAGACTATTATTCCGTATTCTATTCTGGATAGCAGGGCATACGAGGGTGAGACCACAAAGAAGAAGCATACCTTCGGATTAAGAGATCTGGATCCTGCTCCACACTTTGATCTTGTCATTATAGATGAGGCACATCACATCCGTAAGGGCAGCATGGAGAAAGAAAAGGCATTTGAGTATAAATGTGTTAAATACTTCTGCGACAATGCGGATGCTGTAGTAATGCTGACAGCAACACCACTTCAGACAAGCGATGATGACCTGTTTACATTGCTGAATGTACTCCGCCCGGATATTGTAATTGATAAGCAGACATTCAATATGATGTCCCGCCCGAATGCGCATATCTCCGAGGCGGCAAGTTTAATGAGACGTGCTGATGAGAAGTGGCAGGAACTGGCTTCGGAAGCCCTAAAGGGTGTCCTTGATACTCAGTGGGGCGAGAATGTAATTGCTGCGAATCCGACATATGGAGAAATGGTCAAGACATTGCAGCAGGATAAGATTACGCGTGAAGAACGTGTAAAACTTATTTCCGATGCGGAGAGTCTTCACAGCTTCAATTCTATGCTGAACCGTACAAGGCGAAAGGATATACAGGATTTCTGTATTAGAAGACCGTTTACTCTGGCTGTGGAATTTACAGAGCGGCAGAAGGAATTACATGACGAACTGCTTCGCTTTGAAACGGATGCGTTGCTGCAGCTTCATGGGAAGGCCAGATCGATACCGTTTATGATGTCTACCATCAAGAGGCAGGCAGCAAGCTGTATCTTTGGACTTGCACCGCATATCAGGGATCTTATACAGAGAAGATTCCAGCAGATGGAGGATGATCTGAATCTTGATTACTCACCGGTATTTGCTTTTGACGGAGCAGATGCCAGTGCCCTTGCGAGAATGGCACAGAACCTTCTTACTATGGCGGATAATCTTCCGGAAGAAGATCCGAAGTTTGATCAGATGCTGGAAGCCATCATGGAGAAGCAGAAACAGGATAATAATAAGATCATTCTTTTCAGCACCTTCCGCTATACACTGTATTACTTGAAGAAAAAACTACTTGATGCAGGACTCAGGGTAGAGCAGGTTGACGGCAGCGTAAAGGATGCCATGAGGCAGGAATACCGTGCGAGATTTGAACTGCCGAAGGATGATAAGGATGCCATTGATATTCTGCTCTTTACTGAAGTCGGCTCCGAAGGTCTGGATTATCAGTTCTGTGATACGATGATTAACTATGATCTTCCTTGGAATCCTATGAGGATTGAGCAGCGTATCGGTCGTATTGATCGTCGCGGACAGCAGAGTGAGGCGGTTGGAATCTACAACATGATCACGAATGGTACTGTGGATGCGGATATTTACTACAGATGTCTTATGCGAATCGGTATATTTGAAAGCAGTATCGGTGGGTGTGACGAGATCCTTGGAAATATTGCCACACAGCTTGATCATATCGGAATGGATACATCCCTTACGGATGAAGAACGTAAGATAAAGCTGGAACAGATGGCGGATAACGAAATCCGCAGGCTCCAGGAATTAAATAAACTGGAAGAGGAAGAAAAAGAATTCTTTGGATTTGACCTGTCAGAATACATGACTTCTCAGGAAATCCATAATGCCGAAAATCCTTGGCTTACGCAAAAGAGCCTGCAAATACTGATTGAGCAGTATTTGTTCCGCAGACTTGGAAAAGGAAGCTATATTCTGGGCGAAAGTGAAGTGAAGCAGCTGAGACTGTCAGCCACTGCGAGAGCTGAACTGAGAGATGATTTCAGGAAGCTTCCGAGTGGCAGAAATGCAGTGCGCCAGAGCTGGGATGTATATCTGAAAGGTAAGGCTCCGATTCATCCAATCACTTTTGATTCTGAAACTGCTGAAAAAAAGAGAGATACATTCTTCATTACGGCAATGCATCCGTTGGCAAAACAGGCTGCGGCTTACTTCGCATCGAATGAGCAGGCGTATATCAGGCTTCAGTATGCGACAGAGGATCTTCCGAGTGGAAGCTATCATTTCTCTGTATACGCATGGAGTTATGTGGGGATAAATCCGCATTTCAAACTGGTAGTTGTCTGCGATGATGATGTAATTGCGGCAGAACTGCCAGATATCCTTCAAGAGTCACAGAGCGGAGCGGCAGCGGTTAAGATGCGGCCGTCTGATTGGGATGCTTTGGAAAAGAAGCAGGTTAGATTGTGGATGGATGAGAAGGCTGCTGAGATTAATGGGGCGGCGAACACATCCACATTCAAGATAGAGAGCTTATCAAACAACTTCAGAAACAGAAAGCGTTCTCTGGAACAGAAAATTCTAGATACAAGCAGCGAGAGCATCCGAAGGATGTATACCAGTGAGCTGGAATCTGCTACAGAGGGTTATGAGTTGAAAGTCGAAGAGATCAAAAAAAAGGTTGTACAGACGGATATCCATACCACGTTGATTGCGAATGGAATCCTTGATGTTGTCAACTGACGATACACGTTTTGGAGGTGTCGAAGATGTCTAAGATGGCGATTGCTGATCAGGTTTTACAGCGTCAGGATAAGGATGGTATGCTTCGGCGTGCCCTGGAGAGAATCATTCAGCTCTATACGGATAAATCCCATTTCGTATATGAGCTGCTTCAGAATGCGGAAGATGCCGGAGCATCGAAAATAAAGTTTGAACAGTATGCCAACAGACTTGTAGTGTTGCACGACGGACAGCCATTTTCTATGGAGAACCTGCAGGGACTCTGTGATATCGGTAAGTCTGATAAGACGGATGATTTGAATCGGATTGGTGAATTTGGCGTGGGCTTTAAGTCTGTATTTGGCATCTGTGAGACCGTGCACCTTTATAGTCATCCGAGTAAGGAAGATCAGGGGAAGAGATATCATCAGTTTGCTGTAGAGATCAAAGACTTTACGCATCCGATGGATATTGACGATCAGGAAGTGGATGCCGGTTATACGACAAAGTTTGTATTTCCGTATAGCGTTGGATTTACTTTTTCAGGATTCACTACGATTGAGAAGCTTAATGAGGTACTGTCGAAGCGGTTACAGAACCTTGGCATTACTACGCTGCTTTTCATGAAGCATCTTCAATCTATCGATTATAAGATTGAATTGCCACAACTGAAGGCTTCCGGAACGTATCTACTTGAAAAAACACCGATTAATGATCATTGTTCGCTGGTGTCTGCAATGGGCGAGACCGCCAGCAAGAAAGAAAATGAAGAGATATCTTATCTTGTTTTTTCACGTCCTGTGACGGGGATACAAGCAGGGAGAACGATTGACATTGCTTTTGCAGTAACGGTTGAGGAATCAGGCGAATACATTTTTTCTGCCTCAAAGTCGCCATATATTTCCGTATATTTTCCGACAGAGACGGAAAGCAAACTGAAGTTTATCGTACAGGGACCTTATCGTACTACGCCGAACAGAAGTAGTGTTCCGGCGGATGATAAGGATAATATTGATCTGGCTGAGCAAACGGCAGCCTTGCTACGTGACAGCGCGATTGAGCTCAGGGATTCAGGAAAGCTCAACTTCAGTTTCCTGAACATTCTTCCGGTCCATAATGAGGTGTTTTACAGTGCACCGTTATTTGAGTGCATGTTTGAAGAGAGCAAAAGCATGATGACAGAGGAAGAATTGCTGCTGTGTAAAGATGGAACATATGCATCAGCCGATTCTGTTAAGATTGCCAGAGGCGCTGATTTTGCTGATGTGCTATCTGAGGAGTTACTTACAGAATTGCTTGATGACGGAACCGAATATCACTGGCTTCCGACATTCCTTACAGAGACAAATAAAGCGTATAAAACACTGTATGAGTTTCTGACAGATGTACTGGACATTGAAGTAATCCGTCCGGAGAATCTGAGGAATGCTTTTAATAATAACCGTGCATTCCTGTCACATCGTAATGATGAATGGCTGATAAAATTCTATAACATGTATGATTCGGTGGGCGGCGCTTTTGAGAAAAAGCGTGGAGGCTCCAATATGCTGACAGCTGAGATCATTAAAACATCCAAGGGGACGTTCGTTGCGCCGTATCGTAAGAGCGATGGCAGTGATCAGAATGCGTTCTACTATCGAGGATATGAGAATGCGTCATACCTGCCGAATATTTTCCTGCCCAGTACAAACACAGATGGGATGAATGATATTGCTTTTGTTGATGAGAAGATGCTGCAGCATTGTAGACATTTCTTTGTGGAAATCCTGAATCTGCAGAAGCCGAATGAGTACGAGTTCTTTATCAGAGATTTCAAGAAACGCTATGAGAGTGGTAAGCCGGTTTCGGATGATCAACATATCACCGATCTTAAGAGACTGCTTCATTATCGTGGTAAAAGTGATTACCAGGAAGAAGTTATCAATCTCATGAAGAGATACCTGAAGGTCAGATGCATCAAGGGCAGCAAGAAAGACTATGTGAATCCGAATGAGGAAAAAGTATTCTTCTCCGTAAATTCGCAGGGGATGAGCATCGAGCAATACTATTCGCATATCATCAGTTATCCCTATGTGGATGTTGATTTCTATAAGATTGAAGACGTGGATATCGAGATACTGAAAATGCTTGGCATTCAGGAAGAAGTGGCTGTAGGCCTTGATAAAATAAGTGGCGAATATTATACCGGTAATCCGGGAAGACAGCCAGAGTGGACAACATATCAAAACTTCCGTTGGAAGCTTAGCCTGGATAAGCTTGATGAGGTTCTGGAATATATATCAAGTCATCCGAAATCTGCTGATTCGATGGCAAAGTCCAGTTTTATTTTCAGGTTCCTTCAGAATCATGAAAATATGCTGTCCGGTACAGTGTATGTAGGTGGAAGCTCACCGAATATTCCTAACACATATTCTGATATTGTAACTAAGCTCAGGCAGGATGAACCGAAGCATCAGCATTACGGAATGAAGTGGAATGGCAAGTGGTTGTTCACGGAGTCCGGGGAGCTGGTTTCTCAGAAGGAGATTACAAAGAGGGATCTGCATCCTCAATTATATGGCGATGTCAGACCAGAATCGGAATTATATGAGATCCTTGGATTTGCAAAGAGCGAAGATGATCAATTGGAAGAAGCTGCGAAGGATTATGATCAGCTTGATGATGAGACAAAGGAACAGTTTTTCGAGATAGAGCTTCGCCGCAGGTTCGGCATATCCACCACAGATTTGGAAGAGAGCTATGGACCCCGAGCTGTAGGTGCTTTAACTACGCCGGTCTATACTCCGCAGGAGACATTTGAGTTTCCGTCTGTGAAGGTTAAGAGCTGGGATTCCTTAAGAAAACATGCTGCAGAGGTTCTTGTATTTGCAAGTCCGGTAAAGTATGAGTACAAGGTTCGGAAAATCCGTGTTAGCAAGCCGGATAGTGAGATCGATGCTTATCTCCGGAGTATGTACAGAGTAGAGGGATCTTACAAGTATGCTTGTCAGATGTGCCATGAGCCGGTAGCAACATTTGAAAAATGTCAGCTATCAACGGGCATGGAAAAAGAGCTGGATGCTATGCATCTGTGCATGTGTCCGAACTGTGCATCCGAATATCGCCGGATGAGATCGGATGAATACAATCTTCAGAAATTCCTTGAAAAGATTACTTATCTGGATGAGCAGGATATCAATTCGCATGATCCTGTGAAGATTGATTTCGGTAATGAATCTATTTGGTTTACACAGACTCATATTGCTGAGATCAGAGAACTTATGGCGTTAAAGGTCGCTGCGGATGAGTATGTGGAGCCTTCGTTTTCATCCAAGCAAAAGAAGCCGGAGCCGGTGGAGGAATCGGAAGATGATGAAGCGGAGGATGTTGAATCGGAACCGGAGGAAGATACGGAAGCTGAAGTCGTAGTCGAAGGCACAGACGTTTATAAGGAATACATCGGTAAAAGAGTTCTGCATAAGTCTGTGGGATACGGAGTGGTCAGAACATGTGATGGTAAATATCTGGGTATTGAATTTGAGGAAGGTTCGAAAGCCGGAAAGATTACGAATTACTCTTTGGAGGCTTGCATTTCCAAGGGGTTGATACAGATTGTTTAGGAGGTAGCATTAGGTAATGCCCATATAATGGTGTAAATTCAAAAATTGAACAGAGCCAGCGGCTCGTCCTTCAGGGATAATGTAAATTACCACAATCAACATAATACCGAGGGAGGACGAAC
>ERZ773055.130-NODE-130-length-51589-cov-6.099527_pt1 | contig 51589 bp, 48 predicted proteins | sample MGYA00580515_ERZ773055 | MGnify/ENA primary metagenome ERZ773055 (study PRJEB29015, sample SAMEA2737993) | human oral metagenome | biome: human oral; feature: human-associated habitat; material: dental | place: China | collected 2064 ...
TCTATGATATCATATGACCTTTTTCTTTGTTACAGATTAGGTCTCACATCATTGAATAATGCACATTGTATATTATTTTAAATGGCATTACTCTATGATTATAGCTTGGTAATTAGCTGTTCTTTAGCTTTCCTACTCATCTTTTTTATGTGCCATTCTCTGCTCATCGCTTCGCTCCTATTTTCAAACTCCTCGTAATACACTAAATCTACCGGAACACGTGTACTAGTGTATTTTGCACCACTTCCACTATTGTGAGTATCAATTCTTTTAGCTAGATTTACCGTCCATCCCGTGTATAAACTACCATCATCGCAAAGCAATATATATGTGTAGAAACCGTCTTTTTCAGGTGCTTTTAGCTTTTTAAACTTTTCTACATGTGAAGGTTTATAATTATTAATCATAAAATTACCCACTAATCTTTTTCATCGCTGTTAGAACATCATCCATATGACCATGATTGCCACCTTTGTTATAGCAGCCCAATGTAATGACTATGTACTTTTTGCCATTCTTTTCCGCTAATACAGCGATGCTCTTGCCTGCTTCTTGTGTGTATCCAAACTTACCACCGAGAACTTTAAAATTCTTCCTCTTGTACTTATTAAATGCTGAAATAACGTCATTAGATAATTTTATACCATCAGGGTGACGCTCAGTCTTTGTCGATACATAAGTCATCATAGTGAAAATTTTGTAATAATCTTTATCCGATAACGACTCCTTGAGTAATTTCGCAACATCCGAAGCAGTCGAATACTCTCCTTTTTTATACACACCATCCGGTGTCTCGTAATGCGTATTGGAAAGTCCTATTACACTTGCTTCGTCATTCATCTCACTTACGAAATGGTTTATATTACCACCCATCATGATAGCAATCGAATTTGCGCACGCACCATCAGATCGCATAATCATCGCATAAAAGAGATCCCTTAAATCGGTGCTCTCATCCACATCATAACCCACCATAAACTCTTTTTGCCGCTTGACAATATTAACCGCTTCTTCACTCACTTGCCCGCTATCATCAAGGCCAAGATCCTTGCTTCGCATAATTATGAGAGCTTTTCGGCAGGTCATCAGCTTAGTTAGAGATGCTATTGGCAGCTTCTTATTGCCGTTAACATCAATCGATACTTTACCGTCAGTCAAGTTGTATACATATACACTTTTGCTATTATAGATATCTTTGCTTCTGCTCCGGCACTCTCCAGTTCCTCTATCAGAGATAAAAAAACACATGAAAGAAACTATTGCAACCACAATGATTGCAATAGTTATCCAGATGTAAATTCTTTTTCTTTTATTCTTATTCTCGCGTCTAGTTTCCAATATACCTTCTTACTAAAATTCTTACAGAAAGCATGATGCTAATTCAAACCAACTTCCGAGATGGCTAAATGCTTTTATAGCATCTCTAGAAAAGCAGTAATTCTAGTATTAAGCTGCCCGACATCAGCCTTAGAATAATCCGTTTCTACGCTCAGATACGGAATCCCCTTCTCCTCTGTTACGAATTTTCCTATCGATTTAGATTCAATATTATATGTCAGACAGGCCGTAAGAGACATATCCACTACTCCATCTACATTATATTGATCGATTAGTCTCCCTAGCAGTTCATACCTATTCTCATTTGGAGTCATCACTGAACATCCAATCTTAAGGTATCTATCTGCTATCGCTCCTATTATATCATCAGCCTCTGCATCCACAAGTCTATCAAAATTCTTGTACCCAGAACAATTCTCGTAACATACAACAACGCCACCATTATTTTCTATGGCATTCACAACCTTCATGGTTCCACTACCCATCGGACATCCTGTTATTAAAATTCTAGAACGCTTATCTAACATATTGCCATGATTGTATTCATCTTCTATTCGATTAGTCAGGGCATTAAGTGATCCGATAAGTTCTTCTTTATCGAATTTAAAGGTGCTGCCATATACAGCATTGAATAGATTTTCTCCTGTAATAGGTGCCGGATCATGTATCATCACTTCAGAGATCTTTCTCTGTGCATCTCTCTCCCTATTCTTGAGACTTGCAGCATCTCGAAGCTTATCTTCTGTAATTTCAACACCAAACTTTTCTTCCAAATACTTGATAAACTTAACTACTTCTGCACGCCACAGCTTCCTACCTTCTTCGTCCTGACTATTAGGAAGATTCATTAGGTAAAGTTCCTTAAAATCAGACATGAGCTCGTACATTTTCTTCTTACCATCGCAAGTCGTTTCACCTACAACTACATCGGAAAAATGGAAGTAAGGACACTTATCAGATTTTGCAAACCCGTAGCTGGCCTTAATCAGCGGACATAGGTTGGCAGGTAAATCTTTTTCGGCCTCAGGAATAGCTTCATCCGACATAGAACATAGGCCTATAGGCGCTGCCCCTGCTGCCATAGCAACTTCCTGCGGAAAATAGGTGCAGTATGCACCTATAACCGGTGTGCCCGACTCCTTGATTTCTTTAACGCTTAAGAATGAGTTCCTCCTCTGTTCAGAGAACTCCTCAAATACCTCCGGTAATTCCTTAATAATTTCCATATCTGCTCTCCACCTACTCTTTAAGTATCAAAATTCGTGCTGCATGCGATAAATCATTGTACTAGCACTAATACACTTTAAAAAATAATTATACCAGTTCACTTTAGAGGATTTTACACCTGTCCATGCATAAATTCAATCTCATAAATGCGCATTTTACAGCACTTTGAGGATTATAAGCCTTTTTTATATCACCAGTTATTATTTTTTATTTTTCAATAATTAGTATCAAAACACACCATTATTAAGTATTTATTAAATTGTGCACAATCTACTATGAAGTGTAGTATTTACATGCTATATTTACAGATAATAAATGTACTCATTACGCGATTAGGAGAATTTATAATGGACAGTACAAAACTAAATAAGCTGAAAGTCTTGTCTGGTGCGCAGCTCAAATATATAGCTTTTCTCTCAATGCTGATAGATCATACAAATAAAGCACTTATATACCCGAATCTTACGGGAGGAAAACTGAATGTCCTAAGCGATGTATTTGATATACTCGGCAGAATTGCCTTCCCAATATTTGCCTTTCTACTTGTAGAGGGTTATTTCAAAACACGAAATAAATGGCGTTACCTCGGAACACTCCTATTGTTTGGGGCTATTTCAGAGGTGCCATTCGACATGTTTACAAGTGCAGAATTTTACGAAAAGAACTGGAGCAACGTAATGTTTACGCTTGCACTCATGCTTATAACAATCTGGATTATAGATATACTTAAAGAAAAGATGAAGTTTTTACATATGTTTTTTTGGTACCTCGCGTCTTCCTTCGTCCTACTAGCCGGCATTGCTCTCTCCTTGTACTTTAGTGTCGACTATGACTACCACGGAATCCTGATTTCATACTTTTTCTATTTATTCCACGGGAAAGAGTTACTGGCAATTCCATTCTGTTTTGTTTCGATGATCAAGGAGCCATGGGCACTACTTGGGTATGGATTCGTTCTCACTTACGACGGAGAGCGCGGAAAGCAGTATAAGCTTTTGAACTATTTATTCTATCCTGTACACCTACTAATACTGGGAATAATTAGAATGAAATTGGGAATCTAAATTTTATTCTAGTGCTTAATTTGAGCAATATAAAAATACATGATGCACAACCATCCAGAACATGACATCTTAATACAAAAATAAAATGCTAAAGGCCTGATTCTATGAATCAGACCTTTTTGCATGTACGAAATATGGAGTTAGGAATATTTCGACCAGTTTTAATATGTGGCCAGCACCCATTAGATTGGGGCGCATGCCTTTGAAGCGATGTCCTAGCTGCAATATTCTAATGGATATCGCTATTATTCTGCCTTTCTTATGTAAATTGATTCTATGGTATGGAATTATTCTAGTGTCAAGTGATTATTTGTATTTTTTATGCTACTATCGCAAAAAAAATATATTTTTTGTAGCTTTGAAACTTCATATTCAAATAAACATTATGATAAATAAAATGTTTGGATTGGATATTGAAAAACCTTGGATTACACCAAGGTTTTTCAATATCACTACAATCTGTTAATATAGCTAGCCTATCTTTATCTGAAGTTCTATTACCATGTGGAGTTCTCCTGCTCTTTTAAATCTGCTTGCAATAATACCTCTTACCGGATTTATTGCAATCTTTTCACCGTAGCGATCATAGGCGTTCTTGCGGAACCTATCGATTGCCGACATATCAAACTTTTTAACGCATCCAATATTTTCAAGTGAACACAGGTACATTCCCTCTGGCTCATACTCGCATCCATGAGGCAAATCTATAGATAGCTCATCTATATAGTTTTTTGATATATCTGCATACCACGACTGCTTATTGTCGATTGAATTAAATCCATAATCCACAAATGGATTTACGTAATCTGAGAACAATACATCACTGGTGGATGAATCAAGTTCTATGGACCCAAATTCCCCACCAATACTATCCACAACGTGGTACCTGTAGTGACCAGGCATACTCTTTGTCCAATAACTACCTATGCTTTGATTGCTCGCTTCATATCTAGATTTGAGTTCTTCTATGCGTTTTAAAAGCGTGGTGCCAAAGCTTATTTCACTCTTAAGTTCATTATAATATCTATCCAGATAACACGACATATTGTGTTCATAATCACCCTGCCGCATCGCCTCGATTTCTCTAATGCTCAGATTAAGATTTTTGTGCTGAATTGTATCAAGCAGCTCAAAAACCGCCATATTGTCATAGGTACGGTAATTGTTGCTTTCATTGCGCTCCGAGACAATCACACCTCTCTTTTCATAGTAGCGAATCATATCTCTGGATAAGTTCAAGAAATTAGCTACTTCTCCGATCGTGTACTTCATATCTCCACCCTATTAACCTTTGGCATGATTATATAGTATAGAGGGTAGTTCGATGTGAATTGTTTTTATTATGTGCAAGGCATCATTATTTTCAGAGTTAGGAATATCTACGAGCGATTTACTTAAGTGTCTAAATATAAGTCGACCAACTTTACAAAAGAGGCTGACAGTTATAGATAAACAACAACTATTAATCAATATAAATCATAACCCTCATAAATTCTATAAACTGAACTTGGATGTTGTAAATAAAAAATAGATGATAATCAAACGGATCCCCTTCGGGGTCCTGTTAATCATTTAAAGCTTATAGCACTAACTATGTATTATACACTGCCACAAACTATAATATTCGGATTATGACACAAAGCTTGGTGCAACCTTTTAACCTGGCATTATCGTTGTTATAAGATTATTTTAATTATTTTGCCGGTATAATCTCGATCCAATATCCATCTGGATCTTCGATGAAATATATCCCCATTCCCTCATTGACAAATACAATACAATCAAGCTCTTCATGGAGTTTAACAGAAGCTTCGATATCATCAGTAGTCATTGCTAGATGATACTCGAGTTCTCCTAGTTCATATGGTTCCTTTCGGTCATGTAAATATGTGAGCTCCAGCTGAAAATCGGTTTTACCGTCACCAAGATAAACTAAAGTAAAGTTATCCCCACGGTTTTCTCTAACTGGCTTTAGGCCAAGCGCCTTATCGTAAAACTCAAGGCTACGATCTAAATCTAGAACGTTGAAGTTAAAATGGTTAAAAGTAAACATGTTTTCTCCTTTAAATCGAACAGGAAACAAATACAAATTCAATTGTATTAGCGATTCCCTAGATTATCTTTTAAACGAGGAATTCATTCGATACCATTTGAACTTGATTAAGTTAATTCGATTTCTTTCATACTTAGATATATTTTTCTGTATTATATCATACAATAATAGATATTGATGATTATCTATAAACACTTCAGCAGTATTAATGTGCTGATAATATAATATAAGATATTCTATTGACGTTTTGCTATATTTATTATTTAATTAAAACACCATCTTTGAAAGATGGATATAATTAGGTGCGTGCTTCCCCTACGTGAGGTGGGCACCTTGTTTTTATTTGATAATCTGCATCCTACTTGCTTTATAAGCATGTATAACTCGTACATAAAACTTAAACAACCATTAAAAAGTCAATGTTTCTAATCATTTTGGCGGACACGGGAACCCGTGGCTTCTCGCCCCATACTTGCTACATAAAAAAAGAGACGAGCTTAACTCGTCTCTTTTGGCGGAGGACATGGGACTCGAACCCACGGGGCTGTTACGCCTTACCTGATTTCCAATCAGGCTCCTTAGCCACTCGGTCAATCCTCCACACGCGGCTAACGCACTAATATTCAAATCGTGCCTAAATAGGTTAACACAAACGGAATCTAAACGCAAGCCGTTATTATATTCACGCGTATGGTATTATGTAAATACACAGAAAGGAGTATCAAATGCACGAGCTTATAGAACTATTAAAATCTGATATGAAGCCTGCACTAGGTGTTACTGAACCAGGTGCTATAGCTTTTGCTGTTTCGACGGCTTGTTCGTACCTTGACGGCGAGGTAGATAGCATCGAACTTAGACTTAATAGCGGTATATACAAAAATGCTTTTACCTGTGGCATTCCAAGCAGCCCTCACCTAGGCAACCTATATGCAGCAGCACTCGGTGCAATTGCAGCCGATAATTCCAAAGGTCTCGAGTGTCTTTCGACAGTCACTCCTGCTGATAATAAAGCCGCTGAGAAGATGATTGCCGATGGTCGAATTACGGTTTTGCTATCGGAGGTTAGCAGCCGCATACACATAGAAGTAATCGCCCGCTGTAGTGATGAATCCGCTGAGGTAATAATTTGGGATAGCCACACCAATATTACGTGTATAAAGCACAACGGCGAAATTGTAAAAGGCAGTGATTCACCTGATGACAAACGATCTGAACCATCTGGACCACCAATAATTCACAAGTATACGCTTCAAGATTTTATCAACCTAGTTAACGAAGTCTCATTTGAGGATATAGCGTTTATTAAGGATGCTTACACGGTTAATCTACACCTTTACGATGTTGCCATGGCTAGTGACCGAACGACTTTTGCAAAATTGCTATATAAAAATAACGGAAATAAAACTATTAGCGATAACGCTGTCGATACAGCAAGTCTATTATGCAATGCTGCGATTGAAGCGAGAGTGCTAGGACTTGATGCCCCGGCGATGAGTATTACTGGATCTGGTGCACATGGAATCATAGCTACACTTCCTCTGTATGGCTACTGTAAAATCCATGATATCGAAGATGAGAAGCTTATCCGAGCAACTGCTCTTAGCTATCTAGTCTGTACGTATATAAAAGAGTATTCTGGTAAACTATCTGCATTTTGCGGATGTGCTATAGCTGCTGGAAGCGGTATGGCTTCTGCACTTGTATACCTTGATGGTGGCGATACTGAAGCAATGTTCAGATGCCTTAACAACATGGCGAGTAGCATCACTGGGATGATTTGTGACGGAGGAAATCATGGCTGTGTAATGAAGGGGGTCTCAGCTGTAGATACGGCTTTTCGTTCAAAAGACTTTGCAATGGCTGGTATATGCATAGAAAACCTACACGGCATCAACGGTTCAACTCCTGAAGAAACTATGCGTAATATGGGCTTAATCGCCTCGCCTGGCATGGTAAAAACAGAGGAGACTATCTTAGATATAATGAAATCAAAGTTACAATCATAAGCATAATTGGCGCTGTAATCAGTGTTACAATCATAAGCATAATTACAAAGCGGACGGCAATGCCGTCCGCCATTTTTAAATATAAATTTCGCTTTGAAATCGATTCAAAAGTATACTACTCGTAAATCTTGTACTCCTTTGTCTCAAGAGCTCTGAGTGCACCATCAGCGAGAGACTTCATCTCTTCCTCTCCTGGGAATCTTAGAACTGGAGCAACCTTACCTACGTAGGAAGTGATTTCCTCACAGAATCTATCACTATAAGCCATTCCACCTGTGTAAACGATTGCATCTACATCGAAGTGAAGAACGGCAGACATAGCACCGATATCCTTAGATAGCTGGTAAGCGATAGCTCTGAATGCACCTAAGCACTCCTTATCTCCTTCGTCAAACGCCTTGTTCTCTACTGTACGGAAATCCTTAGTTCCTGTGTATGAGAATACACCAGCCTCATGACCGATGATTTTCTTTACTTCAGCCTTAGTCTTTCCAGAGAAGCATAGGTTAACGAGAGCATTTGCAGGAAGAGCACCACCTCTATCCATACCCATAGAACCATCGTCCTTTACGTTGTATACATCTACAACTCTGCCCTTTTTGTGAGCTGCAACAGATACTCCACCTCCGAGGTGAACTACAACTAGGTTGAGGTCCTCATAAGCCTTTCCGATTTCCTTTGCTGCCTTTCTAGCAACCGACTTCTGGTTAAGCGCATGGAAGAAGCTCTGTCTCTCCATACCCTTTAGTCCAGAGTATCTAGCAACATCATCAAGCTCGTCTACGCAAACAGGGTCAACGAAGAAAGCAGGAATGCCAACTTTATCACCTAGCTCTTTTGCTAGATATGCTCCGAGGTTAGCAGCATGCTCACCGTAAGGTGGGTTCTTAATATCTCTGATAACTGCATCGTTAACGAGATAAGTCCCAGATGGGATATGCTTGAATAGTCCACCACGACCGCAAATTGCGTCAAAATCTTCCAGTTTGTAGCCTTCAGCATCGAGTGTCTTCATTATTACGTCGCGACGGAATGGCATCTGATCTACGATGTTTGCATACTTGTCCATCTCAGCTGCATCGTGGTCAATACCTACGCGCATAAGCTCCTGATCATTCTCGTATACAGCAATCTTTGTGGATGTTGCTCCAGGGTTGATTACAAGAATCTTCATGTTACCAATTTCTCCTTTCGTTACCTCAATATTTTAATCATGTCCTTAGTATAAATACATTCGAACGTGATAACATGACTATTTATTTCTATTACCAGCTTTGCGCCTCTCAATCTCTTTGAGAAGCTTCTTGCGAAGTCTGATATCCTCTGGTGTTACCTCTACGAGTTCATCTCCATTGATGAACTCGAGTGCTTCCTCCAGGGTAAATGTTCGCGGTGGTGTTAGCTTAATCGTGTCATCGCTACCCGCCGCACGCATATTAGATACTCTCTTTGCCTTGCATGGATTTACTACCATATCATCGCCTCTAGAGTTCATGCCGACTATCATACCTTCATAAACGTGAGTTCCAGGTTCAACGAACATCTGTACACGCTCCTGAATATTAAATATTGCATATGGCGTACAGTTGCCTTCTTCCTGTGCTACAGCAACACCGTTAGTGCGCTCTGGAATTTCACCCTTCCAAGTTTCAAATCCCTCAAAGCGTCTAACCATGGTACCTTCACCATGAGTATCGTTGATAAACTCACTTCTATATCCCATGAGTCCACGAGTTGGAACGGAGTACTCAATCTTCGAATATCCGTTGCCTTCGCTCATCATCTGCTTCATCATGCCCTTACGCATATTGAGCTTAGAGATAACCGATCCAGAATATTCATCTGGAACACTAACAACAACCTCTTCAACTGGTTCAAGCAGCTCCCCATTGTCACCGCGCTTCGTTACAACCTCAGGCTTAGATACAGCGAGTTCATATCCCTCACGGCGCATATTCTCTATAAGAATAGATAGATGTAATTCTCCTCTACCAGAAACCTTAAATGAATCAGTCGAGTCTGTAGGCTCTACTACCAGTCCAACGTTAACCTCAAGCTCTTTCTCCAGTCGCTCCTTGATATGTCTACTTGTCACGTACTTGCCGACTTTACCAGCGAACGGCGAAGAGTTAACCATGAAGTTCATCGATAAGGTTGGCTCCTCGATACTGATATTACCGAGAGATTCAGGGTGAGCCGGATCACAGATTGTCTCACCTATCGAGATGTCTGAAATGCCTGATACAACGACGATATCTCCGCACTCAGCTTCGTCAACCGACATTCTCTGAAGACCTCTGTATACAAATACCTGATTTATCTTGGCATTGTACGACTCTTCTTCATCTTTCATGACTACTACCTGCTGTGCAGCCTTGAGTGTACCTCTTGTAATTCTGCCTATTCCAAGTCTACCGATATAGTCATCGTATGCAAGTGAAGAAATCTGTAGCTGAAGTGGCTCATCTCTTAGATCAGGATATGGGTCACAGTGTTCAACTATCTTATCAAGCAGAGGCTCAATATTGAACTCCCCAAAGCCCTTCGGACTCTTCTTGATCTTAGTTATACCGTCGTCCACCATTATGTCAGCAACCTCGCTAGGGTCGCTTACGGCAATTCCTTGCCTTGCGATTCCATACATAATTGGAAAGTCTAGCTGTTCATCATTAGCCTCAAGATCCATAAAGAGTTCATAAACTTCATCTACAACCTCATCTATTCTAGCGTCCTTCTTGTCTATCTTATTGATAAATAAGATAGGATTTAAGCCCTGCTCAAGCGATTTATTGAGCACGAATCTAGTCTGAGGCATAGGTCCTTCACTAGAGTCAACTAGTAGAATTACTGTATCAACAGTCTTCATGATACGCTCAACCTCGGAGCTGAAATCGGCGTGTCCTGGAGTATCGACAATATTAATCTTGTAATCCTTGTACATGATAGAGCAGTTTTTGGAATATATAGTAATTCCACGCTCTCTCTCGATTGCATCACTATCCATTACACACTCTACAACCTCTTCATTGTCTCTGAACACATGAGATTGAGCAAGAAGTGCATCAACAAGTGTTGATTTACCTGCATCAACGTGTGCAATTACTGCGATATTAATTATCTTATTCTTTTCTCCCATCGTTATCCCTTCTAACTGGCTATATCTATATAATATTTATCTTCCCGAGCTGAGGAAAAATCTTCTTCTGCGGTTAATTACGTTGTAAACGCTTTCTATCGTTCTTTCAAATTGATAAAGCTCTCTAGTCAAAGTCTCGACATCACCATTTGAAACGCTAGCCATAGATGTGCGTCCTTCGGCGACAATTTCAAACCAATCTGGCGCTGTAACCTTGAACCCTCTGAACTTCTGTGCCCATATCTCATACTGCGAGAACTGCATAGCGTAAGGTAACATCTCGTAGAAATATTCAGGATTTGACTGCTGCATTATTGCAATATCCCTAGGCTGTGCCTCTTCTATGAAGTTGCGCATACCCATCATCCTGTTTGAAAGACGAGCATTTTCTCTAGCCCTCGCGGCCATTAGGCACGACATCATCGCTGCAAATGCACCAGCAACTAGTATCAGAAGAGGAATCATTAGTGATTTATTGCACTTATACACGAGATATCCCACGTACACAAGTTCAGATACATAAAGCGCAGAATACATAGAAATTGAAAACTTGAAGTGCTTCCAATCCATATCGTACCTGAGATCAAATCTCCTTGTGATAATGTTCAAAATAAGGATGGAGAGCACGAATAACCCAGCTGGAAGTCCATATTTAATCTCTTCTTCATACATATACATCGACACAAGAACAGGAATAGTAGCAATTGCAAGAGATATAGCTACAATACTTACATACCTAAACAGTTTAGATATCGTAGTGCTCACCCTCATCTCGCGAGAGCTATAACCACTAGCAACACTGCTTTCAACATCGATAAGTATCCTTTTGAGCTTAACTCCTATGTCCTCCATCTCGACAGCTCTTCCCTCATAAACATCTTCAAAAAGCTCTCCATAAATTGCACGAATATATCTATCTTCGTCAATAGATGGTGTATTAAGCTTCACTAGTTTATACTTCTTAGGAGCGTACTCAACTATCTTGAGGCATCCTGATATTCCCAGCCTGACTATAAGCGGGACGATATCCCGTATTGATAGCTTACCGTTAAATACATATGCTACGTCAGCTGTCGATATTCCATCAATTGGATTGGTAATAACCTTTTTCTTAAATTTAGGATCTCTTCCACCTGCTAACCACAGGATCAAAGATAGTGTTGCTGCAGCGATAAATAATACCCCTCCTAGTCCAATAGCCCACTCATTGTTTAGAGGATCTTTCCAATATCCATCTGGAAGTTCGGCCTTAAAAGTGATGCCGAAATCTGATGGAATAAGCGAACCGCTCATAGTAATAGTATTTCCATCTATGGAGTAAGACATCTTGTTTGATACATCCTGCAAACCAAACTGACCCGCATAGTACTGAAGATCATCCCAAGGGAAATCCTTGGGCAGCACTAACGTGAACTTGTAGTTCTGGATTGGTACCTCCCAATCAGGAGATAGCGCAGTCAAATAAAACAAGTCATAATTTTTATTCTTTTCGGCAAACTCCTTCATGATATAGGTAATCTTAAATGTATGACTTCCCTTTCTTAACTGTTTCTTGTCATTAATTACGATGTTATACTTCGAGCCGTTTTTTGACAAAGAAAAATCAGTACCCTTAACATCTACATCACTAATGATGTAGTTACCTGCGGGTACATCAAATTTAAGTTCCGAGAGGTTATTCGGAAGATTAACGGTTATCTGCTTAGAGACTTCATAAGTATGATTCTTTTTTACAACCGCTTTAAAATCATAGTTGTTAATCTCATAGCTATTGTCCTTAGTTGCACCATAAGAGTCAGCCAAAACTAGACCATGACTCACACTCATGATTGCAAAAATTAGTAATATTTTAAGTAAGTATTTATATATATTTGACAACACTTTACCGTTGCTCGTCATTATACGTCTCCTTCTAGGCAATACTTCTAAATATTATACCTCATAAAACGGTTAAGCACAATAATTCAAAGGAGCATAGAATAGTTGATACACTTTGAACCTTAGTATAAAATACATGATAGATACTATATTAACGAGGGCGTAATATGAAAAGACAAGATTATATATCATGGGATGAATATTTCATGGGAGTTTCCCTGCTTGCAGCTAAGCGAAGCAAGGATCCAAACACGCAGGTTGGAGCTTGCATTGTCGATAGTAACAATGTGATTCTATCCACTGGTTACAACGGATTTCCTGTAGGTTGCTCGGATGATGATCTACCGTGGGACAGAACTGGTGAGGATACCAAGTACCCTTACGTTGTTCATGCCGAGTTAAACGCAATCCTTAATTCAGGAGGCAAATCTCTAAGAGGGGCAACAATCTACGTTGGACTTTTCCCATGTAACGAATGCGCTAAGGCAATTATTCAGTCCGGCATCAAGGAGGTCGTGTATTTAAACGACAAATATGCTAATGAAAAATCCACCTTAGCATCTAAGAGACTTCTCGGCATGGCTGGAGTTAAGCTTCGCAGGCTCACTCCTAGGGAGAAGAATCTCGTTCTAAGCTTCGAAAACGAGCTTGATAGATAGCACTTGGCTTTATTACGATTATTAAGGAATTATTTTGTTAATTGGAGGTAGTTTTATGAAACTTCTAGTTGTTGGTCCTCGCGGCAAAATGGGTCGCCTGATTACAGCAATCGCTGCAGACCGTGAAGACATCACTGTTGTCGGTGGTGTCGCTCCTTCTGATAGAGATTACATCGGTAAGGACATCGGAGAAGTTGCTATGGTAGGCAGAGTGTTAGGTGCTCCTGTCGTTTCGGATATCAAAGAGCTAATAGATGACTGTGATGTGATTATAGATTTTGCTACTGTTGAGCAGGCAATGATTACACTCGAAGCTGCGAAAAAGCACAAGAAAGCACTCATCTGCGGAACTACGGGTTTCAGCCAAGAACAGAGGGATGCATTTGAAGAAGCGGGTAAAACAATCCCTGTAATGCTTGCGGCTAATACATCTAGACTTGTAAATGTTATGTATAAACTAATTGAAGATGCCACGAAATTGGCTGGTGATGTGGACGTTGAGATACTCGACATGCACGACAGCACTAAACTTGACTCTCCTAGTGGTACTGCTAAGGAAATCGGTGAGCTCGTAGCTAAAACTAGAGGCGAATCACTCCATAATGTAGATAGATATGGCAGACAAGGAAGGTGTCCTCGTGAGCACGGCGAGATTGCTTTTCATTCCATCCGAGGCGGAGATATCTCAAGCAGCCATACGACATATTTTGTTGGTCTCGGTGAGAGACTTGAGATTACCCATCACTCTCAGAGCTTTAAGTGCTTTGCTGCCGGTGCAGTTGACTGTGCCGTTTACCTCAGCAAGCAGCCTGTTGGATCATATACGGTTCAGGATTGCTTTGGGCTGTAGACTATTTATGTCAATCAACCCATAGTGAATATATTGACTTCTGCTCCTTTATTTGTTGTATATAGACCGCATTTAAAGTGTCGCAGAAGTTTTTCATCCGTAATGATATTTGTTTATTACCCTACCTAATATTACTAAATATATAATTATTTATATTAAGATTTAAAGCTTGATTTGTAGTTTTTTTATTATTCTTTTTGATGAAACCAATAAGAATGATATCCAGAATTAACAACAAATCCTCCCTTAGGTACTTGTCGTATTGCATTAACGACATTTATGTAGTCCCCTACCCCAAAAATAAATGGAAATGCACAGTATGATAATACTTTGATTCCTATAAATCCCATATTTACAAAAAACACAGCCCAGAAAATATATGGAATAACTGCAAAGATTAGTGTTGGCGCAATAGACATCAGTATAAATCTTTTTTTCTCGAGTGGCTTTGTAGAATGGCATACTAACACTCCATTGTTTAGTGATATGTATATCTTCACATCCGCATTTTTTCCGTAACATACCGCATGAATATATTCATGTAATATCGCCTGTACAATCCAAAGAGCCACTATATCCAAAGTAAAGTAATCTGCACCTATGTATGATTAATTTATGCTTATTTAAAAACTTATACATAAAGATGTCCTAATATATACGATATAATCAACGAAGTAATAATACCTAAAAAAAACAGTACAAACTTATTCATATTTTCTCCAGTAAGCGGTGGTACTTTACTAGTAGCTCCGCTAAATATAATTTATAACTAATCTGTTGCTACTTTTCCTTATTCCCCCAAATGTATTTTTCCGAAGCACACCATCCACATATATAATCTAGCATATCTGCAATCCACTGTTTATTAAGACTATCCGCTAAACCGCTCTATCACTTTATCCGCTTGCTTTATGCCGTCGCATGCTGCTGACGTAATACCACCAGCATATCCGCATCCCTCACCTGCAGGATAGATGCCGGAAATCGTTGTGCTTTCGCCTGTCTCCCTATCTCTAATTACTCTTAGTGGTGCCGAGCTTCTAGTTTCAACAGCTTTAATCACTGCATTTGGGCTATCATATCCGTGAATCTTCTTGGCGAAATTCGGAACCGCTTCTCTTATCGCTTCGTATGCGAAGTTCGGAAGAGATGCAATGACCTTATCTGCTTTTCCAGAGAGGAACTCACCCATGGTGCAGGTTGGAGGCTTGTAGTTTCCACCACCGTTTTCAAAGGCTAGTCTTTCGTACTTCTGCTGGAATCTGATGCCTGCTAGTACATCCTCGGATTCAAAGTCGCTCACTCTCACATCGCAGAGAATGCCACTGTTAGCAGTGCCGCTATCTCTCCGTCTGTTGCTCATGCCGTTAACGCAGACTTCTCCACTATGTGTCGAGCAAGTTACAACCTCACCTCCAGGGCACATACAGAAAGAATATACGCCTCTTCCATTGCTCGCTTTGTACGAAACCTTGTATTCTGCAGGCGGAAGCCTATCCTCTGCTCCGTACTGTGCTCTATCGATTAGCTCCTGTGGATGCTCCATTCTAACGCCTATAGAAAGCGGTTTCTGCTCCATCGCAAGTTTCGAATCTTTGATTAACTCGTACGTATCTCTCGCACTGTGACCAGTGGCAAGAATCATCGCATTGGTCTCAATAACCTCTTCACTTCCGTCTAAAGAAGTGACAGTTACAGACCTTAGTTTGCCATTTGAAATCGATATATCGCTGAGCTTTGATCCAAACCTAACTTCGCCACCGAGGGCAATTATCTGCTCTCTAAGCCTTACTATCACTGCCCTCAGCACGTCTGTACCTATGTGAGGCTTATGCTTATATATAATTTCCTCTCCTGCGCCAGCATCAGCGAAGGTTTCCATTACGAACTTGATATTAGGATCTTTGATGCCGCTGGTTAGCTTTCCATCTGAAAATGTACCGGCTCCACCTTCTCCGAATAGAATGTTGGAATCTTCGTTTAGAACGCCCTCGCTTTTAAACGCCTCTACATCCTTAACACGTTCAGACATACCCTTGCCACGCTCTATGACTATCGGTCTATATCCATTCCTAGCAAGCTCTAGGGCAGCAAATATGCCGCATGGTCCAAAGCCTATGACAAGCGGGCGACCTATAAGCTTCTCACTTCCAGACATCGGGTCCAATTTTTCAATTTGCTTATGCAAGTTACACTTATGCTTTTTTGCAATTCTAGGGGATACCTGTACTCCTGTCGTAAAATCTACGGTATATACCATGAATATATTTGACTTATCCCTTGCGTCTATCGACTCACGAGCAACCTGCCACGTCATGATATCCGAAGCTTTTAAAGATAGCTGCTTAGATATTTTGGCTGGTAAATCAGTCATTTCACGTCCCACAGGAAGCTTAACTTCGCTAATACGGTATGAATATTTACCAGGCGTCTCTCCGCCGCGCCATACTCTATCTACAATTCTAGTTTCCATACTTTGTACTTCATCCTTATACTTTATCCTTTTCAGAGCCCTACTCGTACCTAGGCTAAATACGGTCTGCAACTGCAGCACCTGAACGCTTTCCGGACAGAAAAGCATGATTTAGGTTATATCCACCGCAAAAGCCGTCGTAATCTAGAACTTCACCAACAATATATAGATTCTTTACTAGATTTGATTCAAACGACGATTGATCAACTTCAGATTCTACAACTCCACCTGAAGTGCACTGTGCTTCTTTCCACCCCTTCTGGCCTGTCGGCTGGAACTTAAGAGCGCTCGCACTTGCTACTAGCTTATCTCTTGCTTCTTCTGATGATAAGACGAGAGAGTCTTCATCTGCTTTAAAGCCTGCCTGCCTAATTATTTCAAGCGCTACGCCTTCCTTGAAAACGGTCTTAAACACATCCACAAGCTTCTCACTTACAAATGATTCATTACGTATACTACCAGTTCTCTCGGCGGCACACTTTAACACATCTCCTAAATCAATTTCCCTACACAAATCGAGCACGATCTCAAAGCTTGAAAAAGTATCACCTGGTTCAAACCTCATCATCTTAGATAGATTAAATATACAGATACCAGAGAGCCCAAACTTAGTGAATTGAATTTCACCGTCTTCTCTATGTATTTCTTCACCATTCTTAAACAGCTTTGCTTCCGCACGCACTCTTGTACCCGACAGCTTTGATAAATCTGCACCATCACACTCTATCGGTGCAAGTGAAGGCACGAGCCTAGTAACAGTGTGACCAAGTCCTCTGAGCCACCTATATCCTTCTCCAGTTGAACCGTATACAGGTGCAGACTTGCCACCTGCAGCTATTACAAGGGCTGACGAATATACGGTGCACTTAAGTGAATTAGCCGATCTACCTTGGCTACTTGCGTCCCCCATGGAAACCGACGTTACGAATTCAGGCTTGTCAGAAGCATACGATACTTCCAGTGCAGTAACACCAGTATATACCTTTACACCGAGCTGCTTTAGCCTTAACTCAAGCAGTTCTGAAACATCGGCAGCAGACTCGGACACAGGGTAGAGAAAACCATTTTCATTACTCTTAGTCACTATACCTATGGAGCTCAAAAAACTAATAACTTCACTATAACCTTCCGCATTAACATTAGTTATATTGCATCTTCCATTACCAGTCGCACGAAGCTTACGGCCCATGATTTCATTTTTTTCAATCAAAACCACATCAATCTTAGAATTGCTTCGCTTGGCACTTATAGCTGCTGCCATGCCTGCTGGACCACCGCCGATTATTAAAATGTCACCTCTTAGAGTTTTGGGAAGCTTCAGGCTAAGGTCTCCGCCTTTATTCCCTCTGCATTTATGCGACATAATACACCTTCTTGCCTATGTAAAATCATATAATTATATCATAATAGGCTAACACAAACATGCCCAGATGATTGTATTAGCCCATAATTCTTGTGGTTATTAACTTTATGTATTCGCTTTATACTATGCGAACTTCTCCGCTGCGGCCTTTAGCTGTTCAGCCTTATCTGTGTCTTCCCATCTAACACCGAGCGCATCTCTACCGAAATGTCCATAAGCTGCCAATGCTCTATAGATTGGCTTAAGAAGGTCGAGCTGCTTGATTATAGCAGCTGGTCTCATATCGAAGTTCTCTCTAACTAGTTTGGCGATATCTTCATCCTTGAGTCTTGCAGTCCCATAAGTGTTTACATATACGGAAACCGGCTCTGCAACCCCGATTGCATAAGCTAGCTCAATCTCGCACTTGCGAGCAAGTCCAGCAGCGACGATATTTTTTGCAATATATCTAGCCATATATGCACCACTTCTATCAACCTTCGTTGGATCCTTACCAGAAAAAGCGCCGCCACCATGACTAGCATATCCGCCATAAGTATCAACGATAATCTTACGCCCGGTCAGACCGGAGTCTCCCTTTGGACCACCAATTACAAATCTGCCAGTAGGGTTAACGAACAGTTTAGTTTCATCGTCGATTAGCTCGGAAGGGATAATTGGCTTAATCACATGCTCAATCATATCGCGTCTAATCTGTTCGAGAGTTGCATCTGGATCGTGCTGAGTTGAGATCACTACAGTGTCCACTCTTACAACCCTGTCATCATCGTATTCAACTGTCACCTGCGTCTTACCATCAGGTCTTAAATAGCTTACTGTACCATCTTTTCTAACTTCAGCAAGCCTTCTTGCCAGTTGGTGTGCGAGAGAAATAGGCATTGGCATGAGCTCTTCCGTCTCATCACAAGCGAATCCGAACATCATACCTTGATCTCCTGCACCGGTCATGGCATCATCGTCAGCTTCTTTTCCTTCCTTAACTTCAAAGGATTCGTTTACACCCATAGCGATGTCAGGCGACTGCTCCTCGATACTGACGAGAACTGCACAAGTGTTACCGTCAAAGCAAACTTCACTGCAATCATATCCTATACTTTTAACAACACCTCTAACAATTCCCTCTATATCTACAGTGCAAGTGGTCGAAATCTCACCAAATACGATTACAAACCCCGTCTTGGTTGCTGTCTCGCATGCTACATGAGCATGAGGGTCTTCGGCAAGTATGGCGTCAAGAATCGCATCAGATATTTGATCGCAAACTTTATCAGGATGACCTTCTGTAACCGATTCTGATGTAAATAGTTTCTTCATTAAAAACCTCCATTGAGCATTACTGCCCTTCTTCAAATAAAAAACTCTTCAGCATGAGCCACATGCATGAAGAGACAAATTTCATCTATGAATATGTCTCCTCATCTTTCAGGCTTTGCCTGTGGGACTTGGCACAACCGCAATATGCGATGCTGCCGCGAGTTCATCGGGCCCATTCCCTCACTCGCTCTTAATAAGGATTGTAAAAGTATTATATATGTAAATCCGTTAGTGTCAAGTTTCATATGTTACATATTATGGTTTTTTGAGAAAAATGCCAGCGAGAGCGAGATTATAGCTCAGTTTTGGTATAATTAAAATGTTATGGACTGACAAGGAGAATTAATATGCCCAAGCTAAGAGTTGTAGAAGGTAAACTTTCGAGCAAATATAATCATTTTAAAGACTATCGTTTTGACTCATGTATAGCGACAGACACTCGTCTCATGGGTGTCGTAGCAATGAAAGTCTCATGGACTGCAAAGGATGGAAGCAGAGATAAACTCTTCCAGCTTATTCATCTAGATTTCTCAGAATATGGCGTAGATGATTACCGTGAGATATTCTCTAATGCTAACAACCCTGAAGGTGGCCGTGAAGTTAGGTCTGAATGGAAGCGTATATCGGGTGGCCTTGGAGGCAGCGAAGTTAAGATTCCATTCTTTACACTTGTACAGCTAATTGATGAGGTTGTAGCGACGAACGAAAAATACTATGAAGCTCACGAACCATTTATTCAGGCCTTTCGCAAAGAAACATTGATGAGGCTTAAACTCATGAAGGAGGCCTCTATTAAGCTACTTTATGAGGGCAATAGCTTTGAAGAGAAGAGTAAGGAAGGTCAGCAGTTAGTATGCAAATCCCCTCTCACCTCATTTGAACTTATCAACTACTTCCTCATGAGGATGCTAGATAAAGATTTTCATGGTGCTTCATATCTCGGAGATGTGACCACCAGTGAAATGCAGCAATGCAGGTTTAAGGAAATTGGTCTAGCGGAGCTGGTTAGAAATAAAATATCAAAAGAAACAACTGCAGCTACTTCTAGCGGTGAAGAGGCAGTGTACAAGTGTAGATTCACAGCGCTTTCTGATTCATATATCTACGGCGAAGCGTTGATCACGCTTACACCACGCAGCCTCATGCGAACACGCCGCGTCCTAAAATTCGAAGTGACAACTCTAATGCGCATCTCCAGCTACGAGGCAGCGCTACAGCTCCAGCAGGCCGAGTATATAACACTTTACGAATTGACAGTGCCTGCAGAAGCATTCGATCTGGATGATTCCGTATTCGGGGCAGACGCCACCATGTCGCCAGCCCCTAACGGAATCACGTATATCCTATACAACAAGGATAATTATCATGTGGATTCATCAAACTACTATATGAATCACGACATGTATGGTGCATATCTATTGACCCCTAATAATGAGCTCGTGGTCATGAGCCATGACATCATCAAGATAACCAATATGGAGGCCGATATAAGTAGAAGCGTGAATGCTAGCAAGCTCGAACTGAAAGGCAGATACAAGCTAGAAACTCAGGTATTTAAGAGCTTCTCAGAGATGCCTGGTGCAAAATTCAGCGAGATGATTTATAGCCCTGAAAATAACGACTGATTTTATCTGTCAATGGTTGTTCTTTTTTGGCTATCAAAATTAGCGCGAGTTATCCACATCGCTTGAATCCCAATAAAATGCACACATCAAGAATTATCCACATAAAAATCAAAAATCGTATACAATCTTTTCAACACACAGAAGTGGATAAGTTGACAAACAGAAATGCGCATTTTTAAGGCTTAGCGATTCTAATCTGATATGTCAATAGAAGTTATCAACAGTTTTTAAAAATGTTTTTATGCATTTTTGTTCGATTTATAGAAGAACAATTTAGCAAGGAGAAAATATGACTACTGAAAAAGTTTTCCACAATGATCAATACTTAAAAACACTCGAGGCGACAATAACCGATATAGTTATTTCTAAAGGAAGAGCTGAAATTATAACAGATAGAACCATTTTTTTCGCTGAGGGTGGTGGACAGCCTGGCGACAGAGGTACCATTCATTTATCAGACGATAACAGCAAAATAGTAACAATTTTTGATACTCATGATTCGGGTGATGCAGTGGCCCACTACACCAAGGACGAAGTGCCATTTACAGTCGGCGACAAGGTCATCCTAGAACTCGATTGGACATTTCGTTTCACCAATATGCAGAGACACTATGGTGAACACATCCTTAGTGGTGCGATATATAAACTATATAAAGGAGCCAACAAAGGTTTCCACATGGGACAGAATTATATAACCATTGATATTGATCTCGGTGGTAAACTCATGACGGAAGAAATGCTCGAAGCATCTGAAGAACTAGCTAATGAAGCAGTATGGTCAAATCTTCCTATACAAGCCCACAAGTTCGCTTCAGTCGAAGCTGCGAACAAGATGCCTCTTAGAAAAGCTGTTAACGAAAAGGTAGATGGAGATGTCGTAGTTGTCACGGTGGGCGATCCTGAGAATCCATTTGACTGCTGTGCATGCTGCGGTACCTACCCTGCCTTTAGCGGTGAAGTCGGTGTAATAAAAATATTTAAGGCTGAGCCTAACAAGGGGATGACCAGAATTTATTTTGACTGTGGCCGAAATGCATTACACCACTATCGTGAAACACACAAGATTTTGACTGAAGTAGCTGAAAAATTTTCATCAAAACCAGAGAACCTAATGCACGCTATTGTTAAGAAGGATAAAGAAGAGGCCGAACTAAAAGGCGAGCGTGCAGTTCTCGCTGAATATGTTCGTAATTCCGAAGCAAAAGCGATTGCACGTAGTCTCGAAGAGGGAATAAATTTTGTATTTAAAGAGTATGATAATATATCTCCTAATGATCTTCAGAAGCTTGGTTTTAAGGCACTCGAGATGATTGACGGAGAAAAGCCACTCCTAGCGCTCGCAAATTCCCCTTCCCATACGCTCATACTTGTTTCCGATGGGAACTACCCCTGCGGCACTCTCGTAAAAGAACACGCTAAGAACTTTGGCGGAAAAGGTGGTGGCCGCGATGATAATGCGAGAGCACAATTTGACAGCAGAGATGGTCTTGAATCATTCGTGAAAGTTATAAAACAGAATTTATAGCTTGATATATTCACATTATATTGTGTTATAATCAGCTTAAGGAGGCGGTGTTATGTCAAATAAAGTCATAGTAACAATCGGAAGAGAATTTGGTAGCGGAGGTCACGAAGTTGGTAAGAGACTTGCGACTGAGCTCGGGATAAAATTCTATGATAATGAATTCATCAGCATGGCAGTTCAGAAGACTGGATTCCATGAGGATTACGTTAAGAACAACGAGGAGAAGGCCCCTGATTTTGCAGCCAGTGCACTCTTTTCAGGAATTGAGCTATATCAGCCATCTCCATTCGATAAGATTCAGGCGGAGGAATACAAGATTATCAGAGAAATTGCTGCCGAGGATAGCTGTGTTATTGTCGGTCGTGGAGCAGATTACATACTTAGAGACCAGTCTCATGTCAGCATTTTCCTGTTTGCTCCCCTAGAGGATAGAGTAAAGCGTAAACTCGCTCTCCTATCTGGTCAGGATGCGAAGAATATGACTCCTGCTCAGATGGAGAAAATAGTTAAGCAGATGGACAAACAGCGTCGAAGATACTACGAATACTACACTGATACCAAGTGGGGAGATAGGGATTCATATGATTTGCTCATCAATACAAGTCGCGCAGGTATAGATGGTGCAGTAAAGATCATCGAGACATACATAGAGTCGAGCCGTGGCGAAAGCATGATGCCAGACTAGATTTGATTTCAGCTCCCACTCTATACTAAAACAATTATTATATAGCAACATAAAACGCAGATGCTTATGATTGAATCAGCGAAGATTCTCTCGTTAGACATCTGCGTTATACATTTCTAATTCGTATAAGCCGAACTATATTGACTTCAAATACTCAACCTCTGCTGGTCCAAGCTTTCTGTATCCGCCAACCGCCAGTCGTCCGATTACTAAATTACCAATCTTGATTCTCTCTAGCTCCTGAACTGGTGCCCCGACAGCTTTAAACATACGGCGGACCTGGTGGTTCTTGCCCTCATGTATTGTAATATCAACAACCGTAGAGGTTCTATTGTGCTTTATAACATCTACCTTGGCAGGTGAAGTTCTAAAACCACCTATGTTGATGCCTTTTTCAAGTCTTGCAATCTTACCGCGTGTGAGTATACCAGATACTACCGCACGGTAAGTCTTATCGAGCTCCTTGGACGGATGCATGAGCTTATTTGCAACATCTCCATCATTGGTAAGAATAAGAAGACCAGAAGTGTTATAATCAAGTCTTCCCACGGGAAAAATCCTCCTGTCCTCATCCTGAATTAAGTCGAGAACCGTCGGTCTATTCTTATCATCTGAGGTAGTGGTCACGTATCCTACTGGCTTATTTAGCAGTATATAAGTCTTACTAGTCTCAGGTGATATCTTTCTGCCCTCACACAGAACCTCATCATCTGGCTTCACATCATATCCTGGCTCTTTCATTACAGCACCATTGACAGCTACCTTACCGTCTAATATGAGCTGATCAGCCTTTCGCCTGCTAGTTACACCAGAGGAAGCGATATATTTATTTATCCTCACTATCCGCATCTCCTTCAAAATTGATTGATAACTGCTCATGAGGATTTTCCTCTTCGTATTCCTCTATATCGTCGAACTCTGTTATATCAGGCAGGTCTTTAATTGAGACAAATCCAAATTTCTTAAGGAACTCATCTGTCGTCTTGTATAGCAGCGGACGACCAACGCCTTCTGACCTTCCAGCTACATCGACCAGTTCCTTGCTCATAAGTCCGTCTATGACTCTCTCGCTCTTGATACCTCTGATTGAATCAATCTCACCCTTAGTAACAGGTTGTCTGTAAGCAATAATGGCTAACACTTCGAGTGCTGCCTGCGAGAGTTTCTTAACCTTGACTGGAGTACAGAGTTTCTCGATGAATATCTCGTTTTCAGCATGCGTTACGAACTGAAAGGCTCCATCTACCTCTCTGATTCTAATTCCGCGCCCCATCATCGCATACTCACGCTGTAAATCCATAAATAGCTCTTTAACTACTTTCTTATCAGCATCTAAAACCTCTGCTGCATCCTTGACCTTGAGCGGTTCTCCCCAGACAAACATCATCGATTCAAGCGCTGATTTCATTACCTTATCATTGTACATCTGTCTGAACCTCTTTCTTTATAACACTTATATTTCCGTAGTTTTTTTCTTGCCTTGCATCTACTTCTTGCATCTTAATCATCTCAAGAAGCGACATAAACGAAAGCGTGATATCGTACCTGTCCGCCTCCTCCGGCACGAGCTCTGCAAAATCAATATACTCGCCCACAGACACTCTGTCTTTGATTATTGATGACATGTAGCTAATACGATCCTCTATAGAAGCTCGTTCTCTCTTTATCCTCTGATATCTCTTTTTGACATCTGCCACACGCTTTTTCTTCTGTAAAAATGCATTAAACGCGTTAACAAACTGTTCGATGTCTGCTTTCAAAAGTTCATCAGGTGAACCTAGGTATTCCGACATATCTTCAGCTGGTTTCTCGTGTATACACTGGTTTGCCTCCAGTCTCTCCTGAAGCATCTCGGCAATTTTCTTAGTCTTGACGTATTCAGCAAGCCTGCTCGCTAACTCCATGCGTGGATCTTCGTCTATCACGACTTCACCCGTGTCGGTTACACGAGGAAGCAGCATATGTGACTTGAGCCTGATTAGTACGGCTGCTAGGACTATGAACTCACTGCTCACTTCGACATTAAGCTCACCCATCTCTTTGAGATATCCGATGTACTGCTCCGTGATTTCAGCCACTCGTATATCGTATATATCCATCTTGGCATTCTGAATCAGATAAACCAGCAGATCGAATGGCCCTTCAAATTTATCAATTCTTACTTTATACAAGTGCAGCCTCCACATTTGAATTCATCATCAAAATATATTTCTTCTAAGTACAAACCTTCTGGTGGTGCCGTAAACCCCGCCTTACTCCTATCAATAGATGCTATGATTGCCTCCATCTCGATAGCTTCTCGCTTGCCAGTTCCAATCTCAAGCAAAGTACCGACTAGTATTCTAACCATATTATACAAAAACCCATCACCAGTGACCCTGATAATAGTCCTGTCACCTTCTTGTGTTATTGTGATATCCGTAATCGTCCTGACAGTCGTCTCTCTGGGAATCCCACCTGATGTTTGAAATGAAGCGAAGTCATGTGTCCCAACTGCAAGCTTTGCTGCCTTACGCATATCCTCGTGATCCAGCTCTAAGCCAAATTGATACACATGATTTCTTTCAAATATATCCCCACTTCTATCGATAATATACTTGTAAGTCTTACCATGGCAAGAAAATCTAGCGTGAAAATCCTCCGGAACTTCATTCGCCGAAATTACCTTAATATCTCCAGGGAGACCACTTCTACCTTGCCCACCAGCACCGAATCTTCTATTCATTATATCTGCTAGTTTATCAGTTGGAAGTGGATTGGCCCACGTGAAGGAACAACATTGACCCAATGCATGCACACCCGTATCTGTTCTGCTGGTGCCATTTACAGGGACTTCATATCCTGCGATAAATCGAAGCACATGTTCAACTTCACCTTGTACAGTCCTAACATCGGGCTGCTTCTGCCAGCCGTGAAAGTTCGTGCCGTCATATTGAATTTTAAGAAGAATATTCTTGCTTCCCTCAGACATATTTACCTTTCTATATAGTATAGTAATAAAAATAAACTTCGTATCTCTCTCTATAAGATTCCTATGTTAATCTAGCTAGCTTCACTATAGTAGTACAAGCGGAAGATAATCCCACAGAACTAATACATACAGAGTTACAGCAGGAAGCGCGTATAAGAGCATTGGCCTATGTTCATCCGCATCGAACCTCTTTGTAAAACTCAAGTACACTATATGGATGAGTGCGAATAGGGATATCAGAATAAATATAGCAACCACTCCGTGGCCCCCTGTAACCAGACCAATTGATATGTAAAACTTAAGATCTCCGCCACCAATTACAGTCTTGTGATATATTATTCTCCCTAATCCATATGTAGCAAGTCCAAGCGATAGTCCGATGAGCGCACCATAAAGAGGTTCAAGGAGCTTCTCGTTAAAGTTCACGAAGCCAACCGCCGATACAGCTAATAGCACATTCAGTTGATCAGGAATTATGCGGTACTTAGCATCACATATAGCCATCATTGTAACAATAAATATCAAAAGCATACCGGCAATCATAAACTGTGTCGATTCCCTGATGGACAAAAATGCACCGCATGCTCCGAAGAACACTGTAAAAACAAGCTTCCATGGCGTACTAGGAAGTCTCTGTCTCTCGCCATCAATATCTGCGATAAGTGATGATGGGAGATTTTCTCCCTCCTCCTGGAACCATCTCACAGGCATGTTATTGAACCAGACAACTGCACCATTGCCTAGCAGTAATGCGATAATTACTGAAATTACCGATTTAATTATCATAAATACGTAATATTGATCCATTCGCTAATTATAACACACAATATAATATATAAGGCACCCTAAAGGGCGCCTTAATGTACCTATTATAAGTCTATTATCAACAAAATCTATCTCTTATTCGATTGTCTCCATACATTTACCTTCTTAGCTGACTCAATGAGTTCCTCTCTGAAATCAGGATGTGCTAGGCTAATCAGCTTTTCGGCACGTTCCCATACTGAAGCTCCTGCGAGATTTTCTATGCCATACTCAGTTACCATAGTATAAGCCTGACTTCGCGGATCCGTAATTATGTCGCCACCAGTAAACGTAGGTTTGATATTCGAATGTAGATTTCCTTTTTTATCTGTATATGTAGAAGGAAGTGCGATAAAGCTCTGAGCTCTAGGATTCTTGAATCCGGCAGTCAAAAAATCTAACTGTCCACCAGTTCCGCTGATATGGCGAGTGCCCGCACTTTCAGCTGAAATCTGCCCGAATAGATCCACAGCAATACAACTGTTTATGGATACGAAGTTATCAATTTCTCCTATTACTGAAAGGTCATTAACATAATTTATTGGAGCACAGCACATGCTAGGGTTATCTGCTATCCAATCGAATAACTCTTTTGTACCATGCGCGATGCTGAACACCGATTTCCCTCTCATGATGTCATGCTTATTCAGATTTGTTATCTTACCCGCCTTGTGCATATCGAGATAGGCGTTTACTAACAGTTCTGTATGAATTCCAAGGTCTTTGAGCTCAGACTCAGCAATCAGTTTTCCTATCGCATCTGGCATACCTCCAACTCCGAGCTGAATACATGCACCATTTGTCATTCGATCAACGATAGATTCTGCTATCTGCTCCTCTACTGGACCAGCCACAATTGACGGAAATTCGGTCAGCCCCTCATGCTCACCTTCGATAACCATATCTACTTCTGATATGTGAATCGTATTCTCTAGTCCATGAACGAAAGGTAGCTTATCATTTACCTCAAGAATAATAACATCCGCCACATCGAAAACTGCACGAGCATGAGAATTGCTCATCGACATGTTAAAGTAGCCATGGTCATCCATCGGAGTTACTCCCATCACGGCGACATTTACCGTAAGAAAACGCCTGTAGTAATCGGGAAGATTTCTAAATACCATAGGAATGAACTTGCATAGCCCTCTATCAGAGAGCTTTCTCTCATATCCAATCATATGCCACGAATTATATGTAAAGTGTTCCGCCTCTGGATCCTGCTCAGCTATCTGTAGTGGTTTAGTTATGAGCAGTGCGCGCACTTTTACATCCTCAAGTTCAGCTTTTCTTGTTGCAAGCGCCTCATCAAAGAGAGTTGGAAAGCCCTGGTAGCATCCGAAATCTACCCAATCGCCACTATTTACAACCTGTGCAGCTTCGCTAGGTGTTTTAAGCTTTGAATTATAAAGTTCTCTACAGTTCATTGATATCCTCTAACCTTTCGTCTAGCCAAGTTCTAATATCGTCGTACACAGAGTCTCTGTCTGTCTCATTAAGTATCTCATGTCTGTCATCATAATACAGTTTGATATCCACTATGCACTTAGTGTTGCTCACATACTGCATATATGCTTTTCTAACGCCTTCTCCAAATTCCCCCACCGGATCTTCTGCGCCAGAAACGAAGAGCAGAGAAGTAGTGGGCGAAATCGTCTTAGTTCTATCCTTGTCAATACACCTCAGAACACCCTTAAACATCTCTTTGTATGCATTTACAGTAAAAATAAAGCTACACCACTCTTCCTCACAGTACCAATCAACAATCTCAGCATCCTTTGTTAGCCAATCGAACTGCGTCCTTGCCGGCTTAAACTTTTTATTATACGAAGAGAATGCCATAGAGTTAATGAGTTTACTTCTAAATCGAGGCCCTCTCACAGCTTTAAAGATTGATGCCAGTGCACTTCCCGCATGCAAAACCAAAGCATTAGGCTGGCCTGTCCCCATCACTATCGCTCCAGCTAGACCTTCAGAGTAGCTAATATCATCATTATCCGTTTCAGTTAGATACTGACGCAAGAGAAAGGATCCCATACTGTGACCGAGTATAAAATAAGGAATATCTGGATATTCCTTCGTTGTTCTATTTCTAAGTTCATGGATATCAGCAATCAAAGTCTCATTGCCATGATCTCCAAAATACCCATAATCGTCAGGCGTGAGTGCCGATTCTCCATGCCCAAGCAAATCATGTCCAACGACAACATATCCGTGATCGGTAAGATACGAAGCAAATGCACTGTACCTGCCAACGAACTCAACCATTCCATGTATTATCTGTAGCACTGCCTTAGGCTTCTCATCGGGTATCCATTTTCTAACATGTATCGGAGTCTTAGCATCTGCCGACATAAATGTTTCATCAATCTTTTTCATCAGTTAATTCCCTTGTCTGTAAATGTCTGTGCGATGTACGCCATTTACATAGTTACTTTGAAATTTTCTGTCCGTGGAACTGATAATAGGTAGTCTGAAGTCTTCCGTTATATAACTTACGTCTTCGATCAGCTTTTCTATCAAATATCTTCTCCACTTCTCGGTCAGTCGTAATCATGAAGAGAGACCACGTAGGATCTTTTTCAAGAATCTCTTTTAATCGTGCATAAATTTTATGAATCGCATCCTTATCACCGATTCTCTCACCATACGGAGGATTTGTAATGATGATTCCGTTTGATTCATCTGCTCTGAATTTGCGCATATCCATGCGGCTGAATGATATATCTTCTTCGACACCTGCTTCCATAGCATTGGCCATAGCTGCAGCAATCGCTTTTCCATTTATATCAAAGCCTTTGATTATTACTTCGCTATCATAATCAACAGCGTTATATGCAGCCTGGCGTTCTTCATTCCACAGTTCCTCCGGGATGAAGTCCCATGCCATCGCGGCAAACTTGCGGTTAAGACCTGGTGCGATATTTCTAGCCATCATTGCGGCCTCGATTAGAATCGTTCCAGATCCACAGCATGGATCTACAAGAATCCGTGCCACATGGTCAGGATTATCCTTATCTCTACGCATCACGCCTTCCTTCCAGAAGCTAAGCCTTACAAGCGCTGCTGCCAGTGTCTCTTTCATAGGTGCTGCAACATCTACTGCCCTATAGCCACGTTTATGAAGTCCTGCTCCCGATGTATCGAGAAACAACGTGACGTGGTTCTTGAGTATAGAAAATCTGATGCGATAATTTGCACCGGCTTCATCAAAGTGATTTTGCACATAGAAATCAGACAGCCTTGAAACTATCGCTTTCTTAATTATGCTTTGGCACGACGGAACGCTGTGCAATGTAGATTTGACAGATGTACCTACAACAGGAAATGCCGCATCAACTGTCAGAAAATCCTCCCAACCGATTGCCCGAACCTGCTGGAATAATTCTTCAAAGGTTTCAGCCTTGAACTCAGCAACCTTAATATAAACTCTATCTGCAGTCCTAAGCCACATGTTGGTGTGAACAATGGCTCTCTCATCACCTATAAAAGTGACTTTTCCATCTTCGACCTTTACCACACTATATCCAAGGTCCTGCAGCTCCATCTTCACTACTGCTTCAAGTCCAAATGTCGCTGTTGCAATTAATTCATACTTCATATGCTATACTTTCTCGAAAATTCGTAACATAGCTCGGCGAATTGAGTGTTACTCTTATCTTTTAACTCACTAATAATCAATATGTAAAACTATATATACTTTAGTATTTTATCATATTGCTTATGCGTCCGCCTCGTTTTTAGCAGATAATTTCAGTACCATTCGGATTCTTTTTGTGCTCCTTTTTATAGTCAATCATTTGCTTATATTTGTACGGATATTAAAAGCGCAGCATAAAGCCGCGCCTTCAAGAAGAAAAATTAAAAAGGTGTATATCTATAAATGATATTTTAATGAATGAAAACCTCGGAAAACTGGAACTCCAGTATACGTGAGTACGTCTACCTGATCAGTCATAGCTTGATATGCACCGGATGCGAGAGCCGCAATTTCCCACTCCCCTGGCATAACCCACGTTTCTGAAATCCAGTCCACGTATTTTTCTAAACTCCTTACTATATATTCGCTTCTAGCGAGCCCACCTGTGATGAGGATTGCATCCACATCGCCTTTGAGCACGCATGCACATTCACCTACAGCCTTTGCAAACTGATAAATCATCGCATCGAGGACTAGCTTTGCATATTCATCATTGTCCTCTTCTATGCGTCTCATGATTTCCTGAACATCAGCAGTTCCTAGGTGACAGCTGAGCCCGCTATTTCTAACAATCAGATCTTCAAGCTCTTCATGCGTGTAGTCACCGCTAAATGCCATGTCAATTATTTTCTTTGCCGGTATTGTACCAGCTCTAAGTGGTGTCATTGGACCATCGCCGATTAGATTATCGTTGCTGTCGATCATCCTACCTTTACGGTGAGCCGTGATGGATACCCCGCCGCCAAGATGGCAGATGATGAAATTTGACTCGTTGTAAGCTATGCCTTTTTCCAAACAGTAGCGTCTTGCTACTTCTTTCTGATTTAGGCAGTGAACGTGACTGTCTCTATATATTCCCTTGATACCAGTGACTCTTGCCAAATCCTGAAATTCATCGGTATCTGGCGGATTTACGATATATGCTTTTGCATCGTATTTGTTGGCGAGCTGCCTTGCTATCTGGGAAGCGAGTAACGCAGGATGGTGTATTCCAGAGGCTGCGGTTTCACAATCGTATATGATTTTATCATTTATACAATATACACCGCTGGTTGAAGGGAGGAGCCCTCCGCCTCTACCAACAAATGCATCTACATCTTGTAGATTTACACCATTGCATGCGCACCTATTTTCAACGAGCAGCTTTCTATAGCTGAGCTGTTCCTGTATACTGCCAAACTGAGAAAGTTCATCTTTCTTATGATATATATTCTCGATAAATACCTTTTCGCAGTTGTGATAAAACCCGAATTTCGTAGATGTCGATCCAGGATTTATAGCCACTATGTTATATATCTTTTTGTCCATCCTATCCCCCTTTGGCAGTTTTGAAGAACAGGGGAATGCAGTACGTGCCCGCACACCCCTGTACTTGCCTATATTAAGCAGTTTCTTTCGCTGCTTTGATTGAGTCGATTAGCAGTGGAACAACTTTGAATAAGTCACCAGTAATTCCGTAATCTGCGATCTCGAAGATTGGAGCTGTCTCATTCTTGTTAATTGCTATGATGCATTCAGAATCTTGCATTCCAGCCTTGTGCTGAATTGCTCCAGATATTCCTAATGCAACATATATTCTTGGGTGAACAGTCTTGCCTGTCTGTCCTACCTGATGATCAGCACTGATCCATCCGGCATCTACGCAGGCTCTCGATGAACCTACTACTCCGCCGAGCAGTTCTGCAAGCTCAGTTGCTAGAGCAATTCCACCCTCAACATCTTTTGCAATTCCTCTGCCTACTGATACGATTACATCAGCACCTATTAAGTCTACCATTTTCTTGGCAGCCTTAACGATATCTAGAACCTCTGTCTCGATATCAGAAGCGACTAATCCGAACTCTGGATGCATAATCTCTACCTTTGCAGCCCCAGCTTCATCGTATGGTCTCTTCTGCATTACACCCGGTCTTACAGTTGCCATTGCTGGTCTGAACCTTGGGCAAACGATGGTAGCCATAAGGTGTCCACCGAATGCAGGACGGGTCATCTTGAGATTGGTATTTACATCAAAGAGCTTAGTATCAAACTTCATATTGTCTACATCTAGAGACGATCCAGAGCGCAGGAAGTTTATATATCCATCTAAATCTATATCAAGGTGTGTACAGTCTGCACAGAGTCCTGTATGAAGTCTTGCAGCACATCTAGGAGCTAAGTCTCTACCTATATTAGATGCTCCAAATAGCATTACTTCAGGTCTAAATTCCTGAACCGCCTCACTGATAACCTTAGTGTATCCGTCAGTCGTATAATTTTTGAGCAATGGGCTGTTATATGCGTATACACCATCTGCACCGTAGCCGCCGATCTCAGCAGCGAGATCATCTACATCATCACCGAGAAGTATTCCATAGAGGTTGCATCCTAGCTCATCCGCTAGCTTTCTACCCTCGGATATAAGCTCAAATGTTGTTGGCATCATCTTGCCTTGGCGCTGTTCGCAGAATACCCAAACATTCTTGAAAGCGTCGATTTGTGAACTATCGTAAGCCATGTTGAATTCTCCTTTCTATATGATGTGCTTGCCTGTCAGAATCGATACAAGCTCATCAGTGGTATTCTTGTCTGAACCTTCTAGCATCATGCCGCCACCCTTAACTGGAGGTGTAAACGACTTGTAGATGTTGGTTGGAGAACCCTTTAGTCCAATAGTAGTCTTATCGATAAGTGGATGATTCTCAAGTGCTACAAAATCCATTATCTTAAGTGGCATATCCCAGCATTTTTCCGTTCCGATTACGCTCATATACCTAGGTGTATTGAGCTCCTTGATGCAAGTAATCATACAAGGTGTTGGAACCTTTACGAGCATATATCCATCTTCGAGCATTCTCTTGATGATAAGGGACTCGCCTTCCTTGGTAACTTCACCAGCATATGTAACCTGTGGTAGATGTAGCTTCTCAGCAATCTGAGGGCCTACCTGAGCAGTGTCACCATCGATAGCCTGACGACCAGCGATTATTATGTCATCCTCTTCGATTCCATAAGTATCTATTGCTGCTGCAAGGATCTGCGAAGTCGCATATGTGTCTGATCCTCCGAATTCACGAGCAGAAACTAGTACTGTCTCATCTACACCCATCGCCATTAGTTCTCTTAGCATTCCTTCAGCTGGCATAGGTCCCATCGTGAAAGCTACTACCTTGTATCCAAACTCCTCCTTTAGAGTGAGCGCCTGCTCAACAGCATTTAGGTCATCTGGATTGATGATAGTCTGCATTGAAGCGCGGTTAAGTGTTCCATCCTCGTTTACTGCAACCTTGCCGGAGGTATCAGGAACCTGTTTTACTGTTACAAAAATTTTCATTTATTCCTTCCTCCTCTACTTAAGCAAATTGTTTGCGATTACAACTTCCTGAATCTGGCTGGTTCCTTCGAAAATACTCATGATACGAGCATCTCTATATAGTCTCTCTACTCTATATTCCTTGATATAGCCATATCCACCATGAATCTGTACAGCCTTGTAAGCGCAGCGGTTTGCAGCTTCTGCAGCGAAGTACTTAGCGATAGAGCAAGCCATTCCTGCCTGAGGAGAATTCTGATCCTTGAGAGTTGCTGCGTGATATGTGAGCTGTCTTGCAGCTTCAACATCAGCCTGCATCTCAGCAATCATGAAGCTCACTCCCTGGAAATCTGCGATTCTGCGGCCAAATTGCTTACGCTCCTTTGCATACTTTACAGCCTCATCTAGGCAGCCCTGAGCTACTCCTACTGACATAGCAGCTACTCCGAGTCTACCTCCGTCAAGCGTCTTCATTGCATATTGAAAACCCTTGTTGAGAGGTCCGATAAGATTTGTCTTTGGCACCCTTACATCCTCAAATACTACATCAGAAGTTGGATATCCATTTATTCCCATCTTTTTCTCTGGTGCTCCGAGCGATACGCCATCTGCGTGCATATCTACGACAAACATCGAGATTCCGCGAGAACCCTTCTGAGATAAATCTGTCTTTGCATAGATGATAATCCAGTCAGCCATAGGTGCCCCAGATATGAAGCACTTACGACCATTGATGATAAAGTCATCGCCATCTGGAATTGCGGTTGTAGTAGTTCCGCCTGCGTCTGATCCTGCACCAGGCTCAGTAAGTCCGAACACGAGGATCTTCTCACCACTTGCAACCTGCGGTAGATATTCCTTTTTCTGAGACTCACTTCCTGCGAGCAGAAGAGGTCCTCCACCGAGCGAGTTTGATGTATTCGCATATATTGCAAGAACTGCATCCTGGCGAGCGAATTCTTCGTCCATGAGCACGTATGTCAAACTGTCAGCTCCGGCTCCACCGTACTCCTCAGGAATCTTCACTCCCATAAATCCGTAACGGGACATCTTCTTATGCATATCCCAGTTAAATTCACCCGTTTCATCTAATTCATCCTGAAGCTCCTTGGTGAATTCTGTCTCTGCAAATTCGCGGAACAGTTTCTGCTGAAGTGCATGCTTTCGATCTAAAATCATTTACTTACCTCCTTAGCATGGTATCTCATGAGATGACTTGCCTTCTGTCAAAACCTCATAGATGCTGTCAACTCCACATGCTGCCATAGATTCAGCTGCCTCTTCAGTGAAGAATGCCATGTGTGGTGTGTGATATACGTTTACGAATGAACGCAGATATTTGAGCTTAAAGTAAGGCATTCCTTCAGTTCTGATAATGTCTGTGTTATGTGGAATGTGGATAATGCCGGTCTCTCCTGGAAATGCATCGCAGAAGAGTGCACCGATTTTTTCATTCTCAATGCCCTCGATAATAGCATCTACATCAAGCAGTTCACCTCTAGCGTTATTGATGATAATTACTCCATCCTTCATCTTTGCCACTGCATCTCTATCAATCATGCCGGTTGTAGCTGGCAGCAGTGGCATATGGATTGTTATTACGTCGCATTCTTTGTATATGGTATCCATATCGACGTATGTTGCATATTCCTTAACTTCATCATCCTGAATTACGTCATATGCTAGGATTTTGCAGCCAAATCCACTTAGAATCTTGATTACGGTTTTACCAATCTTTCCTGCGCCGAGCACTCCCACTGTGAGAGATCTGAGCTCTCTACCCATCTTGCCTTTTAGTGTAAAGTCATTGTCGTTTGTGTTATACAGCGCTTTCTTCTGGTGACGCATGCACATCAGTATCGCCATTACAGAGTATTCCGCAACCCCATTTGGAGCATATGTACCGTTGCAAAGCTTAAATCCAAGCTTCTTAGCATACTCAACATTCATGTGATTGTATCCTACGCAGCGTGATGCGAGTACCTTAACACCCATCTTCTTTAGTTCATCAAGCACCTCGTTAGAATATGTGCTCTGCCCTAGAGTAGTGATTCCATCACTTCCTTCAGCAAGGTTAACTGTAGTATCGTCAAGATTCGCTCTTGTAATAACCACGTCTATACCGTACTTGTCACATAGATTTCTGATGACAGGCTCTTCATCAGGTCTAACTTCATATGCAGTAATTTTCATACCATTTCTCCTTTGTAAATCACTTTTCTTGTGTCAAACCTATGTATTTTCCCTGTAAATTTTTAATTAGTCCCTAAGTGCTGGATCCATATCGATTGCAGCACCACTCTTTATTAACTCATCTATAGCTTCAGCAGAGTACCCAAGTTCACCAAGAATGTCCTTCGTCTGCTCTCCTAGATAAGGTCCTCTCTCATATGGAGGAAGTCCCATCTGGTCGAATAAAACTGGAGGTCTTACGAGTGTACGCTTGTTTCCGTTGCTATAAGACATCTCGTAGAAGCAATCCGATGCCCACGCCTGCTTATCTTCTAGGAGGCTGTCCCACTCCTGTGCAATTGCGTATGGCAAATCATTTGCATCCAGCAGCTTGCACCATTCGTCGCAAGTCTTTTTCTTAAACTCTGCAGTTATCCACGCTGAGAACTCTTCACGGTTAGGAATTAGATTCTTCTGTGGATAATATCTAGCATCATCAGCAAGTTCTGGATATCCCATAGCGTTCATCAGTATTGGATAATGTCTATCATACTGAGGCATTGCTATCTGTAACCACTGACCATCAGCTGTCTCATAGCAGAGAACTAACGGATTTCCTAGCTTCCACCTCTCCATAGGATACTGAGTGCTATCTGCTCCGTACTGACTTGCCTGCAGCATCAGTGAGATATCCCATATTGCGCTGTGGAATAGAGATACCACTACGTGATCGCCTTCACCAGTCATCTTAGCCTTGAATAGTGCTGCGAGAACTCCGGCTGCTAGGTTCATAGCAACCTGGTGGTCTCCGAAGCCCTGAACTGTTAGCATTGGCAGGCTGTTTTTGTCACGAAGAGGTCCTAAGATGCCGCCTCTTGCGTAAAATGCAGTAAAGTCGAATCCTGGAAGATCCTTATCCGGACCTTTTTCTCCGTATCCTGATACATATCCGTACACTAGCTTAGGGTATTTCTTATGCAGAGTCTCCCAATCTAACCCTGCTCTCTTTAGAGGTGACTGACGCCAGTTGCAGATAAATACGTCCGCAGTTGCCAAAAGCTTCTCTAAAGCCTCTCTTCCCTCCTCAGACTTTGTGTTGAGCGAGATACAAGTCTTTCCTGCGTTCTCAAGATCATAGGATGTGTTCTCCTTCTGGTCTAAAGGTCTTCCTTCATTAACCGCAGTGTAACGTAGTGGATCTCCCATAGGTGGCTCAACCTTTATAACTTCAGCTCCTAGGTCAGCTAGAAATCTCGCTGTACAAGGTGCTGCGATAAATGTTGCCATCTCAACAACTCTGATTCCCTCAAGTGGTCTATTTCCCATTTTATCCTCCTTGAATTTATCTATATGCTTGATGCGTTTTAAAACATTAACATGTCACGGAATGTTTCAAGGTTAGTCTTAACCTGTTCAAACTGCTTCATCTGCCTATCAACCTCAACTAGGGCAAGTGGTAAATCCGCTTTTTCACAAGCTTCCTTAATACATACGAAGTCGAATTCCTCAGGATCACAAAACTTTGTCATTACCACGACAACTCCCTTTGCGCCTCTCTCCTTCGCTATATCTATAATCCACTGAACTCTTGGCTTTTCTACGTTGTAGAGAACTGAGCAATTGTCAGTGTTTGCAAACTTAACAGCGAGAGCTTGTAGTGGATCATCTCCATCTGGCACATCAGTTCTATACTGCCTTGAATGTGCACAGACATCATCTGCTACGATATGAATTCCTATCTCATCGAAGGCTTCACTTAATCCTGTCATGTCGGTAAGAATTCCAGATACAACGACCGGATAATTACCTACGCTCTCCTCGGAAGCTTCAAGCTCGGCGATAAGCTTTTTTACAAGAGCGGTATGTTCCTCTACAAGCATATAGTTAGCGCTTGCAAATATATCGCTTCTCTCCTGCACCGTCACTTCTGCATGCCTTGCAAGTAGTTCATCCATTCGTCTCATCGCTTCGTTGTGTTCGTTATAAAGCTTGTTCGATTCAGCTAGACTATCCATCGAAAACTTCGCGCCAGTACATTCCTCAAGATCCTTTATGACTCTTTCGTATCCAGCCCTCGTATAGGCGATTCCATATGCAGGCTTTCTGTTCTGCGGATAGGTCATAGGTATGAATTTGATGTCTGGTACTGCATACTTCCAGTTCTCACCCATAGTCTTGAGAGTGTCACAGAGGGAAGGGATTATGATCGCACTCGCACCCTTGAACTTTCCGGAGATTCCTAGTTCTAGGATTGATTGCACGATAGAGCACATGAATGCAGGAAAGTATTCCTTCGCTCTGTTAAGCTCCATGTCTGCGCCCCAAGTTCCCATTGGAACAAGCCCCATAGAGTGTACAATTTCATCGGGTGTGTAGTAAGGAACTGTGAGCACAATTTTCTTGCCATCTGCAAGGTATTTATCCATCTGTTTGCGAGGAGATGATGCTATCTCATGAAACTTTTTGATTGAACTGTATGTCATAGCTACTTATCTCCCTTCTCAGCTTTGTTAGACTCCATAATTTCCATAAGACCCTGTACTCTCGTGTCATATTGTGCTTCAGAGAAGTTCCTTGGGTCTGCTTGGTCTCCGTCAAAGCTTGTTACTGGTATATCGCAAGCTTCTCCAATCTGTCTGCTCATTTCGTACATGAATCCGCTCCACAGCTTGCATGAACGGTTTGTGTGTACAAGCAATCCTTCCACATGGTTGTCCTTGCAAAGCTTGATTCTCTTATCTCTCGACTTCTCGAGGTTTATAGCATTTGGTACACTACAGTAAGCCTTAATCATCTCTTCGAATGAATGATAGTCAAACCCAAAAGCATCCGCATATATCGTTGTTACCATGTTGATGCCACGATCTTTGAGCCCATGAGATGTTGCTCTCAGATATGGCCAGCAAGCGATTCCCTCGAACATGATTCTGTACTTCTCTTCTGCCCTAAATGTACTTGTTCCATTTAGGTGATTTTCCTTATACTCCTTGAGAAGTGTCTCCATTGCCTCGCCTGCTTCTTCCTTACCTCTTGCCGTAACCATTACAGCCATGTGGTTTAATAGATCGAATCCATTGAATGGAGAAGGTACGTATTTTGCCTGCGCTGTCGCATCGAGCCAAGCTCTGCTCGCTCTACAGCTAAAACCTGTAACCTGCTTGAACTTTTCATCATCCCACTTCAGTCCGAATAGCTTCTCGAGCTGATGAACTGCATCCCAGAACTGAGCGGAAACATATTCAACTTCAGCGTCAGATACTTCGTAATCAGGATTAAATGGTATGTCAAGGATAATCATCGGGATATTTAAATCTCTTGCTAGATTCTCGTACCACTTGATCATACAGTTACAGATGTTGTTGCAACATAGAAGCACATCTGGCATCGCTACATCCTGCTCTGGACACTCCTTGAGCTTTGCATATGCGAGGCTCACCCTCGCATATGCGCAGATATCGTTCGAATAACCATCTGCTTCAGCGACGTTACACATTCTCTCTCCTGCGCCACGGGCAGCGATTCCTGCAGCCTGATTTTCAGGATATGCAGTAGCGATGCCTAAAGTCTCTGGTATCTCTACCGGAAAGTTACTTGAAACCCATGCAACTGGAATGCCTTCCTTCTTAGCTTCAATCGCACTTGCAAATGCATCACCAGCAATTTTTCCAAGCTTGAATTTAGCTGAATTAGGATCAATAGGCTTCTTAGGCTTTTTGATTTCCTCTGCCATAACCATACCTCCTCATTTGTTTTTGTTAATCTATTAGGAAAGTTTAATTGTTTGTCTTAACTTAGAACTCAATCTGCACTATTATTGTTAATTTTATAACATCATTTGGTAAATTTTTTACTGCCCTTGTGGCAGTAAATCTATTTTTTCATACTTCTAAAAGCATAAACAGCTGCACCGATTGCTCCAAAATACTGTGCAAGCGAATCATACTCTATCTGAACTTCAAGAGCCTTACTCATCGCATCTCTTACCGCGCCGTTTTTTGCAACGCCACCTGACATACATACCTTTTCTTTGACGCCTGCTCTACGCGCAAGTGAACTAACCCTCGAGGCTACGCTGTTACAGATTCCAGCAATCACATTTTCTCTGCTCTCACCATTAGCAAGCTGGCTAATCACTTCCGATTCAGCAAAGACTGTGCATGTGCTTGAGATAGTAGCAGGACTATCCGCTTTCGATGCTAATACCTCTAATTCAGAAATATCTGCTCTTAGTATGTTCGCCATCACATCTAGAAATCTACCTGTCCCAGCTGCACACTTATCATTCATAACAAAGTTTGTCATTCTTCCTGAATAGCTAAGGCAGATTACTTTTGCGTCCTGACCGCCTATATCTATTACAGTCCTCACTTCAGGAAAAATAATTTGACTCCCTAGCGCATGACATGTGAGTTCGCTTACTTCTAGATCACAGCCTTCGTACTTATTTCTTCCATAACCAGTAACAACGCTGCACGAAATATCAGATTCATTAAGTCCTGAGACCTTCATAATTTCCGCTATGACTTCCTCTGGGCCAGCTGTACCAAGCCCTCCAACTCTTAGAGCCTTTGCGACAATCTTTTTTCCATCCTCGAGTATCACGCTCTTCGATGTAGTTGATCCTATGTCTAGTCCAAGAGTAAACATCTGATAATCTCCTTTCTATGTACGTTTCTATGTACAATTTCATTATATATCTCGTTATTTTATAGTCAACCAACTTTGTTAAAAAAATATTATAGTTGTTTTTCAAGTGTGTATTTAATAATTTTTAATGGTTTTGTTTTTATGACCCCAATAATTGAATTTCTAAGCGTTTTTAATAAAAAAAGAAGGGGACATCCCCTTCTTAAAATAGTTTTTCCTATAAAAAATTGTAATAGCACCATCCGTGCATTCACCAATTCGCTCTATTTATCTGTAAGATAAATCTTAATTGTAAAATTAATCCACCTTTATCTTATCCCAAAGCTTTGACATTCTTTCCATGCTCTTGGCGTCTGTACCATTCTTTTTAAGCTGCTTCATATACATCTCTTTTGGTACCCCCATCTTCTTATAGGCACCAAGATACTTCTTGGAATAATTAGTCATATATACGAAGAATCCGCCCATATATGCAGCACCTACTACAGCCAAAACTGCTGCTGCAATCCATGTCCAGAAAAATCCGCAAGCAAAAATCAAAACTATCCATACAATTCCGAGAATTCTATTAATCTTTGTAATCTTTTCAATATTGATAGATTTTGGAACCTGGATATCTTGCTCTTTCATCTGTTTCTTATATAAATTCTGCTGATAGCCTTTCGACTGTCTTATGTATTGTGGTGGTCTCTGCTTACCTTTGCTCATTTCATTATTCCTTTTCTAATTAATCTAGTGTAGTATTTTAACACAATTTATTCACTCTTTTCAAGCGATTTGAACATCTCCTGCATCGTTGGGTTATTTTTGGTAAGTTTTTTAATCGTCAAATCCTCAGCTTTATTATTCGCCAGCCTCAAGTTATTCTCTGAAGAAGTTAAAGCCTTCTTGATCTTTTCAAGATGGTTAATCGATTTATCTATCTCATCTATCGCTTCCTGGAATTTTCTAGAAGCCAGATCATAATTTCTCGCAAAAGCACTTTTGAAATTCTCCATGTCTTCCTCGAAATGGGTGATATCTACATTTTGTGCTTTCATCGTCTCTAGTTCCTGCTTGTACTTTAGAGAGTTATATCCCATGTTGCGAAGCAGTGATATCATCGGGATGAAGAACTGCGGTCTTATCACATACATCTTCTCGTATCTATGCGATACATCCACAATCCCCTGGTTGTAATATTCATTCTCAGACTCTAGCATCGAAACGAGCACTGCATATTCGCACTTTTTTTCTTTTCTATCTTTGTCAAGCTCCTTGAAAAAATCTTCATTCTTATGCTTTGTTGCTGTCATATCCATCTCGTTCTTCATTTCAAACATTATAGATACGACCTCAAGCCCTGTCCCATCCTTCTCTCTAAATATATAATCGCCCTTGCTTCCACTGCGAGCATCGTTATCCTTTTCAAAATATGCATTCTGAAATGCAGTTGCTCTGAGCTTATTAAATTCTATCTCACAGTGCTGTTCTAGTGTCTCTCCAACCATCTTCGTAGATTGGCGAGCTTTGAGATCCTTGTAGTAATCTATTTGTTCATCCTTCATCTTAAGTTTAGTCTCATACTCGTCCTTAAGCACCTGTATATTTAGCTCGGCCTGCTTTTCACTAACCTTTAGCTCACCAGAAAGCCTTTGAAGCTGCTCTTTCTTTTGTGAAATTTCTTCATCTAGAGAAGCTGCTACCTTGCGATGTTCAGATTCTTTTTCATCAACTAACTTTCTATACTCAGATTCCTTCTGCTGCACTGCTTCATTGACTGCTAATGCTTTCTCCTTATCGTATGCCTCGATGCTAGCACGAAGCCTTACTATTTCCTGATCTTTATCTGAAATAATTTCTTGGACTTTCTTTTCTGTCTCAGCCTTTGCAAGATTAACAGCCGCAACCTTATCCTCTTTGTACTGTTCCTCAGCACGCTTTATCTCACTGTTAAATTCTCTATCTCTGACCTGCTTAACTATTGCTGCATAGCCGGCCTCATCTATTTGAAATACTTCGCCGCACTTAGGGCATTTTATCTGCTGCATAATATTCCTCCTACGAAGTGATACTACTATTTTATACAAAAAAGCTTCGGTGAAAAACCTTTAATCTCATCACCGAAGTTATTTTTTTAATTTAATCAATCAAATACTCACCTTTTATTTTATTAACCCTAATAATCAAACTGTCATATGTGCGCGATTGATTATTATGCACGATAAAAGGCTATTCCCAGCTACTTATCATCAGGTATTACCTCTACATCTACATCTACCGCATCTTTGGTAAACTCCTCTTCTAGCTCATTGTCAATACCATTGTTAGCTTTATACGACCGAGTTTCCGAATAATAGTACTGCTGCGACGCCTCTTCATTACGGCCACCCAACTTCTTCAAGATAGCTTGAAACAATACAAGGATACCGACAACAATCCAGAATAGTGGATTTAAAATTATTGCCATCACTGCCGACAAAAGTATCAGTACTATGAATATTCCTATTAAGCAGCCAAGTCCACCATCATCCCGATAGTACATTTCATTTACCCCCCCATGTATTAACTTTCACCTTATTGGTAAATTTTCTTTACTTTATATCGCGTATTATAACATACGGTGTTTGTATTTTGGGTGACGCAATGATAAAGAAGCTATTACGAAAAACGGATTAAAGTATTAAAAAATGGGACCGAAGCCCCATTTCTTATATGAATAGTATCTGCACTTAATTTTGAATCTAACCAAAGTATCTCTTTAGAAGTCCAGCAAATGCCTTACCGTGTCTAGCCTCATCTCTAGCCATCTCATGAACTGTGTCATGTATTGCATCTAGGTTAGCAGCCTTAGCTCTCTTAGCTAGATCAAACTTTCCAGCAGTTGCACCATTCTCAGCATCTACTCTCAGCTGTAGATTCTTCTTTGTGCTGTCTGTTAAAACCTCTCCTAGAAGCTCAGCGAACTTAGCAGCGTGCTCTGCCTCTTCGTAAGCAGCCTTCTCGTAGTATAGTCCAACTTCAGGATATCCTTCTCTATGAGCAACTCTAGCCATTGCAAGGTACATACCTACCTCGCTGCACTCTCCCTCAAAGTTAGCTCTTAGATCAGCCATGATGTCCTCGCTAGCACCCTGAGCAACACCTACAACATGCTCAGCTGCCCAAGACATCTCACCTTCCTGCTTCTTGAACTTCTCCGCAGGAACTCCGCAAACAGGACATTTCTCTGGTGCCTGATCTCCCTCGTGAACGTAACCACATACCTGACATACATACTTAGCCATTTTCATACTCCCTTCTTCAGCATTGCTGAAATACATAAAATAAAGTCATCTTGTTAATCATCTATGCACGGCTCTTTGCCATGCAGCCTGGGCAAAGTCCATAAAATTTAACCTCGCACCCCTCTATTGAGCCAGTAAAACTACCCTGGCCAATTTTAACGATTTGCTCCTTATCGGTATCAATATCGAGAACGGCACCGCATCTACTACAGAAGAAGTGCGCATGAGGCTTTACATTATAATCATACCTTGTGGCCCCATCCGTGATAATAGTCGAAATCTCTCCCATACCTTCAAGCTGTTTCAGATTTCTATACACGGTCGCGATACTAAGATTAGGCATACTAGCCTTCAGCTCTGAATAAAGTGTCTCCGCCGTAGGATGATCCCCTCTATTCGATAGTTGATCTTTAATTGCTTGACGCTGCTTGCTATACTTAATCATTAGTCTCCTCTAATATTGATAATCGTTATCGTTATCAATATAATACCACATAGAATTAGATTGTCAACAACTAAATTGAGAAAAATTTAAATTTATCATTTAATATACCAGTAATGTTGATATTATCTATTCGTTATGCTAATCTAACTATAAATGAAGGAGGGATATTTCATGAAAATTCAGAAGTCTTCAGAAGATTATTTAGAGACAATGCTGATGCTTAGTGAGCAGAGAGGATATATTAAGTCCATCGATATTGCAAGGCATCTCGATGTTACGAAGCCTAGCGTTTCATATGCGACTAAGAGGCTTAGAGAGAACGGCTATATTACAATGGACAATGATGGGCTCATTCATCTCACTGATATTGGAATGTCGATTGCCACAAAGATTTATGATAGACACAAGATGCTTTCTCGTTTCCTTATGCTACTTGGCATAGATAAGGAAACCGCAGATAATGACGCATGCAAGATTGAGCATGACATCAGTCAAGCGACATATGAAGCTATTTGTAATCATGTCAATAACTTTCTAGCAGAGTGCCCTGCTATGAACCACGATGAAGAACCATCAGCATTGATTTGATTTAATAACTTTAAATAACTAAGTAATTATATTTGTAGAGGAAAATTTTGACATCTAGTTTTACTTTATTACAAAATATAAATGGATTAGGGTAAAAGTAAGAGTGTGTGAAACTTTTTCTGTAAATTAGCCTTCTGTGGTAGATTAGTGAATCCATCCTGCTATTTGCAAGGGATACGCCTTTAGGTCAATATATTAAATTTGCTTACGCATGTCAAGAGAAGCCAAGCCATTTGGGCTGGCTTCTCTTGAGTTATATATGTTAATTTGTTTCCGGCATTCTGCCCGGGTACATTATGCAGATTTCTCCATATACCTTTGCCCAGTTCCTTATTGGGAGATGCCATTTCTTCGTAGCTTGCATCGTAGATAAGTAAAGAGCTTTTAATAGTGCTGTATCGCTTGGAAATACACTTCTCTGCCTGTTTAGCTTCTTGTATGTGCTGTTTAGACTTTCAATTGCATTTGTGGTGTATATCACCTTGCGTACATCTTGTGAGAACTTAAATATTGGCGTTATTGCATCCCGGTTATCTTCCCAGCGCTTCATAGAATTAGGATATTTACTATTCCATTTTTCAGTAACTTCATGCATGTTCTCATATGCTGTTTTCTCATCCGGTGCATGGTAGATGATTTTTAAATCACTTGCAAACAATTTCATATCCTTGTAGTTTACATATTTAAGGGTATTTCTTACCATATGCTGCAAGCTTCTTAATTACATGGTCTTCACGCACAGAGAAATGAACCGCATCTAGGAATACTGTTGGATACACGCTATCAAGGGGGCTCTTTTGCCAGTCATCTATATCTTGCAAAATCTTGTCCGTAACATTGGAGATGAAGCTTTCACTGCACTCAAAGCCATAGATATCTTCTATCTGTTCAGATATCTGTCTCGTTGTAAGCCCTCTCGCGTACATAGAGATTATCTTTTGATCTATTTCCGAGATATCCTTTTGTCTCTTTTGCACCACCTGTGGCTCAAAAGAGCTGTTTCTATCTTTCGGTACTTCTATCTCAAATTCTCCATACCTGCTTCTAACACTCTTTCTCTTAGTTCCGTTTCTGTAGTTGTCTTTCTCGTAGCATTCATATGGCTCGTAGCCAAGATGCTCATCCATGTCTGCTTCCATCATGGACTTTATCGTTCCGCCTAGTAAGTCCTTAAGTGCTTCCTGAATGTTTTCTGCTGTCTCAATGTCATATTCTTCAATAAGAGATTGAATTATATTCCTCTTATTATCATTGAGGGGTTTAATTTTGTAGATATCTTTCTTCTTTGCCATAAAAAATCCTCATATGGTATTTTTATACTACCACAGGAGGCTAATTTATTCTTTAATTTACAGATTTTGTCATACGCTCTGACAGATAATCAATTTATTACATATAAAAGAGTTGTTTGTTACAATCAAACTGTGGTCCAATACGTAAATTTCGTACCGCATTTTTTCTTCTTACCATCGAAAAAGTTATAGACCCCAAAATACAACCGCTGCAGCCATCGAACTCTCAATGGCTACAGCAGTCTTCCTCGACACTTTTATTCTATAAATCTCAAAAAGACTATAAGAACAAAACATGTTATTTGCTTAACTTTGGGAGTTTCACCAAAGTTGCTCACACTATAAGCCTAGAACAACATATATACGTCTATGCACTGTCTGGACTTAGAATAATCATATGTGCCCAATTCCATTTTTTGTTGTAACTATTTGCCCTTGCTTTTCGTTTTTTGCACGAACAAAGCGCACGAGCATTTAATGTGCACGCGCTGCTACAAACAACCCTGCACGCAGCACCGTAAGGGACCATTTGCTTCTTTGCTAACATTTGTAGCACCTCCTTTCTTAAAATTTATATAAATATTATATATCTATTATTTAACAACATAAAACTTCGTCATTTCTACAAGTGAGTTAAATGTAATATAATTACATTTCTCAAAATCACTCATTTTGAACTCTATACCATAAACTTCTTCTATTAACTTCACAACCATCAATAATTCTATCTCGTTTATACCCACTAAAGGCACAAATACTGGTTTATCCCTAAGGCTTTCATTATATAGAAAATTCTTTTTACAAATTTTTACAAAAGCGAGATTTACTATATCTTCACATTTTTCCGTTTTTATTCTATCAATAATCATAGCAGCATACCACCCATGTTACCAAATGATTCCAACAACTTAATTAATTCATTTGTTAGCTTCATCATTCCCAAATTGTCTTTCTCACAATAGCAACAATCTGTGCTAATAGATTCAATCATAGATTTTACCTTTGTATCATCAATACTCAAGAAATTATTTTCTTTATCAGTCTCTGTATAATCAAAACACAACTTGCTTTTCCCAATAATAAAGAAGTCTATATCAATAGAGAATTTCTGTTTAGCCATATCCCTATATAATTCTATATCTGAATTATTGTATTCATCAAATGGGAGTTTTAAAATTGTACAGTCAGGCGTTGCTGCAATAGACATGATATAATACCATATCCCATACATATTATTTACACCATTTAAACTGCGTTCTATTCCCCCAGGTATATTAATAAGCACTATGTCTATGTCATCCATGTCACAGATCATTTTTATATAATGATTTATAGCACTTACATATTCACACTTGTTAAAGCCATTTTTTTCTTTTATTACGATTTCATATAATATTTCGCAATTTATAATCTTAACTTTATATCCTTTGCGGGTTAACAAGTCGAATATATAGGTTAAATCACTTGATATATTTAGTCCCTCAATTGATTCTCCAATAAAGCACACTGGAATATCTATATTATATAACTTATAATCATCGTCATTTGCAATTGCTTCCATTAAAACGTTAGCTCTACTTAGGTCGCCGTATTTATCTTTTGAATTATCTAAATTAACCCCAATTTTCTTTAAAACACAGTAATTTTTCATCCACAATTCTGTTGAGCTTCGAACAGCATCACATCTTTCTAGTATTTTTTCGGAAGAAATTTGTTCTTCATTCTCTAACCCAGCAAGACATATAGTACAAAATGACGCAGCCCAACACTTTTTACATTCTTCGCTCGTATAACTCTCAAGATTTAGTAGTTGTCGTATCTTTGCTTCATCTAACCCTTTATCTATATCTCCAATACAGCAAACATCTGACGCTTCTGAAACTCTTTCGCAAGGGTAGAACTTACCACTCGCACTTAAAAACAATTTATGAACACCTGGAACACAACCACCGCCCCTATGACATGAATCGGGAAGACACGTTCTTTCATTAAGATATTCCTCTATTGAACCTATCTTATAAAAATCAGAATCTATTAATCTACTTGAAGTTTTTTCATCTATCCCCTTACTACCATACAGCATTTTCATAAACAGGTCATATTTCTTTTCAGCAATAACTATATCTTCTATTCCATTATCTTTCAAACAATAATTATCTGTAATAAATGTTGAAATAATACTATTGTTACAAAACAACTGGTTGTTCTTAAAAAATTTTTTTATATCATTATATTTATTACCATGTAATACAACATTAAAACCAACGTTTTCTTCATAGTATTTAGGATATTTATCATGTATAAATCTGATATTATCAATTACAGTGTCAAATGTACCACTTCCATCACTTGCAAATTTTCTTTTTGCATCGTGAATATCTTTTGGTCCATCAAGGCTTATCAACATCATAACATTATTATTAACAAAATAATTGATCATATCTTCTGTCAAAAGAGAGGCATTTGTTGTAATGTTATAATACACTTTTTTATTTTTCACTTTTTTATTCGTATAATCTATGCTCCACTTTATCAAATCGAACTCACATAGGGGCTCTCCACCATAAAATCCTAAATATATATTATTATTATCCATTGAATGTGATAGTAAATAATCAATCCCAGATTTAGCCATTTCTTTAGTCATTATTAAAGAACTATGCTTTCGATCCATATAATTACCTGAGTATATGCAATATTCACAGCGAAAGTTACACTGCTGTGTAACTTGTAAAGTTAAAGCACTTAAATGGCTTTTTACATAGTATTCTATATAATCTGTATCAGGGTGCTTGCTAATATTGCTATGATTAGATGAAAAATAACCATAGCTTTGCCATAATAGAACTTTATCTTCATCTACATTCATATCACCATTTAACATGTTTTTTAATGCATTATACATGTCAATATCAATTTCAATAATCTGATTCTTATTAACATCATATACATAGTTACCAACTGGTGTATCTATTAAATGTATAAACGGAATTCCCATTGCATCCTCCAAAACATATTATTCATTAACAACTCTTTGATTACTTGATTAATCATACTAGTAACCAGAAACAAGATAGTAGTAAACCCACTAGATTAGATAACTTTACAAGGACATGTTGACATTATAGTTAAATTATGTATTATATATAAACTAATAAATTCTATCTAATGTTCTTTTTTTCAGTTTATAAATATGTGTATATATGGCTTTATCATTTCTTTCACTATGTGAAATCTCAATAATAATTCGTTTACCTTGATTTTCTTTAATTCTATTTATAATATCATTCTTTGAGTTCTTATCTAGTGATGAAGTTGCCTCATCTAAAATCAGTACATCGCGATTCATTACCATTGCTCGAGCAATAGCAATCCTTTGCCACTCTCCAATTGATAACTGATATTGTCCAAACCAACTGCCGACAACGACATCTATTCCTCCCATTTCATAGATTTTGTCGCAAAGTTCAACTTTTTTTAATTTGGATATTATGCTTTCTTCGTTTATATCATCTCTTAATAAAGAAATATTATTCTTTATTGAAGTTTCAAATTTTTGAAAGTTTTGAAATACACAGCTTATACAATTAAAGTATGAAGCTTTATTTATTTTTTTAAGATCAACACCATTGATATATATATTTCCACCATAATCATCGTATATCCCCATTATAATATTAATTAATGTTGTTTTCCCTGATCCATTTCCACCAACAAGTTTTACATAATCCCCCTCATGTAAAGATAGATTAATATTTTTTAATATCTCCATTCCATTTTTATAAGAAAAAGATACATTTCTTAATTCAATTGATTTTATATTATCAATTATCAATTCTCCTTGTTCTTCTTCTTCTAAATCTAAATATTCAATTAATAGTTCCATATATAAAGAGTTATTAACTATATTTTCAAACCCACCAAATATAGCCTCAGTGCTCTCACTCATAGTTTCTATACTTTCAATAAAAGCAACTACATCCCCAAGCAAAACCTTTTTGTAAATTGCTTTAAATGATACAAAACCAATACTAAATACAAACGCTACTATTGAAACTAATTCTGAAACAAATGCTAAAATACTACTTTTTTTTATAACACTAACATCCTGGGATATAATTTGACTCTGCAAAATTTTGTATTTATCTATAAGTTCTTTATGAAAATTAAATAAACGAATTTCTCTTATGCCGGTACCTGTTGTAAATAGGTATTTTATATACCAGCATTGCCGCTCTGTACTAGTTCTCTCTAGTTTAATTTGAAACCATTTTTTATCAATCTTGATTGCAATAATTGATTTAACGACAGGAGACATAACACATATAATAATTAACCACCATTCAAACATGATAAGTACAGTAATTGTAGAAATTATGGTTATAAGTTCTTTTATTAGCGAGGTTATTTCATTTATAAATGAAATAATCTGTGCAGCATCCTGATTTTGAGCTCTCGATATAACATCGTAGAACTGAGGATTATCAAAATCACCAAGATTAATTTTTGATGCCTTCTCTAGAATAGACATATTAATTTTTTTAGATAACTCCAGAGTTACTTTAGCATTATAAAATGAGTAACACTCTGTTATTAATGACTGGGATACTTTTAATACACATAAAACACCGATATATAATCCTAGTTTTCCATGATCTGATAATCCGGACTGAATACAATTAATTAAATTTTGTGAAATCTTAATAACAGCCGCAGGCAAAACCCCCAAAATAGAAATTGCAACAGTAGAAACAAGTATATACAATTTATTTTCTTTAAAAACAAAACCAATTGTCAATGAAACATATGAAAAAAATTTCTTATTAGCTGTCTTTTCCATTATTTTATACTTTAATATTTCAAAATATCATGACATAAACTATATATATTTGAAGGATAGCATTAAAGCTAACATTTGTTAATTAATTATCAATTTATTATATAATATAATTTCTTATACACCTAAATTGCAATCTCAAGTTGAATACTTCAGATAATCAGTTAAGCTACTTGCTCTTTGTTAACTGATTACACATGATTTAGGAACATTTGAAAAGTTCCTCAAGTGTTAAATAATCGAATTACCGCTGAGGCAAGTCGGTTATTGTACGATTCTTCTTTAGCAGTGAGTTCGTTGAACAATAACAAGATAATTCATGGTTATAGGACAAAAAGAGTTGGTGACTAATCCCAATAATTCTGAAATTCAGATG
>ERZ773055.131-NODE-131-length-51340-cov-7.995749_pt1 | contig 51340 bp, 55 predicted proteins | sample MGYA00580515_ERZ773055 | MGnify/ENA primary metagenome ERZ773055 (study PRJEB29015, sample SAMEA2737993) | human oral metagenome | biome: human oral; feature: human-associated habitat; material: dental | place: China | collected 2064 ...
CCTATAATATGCCATAAGGTAGTCCTTTCTTATTTATAGTTAGTTCCTAGAAATAAGTTTAAGAGCTACCTTATTTTTGTGCAACATTTTGTTGCATAGGTGCTGAGCTATTACGTCTATTTTACAGATAGCATAAAATGTGTTATAATTTATCTAGTATTTGGTTGGTAAACTTCAAACGTACATTACTATTTTGAAAGGTTGGTGATTATGCATGTCGAGAAATCCAGAATTGGATAGATTAAAAGCAGAACAGCAGTCGCTTTTCGAACAGAAGCAAGCTGCATTCCATAGGTTTAAGGGTTTACAGGAACGAACCAATATTGCCCATGATATCATGCAATCAGCCTGGGATGAACGTACTCGTGCTAGGGAGCATATGAACCGTGAATTCGAGGCGAGGCAGTCCGCCTACTCATATCGCGACTCTGTCTGGGATGAATATGGTCGCATTCGTGATTATAATAATTCCAAAATCGAATCACTGAAATACGAAGCTGATGCCGAACATCGTGCTATGCAGGATTGTTTTGAGCAAGCTAGCAATGCGTACCAGTGCGGCGACAAGTCCGAGGCACCTTACTATTCTCAGCAGGGACACGAGCATAAAGATCGTCGTGATGCGTTGAATGCCGAAATATCAGAACTCGCTCGCGAAGTCAAGCAAGCTAAAGCTAATGCCGAGGCTTCGGCTCCGAGAATTAGCTCCTACGCGTTCGACTCAGCAAAGTCCGCTTTCGAATCAGCTAAGGCAAGTCATGAATCTGCGCAGGCGGAATTCAAGATGTTAAAAGGTCAGCGCGATTCTGCCAAGGCGGAGTTCGATCGTCTTCAGGCCCAGTTTAAGCAAGCGCAGGCTGCCTTTAATCGTAGACTTAAAGAAGTGAAGTCGGAAAAAGCTGCCAGAAAGCAGCAGTCCGTAGATAAGGTTAATATGGCACTTGTAAAATCAAATGCTCATTACCTTGGAACATTGTTCGGACAGAATGCAAAGATTGTTCCACACGGCGACGGCACTACTCATGTATTCTTTGGCGGTTTGAATGCTGCCGGAGATGGCTTGGGGCACGGTCATGTCGTTATCGATCGCGAAGGAAATGTTACCTATTTGCGAGATGCTTGGCAGGATCATGATGATTACCTGATTGACAACTCCAGAAAACGTGGTACAAACACTCATAAGATTTAAACACAAGCCAACCAAATACGGCCAGCACTAGTTGCTGGCCCTTTCTTTTTTGATATAATAAAACCATGTATTTATCAAATGATGAACGAAAAAAAATAATGTCCATGTATGGTTGCGAGGATTTTACTGAAATCAACCATTACGAAGTTGGACCAGATACGTGGATTTATCTTTTTGAGCACGAAGATAAAAAATACCTTCTAGTTTCCACAGACTATTTCGGCGATTATGAGTTTGATGTTTTCCCACATCTACTTAAATATGATAGTGGAAGACTGATTTTTATTCTTCAGCGTGAGGTCTCGATTAAAGATGAGTATTTAAATAAAAAGGGTAGTAGCACTCTATTATTTGAATATACAGACTAAAAATTAGCTCACTCTCGCTATACATAGAAGACCCGCTCCATCACGAGAAGGGAATAACCGTAAAAAATACTAACAGCTTCAATCCCCTATTATTGCAAACTCTTTAAGTAATCAAGCGCCTTTCTAGCCATTTCAGGATCCTCCGGATCCATCCGGAAGAAGCGATCCGTGACATAATATACCTATTTGTCGAGACAATAATCCAAGAAGACCCCAATATCTCCTCTCGGAGACGCGCACCACCGAATCACACCATCAATGTCTAAATAAATATTCAGCATAAGCTATTTTCTCAGAGTCATTTTAAGTGTGTCATCATCAACATAGAATCCCTGCAACCTTAGACACTTATTTTCGCAAGAAAAAAACATATCACCACTTCCTAATAAGTATTTTGCGGCGTCTTCATTAATTAATTTTTTTGAATCATAAGACATATGAAATATAACTTTAGTCTTGAAAAGCTTATTCAATGTTTTATAGCTTAAATCGTCATGGTCTTTGTGGTTATCATAAATGAAGTAGCGAGGGTTTTGCGACGACATAATAATATAGACATTGAAAGCAGGCCCGTTTTCTGCAATAAACTCTATTTGAGTATGAAAAGTTTTATTACTGATTGCACAGTCAGCGAATTCATCAATTATAACTAAGATAGGCTTATGTTTTACCTGCTCATTAGTCTTTCGATTAGATATTACACTTATTACCCATGTAAGTGCATCATCAGCTTTATCTATTGAGTTCGCAAAGGGAAATACCAAATGCTTAAGGTCCTTGAATGAGTCGAGTTCAACTGCTTTTGTATCGATTAGCACTAGCCCCAAGTCTTCTGGCTTGTTATTGAAAACCAATGAACAAAGAATCTGGTTAATAAACATCGATTTACCAGAACCGGAACTACCGCATATTAGAATATTTGAGGTTTTATCCAGAGATGAGTAAAAAATTTTTCCATCAATATCCATTCCTATGGGTAAAAGGATTCGATCTTTATTATTAGCTTTGTTATTTGCTCCATTATTTGTAAGGTATTGCTTAAAATTCGGATACAAACGTCTTATATGCGGGACCACTATCGCTAACTTCTTGTCCGTACGGGTGCATCTTATAGTAGAACCGCGTAGCAATTCGTATGCGAGCATTTCTTCAAAACTCGCCAGAATGCCATCATTAAATAAATCGTCAAGAATCGTAAATTCATACTCGGTAAATGTAGGACCAATACTCGCGCCAACAGCTTCAACATTGACACCTAATGTTCTAGCAATGGTTAAGATTTGCGCAGCGACATAAGAAACATCTCCTGGGTCAACCATTTGTTCAGATCGCTCACTATGTTTATGATTATTCACTATAACCATATTATAACATCATCCTTTTTGTTACAATTTCTCTCATCATTCGTTGATCCAAAATCGATCCCGATGATATGAGACATTTGTTTACTCCTCGTAGCTTCTTTCCAAATCGCCTGCCACGATCTCGTCCAAAGTTTCGCCATTACTATTCATCCACCAAGTCCAGCCATTTGATGAGCCACCAACTGCAAAGCACGACGCCGCCGAAGGTGATTCAAAGATATTAATATCCTCTTCAAGTACCACCTCGTCATGCCATCCGCACTTCCTAATCTTATCCTCAAACGTAGGCTTAACCCCCTCAAGAGCATAAGGAAAAATCCTCGACCCTGCCATTACAATAAAACGTGGCTTATCATTAATAACCTCGATGCGCATCTTTGCATCAATCAGATGCCCGCTACCATTCTCACCCTTGGTGTATTTAATATGAAAAATTGTTTCACAAGCAACTTTACCCGCAAGAATCCGACGATAATCATCAGTTTTCTTCTTCACGTCAGCTTCAATCTGTCTCTCGCGCTGCATAGGTCCAAACCAAATCTTCGACGCCTTATACGCAAGGTTCTCCGCACGACTATTAATTTCAGCCACACCCCAGTTTTCAGTATCTTTAAAATCATCATAAACATCGCGAGTCAACTTCCAGCTAGATGACTTATATTGCGGCAACTTAACAGAGAATGGATCATTGGAATTTATAATATTATCCGTCATATTGAGCGGCGTCAGATTGCCGATCGTATGCAGATATTCGCCATGAATCTCGCTATAATTTTCACCCAGCCGTTTCTTCCAATCCGCACTGAGGGTTTCTGGCATAATATGTTCAATGGAATCTGGTCGCCAATTATGATGATCGTTTGAAATGAAATTCTCAAGTTTCCTCTGTACATATTTATTATAATTTTTATAGAAGTTATATCTCTTGAAAGCTTCCATAAAGTCATTGTCGTTTGGCCAAATATCATACGTACGATAATTTGAAAGTTCAAACCTAATCTGATTATGATAATCGTCATCTTTGGCGCGCTTCAAGTTATTCAGAAGACTCGTCGAACTAATTGTATTAAACGCACCGCTTGTTAATGAACCAGCAACGCGTGCGCGAAACGCCCAGGACTCCAAAACAGCCAAAGCCTCTAGTAACTCATCCGAGTTAAACCCAATCACGGCATCATCATCTGCTTTTTCCAACAAGAATAAAAGTAGTGGCGCCATGGAAGCCGTTTTTAGTTCTCTTAAGTCCTCAAGCTGGAGGGAAACTTTTTTGTCAAAATCCTTCGCCTTCTCCGGCTCCTGTATCCATCCATAATATTTTGAATAATGCGCAAGATCCCTAAGCGCCGCAATCACCTCAATATTGTTTTTAGAAAGATACTTTTTAAATTCGGCATATTCCGTATTTTTATTTACGTTATCGCCAATTTTCATGATCAAATATTTATTAATGAAGTCGGAAATATTCGCATCGCCAATACCTTTTTCGATGATCAGCCAATAATCCTTGTAGTATCTTTCTTGTTCTGAATCATCTATACCGAGCAGCAGATAGTTTCTAAGCAAATCAGCAGTGGACAGTGGTTTGCCGGTAGCGTTGATACTCTCAAAAATAATCTGTGGCGATTCCGTGCGTTCTTTATTTTCATTTAATTTTAGATCCAAGGCCACAACTTCAAGATTATTAATCGCATTTAGAATATCGTCAGTTTTAACACCAGATTCACGAATCAGCCGCTTGAATGTTTTGTAATTTCTACCCGCATTGCTATCTGACGACTCATCAAATTCACCATTGATAATCGACTCGTAAATATCCCTATCAGTTTCGATCTGTTTAAGCTTAACTCGCTCCTTAGTATCACTATTTCGGTTTAGTAGATAAGTGCTTGTTATTCTAGCGCGTTTATTTTCGTCTTCCTCAACATCACGAATCGCAGCGAGAAGCAGCATAGTCGTCGTGACTCTTTGCTGACCGTCAATGAGGATGAGTTCAGAATATCCTGCCCAGGCATTAATTTCTTTAGCATAGAATACGATATTTCCAAAATAATGGCGCTTGCCGGTCTTCATGGAATCAAGTAAATCCTCAAATAATTTGCCGCACTCCTCAGCACTCCAAGAGTAATTCCTCTGGTAGACTGGAATCACAAAAGTCTTATCCGCGCTATTTATAAAAGATAGAATTGATGTTGCGTCTGGTTTCATAATGTTTTACCCTTACCCATAATTATCGTCTAAATATAACTCACGCTAAAGACTCCAGTTCGTTCTTGCACTTAAGCTCAGCCTGCTTAATAACAGTGTCAACGGCTTTTTGACTCTTGTTTGGTGGATAATCATATTTAATAAGTAATTTTCTAATTTCAATCCTCATCCTTGCTTGCGTATCACGTCTCTTACACCAGTCAATAGTTATATTATTATTTACCACCACAACTAACTCCTTCGCAATTTTTACGAGAGTTTCATCTTGCATTAGATCTTTAATTTCTGGATCATCGCCCAACGCATCAAAGAAGGCTTTTTCCTCATCAGATAATTTATATTCATTGCCTTTTTTTATTTCTTCAGTAATATCTTTATACAATGAGATAAGTTGCTCAAGGATCTTTTCAATATCGGCAACAGCTGTTCTGTCGTTATAGAGTTTAGTAATTCGCTCAAATCTCTCAGAGAACTTTTCCGCCAAAACCACATTAGCCGTCGCTACTTGTTTAATACTATTCTTAAGCGCTTTCTTCAAAATCTCGGCTGCAATATTTTTCTGTTGCATTTTCGCTAGCCTCTGAATAATTTGATCATTCAGTAAGCTCAAGTTCTTTCCGCGTTTAATCTCCCCAACTTGGATTAATTCATCGTCCTGTATGGCCTGTTGAAGCATTTGGGCTACATCCTCATTAATTTGACGAACATCAAGCTTACCGTCCGGCTGCGTGAGCTTATTAATAAATGAGCGTACAGAAATAATATATAAAACTTCGGCTTTCAAGTCTTCATCTAACAAACCAGATGTGATAGAGTATAGATTTTTGACATCGCTAGAACATTTCTGGAACCTCTTGCGTCTTTCTTCGATTTCAAGAATATAATTTGCACCATCATTAATGAGACGATACTTATCAACATTATCAGCAGTAGCGAATCCAGAGTAGTCGAATTCATGCAGAATATTTCTTGTTAACTCAATTTTATCTTTGAGAACTTTCAGAGTCTCTTCATCATCTACAATCTTACCTTGGTCGCGCTGAGTATAGGTCTTTAATGCATCAAGCAGCCATTGCTTAAGACCAATATAATCAACAATCAAGCCGCCAGTTTTATCTTTATAGACTCTGTTTACGCGCGCTATTGCCTGCATTAGGTTATGTGCTTTCATTGGTTTGTCGACATACATTGTGCCAAGGCAGGGAACATCAAACCCAGTTAGCCACATATCCACCACAATAGCAATCGTAAACCTAGAACCTGGATCCTTAAATTTAATTTCACGTTCTTTCTTTTGGCTACTGCTTCCAATGGCGATAGCCATATCCTCTGGGTCTTGATTACTTGGTGTCATAACCATGTATATATTTTCCGAAAGATCGGGGCGAAGCTCGAGAATCTTCTTATACATCGTATATCCAGCATCTCGTGAATAAGCCACAATCATCGCCTTATTGGCGGTCATACTCTTACGTGTTTCGTAATGTTTTAGTATATCTTTGACGATCATTTCGAGACGATCTGGATCCTCAATAATCTGTGAGATATTAGTCATCATGGCTTTTGAGCGGTTAATCTGATCTTCATCGGCCATTTCTTCACGGTCGAGCAAATCGTAATATTCGTCAATCTCCCTAAGAACTTGTGTATTCAGACCAACCTTAGCCATACGACCCTCATAATATAGTGGAACCGTCGAACCATCTTCAATTGATTGAGTCATATCATAGACATCAATAATACTACCAAATACACTAGTAGTAGAATGATCTTTTGCCTCAACTGGTGTACCAGTAAAGCCAATATAAGTCGCGTTTGGAAATGCATCATGTAGGTATTTTGCCGTACCATACTTTTTCTCTGCGGTAAGATTTTTACGGTCAATCTTAATTGAACCATTTATACCATAATGACTACGATGTGCCTCGTCAGCAATAACAAGGATATTACTGCGATCCGAGAGGAAACCAGTTTCTTCCTCAAACTTCCAGAGTGTAGTAAAGATAATACCACCGGCCTGTTTGTCTTCAAGTTTTTCGATAAGATCCTTACGGCTTTCAATTTGAATTGGTTTTTGACGCAAGAAATCCTGACATTTTGCAAATGTCTCGAATAATTGGTTATCTAGGTCGTTTCGGTCGGTTACAACAATAATCGTCGGGTTGTTCATTTTAGTAATCATATTCCCAGCATAGAATACCATCGAGAAACTCTTACCAGAGCCTTGGGTATGCCAAATCACGCCAGCGCGTCCATCTGTAGATGTTAGAGTGTACTCGATTGCTTTCTTTACACCGTAATATTGGTGATATGCCGGGAGAATCTTAGCATCATCTTGAAAGAGAATAAAATTTCTAATAAGGTCCAGGACGGTCATTTTATTCATCATGCCACGAATTAACGGCTCATGCGTATTATGATTTACCACTTCATCAGTAATACTGGTCTTTTTCCATTCATTAAACCTCTGGTAGTTACAAGTAATGGTTCCAGCCTTGGCGGTTGCACCATCTGAAATTACGAGAAATTGGTTATAGTAGAATAGGCTCGGAATGTGATTGTTCATGTAGTTTTTTAGCTGACGATAGGCATCTTCGAGAGTCACATCCTCACGTGTCATACTCTTTAGTTCAAAAACGACAAGGGGAAGACCATTAATAAAAACAATTATGTCTGGACGTTTTTCACTATGCTCGACAATCGTAAACTGATTTACGGCTAGGAAATCGTTATTTTCAATATTACCGTAGTCGATAAGATAAACACTTGTGTTTACAGTGCCTTTTTCGATGCTATATTCGGAAACTGGAACCCCACTAAGCAGAAAACGACTAAATTCTTTATTATTCCTGATTAAATTATTCTGACTAAGATTTTTAACTTGCCGAATAGCATCTCTAATGGTCGAATCTTGAAGCGTTGGATTAATTTTCTGTAGAGAAGCAAAGAGTCTATCCTCTAGAATCACATCATGGTAGTCGCGTGGAATATCCACACCCACAAGATGTCCATACCCCTGTTCGCGGAGCATATCAATAGTCATTAATTCAAGACTATTTTCGTCAAAGTTCATATCCTACTTTCTATACTAATTGCCCAAATAACTATTTGTCTAATTAGATATCAATATTGCTTATATCTACTTTACCATTTAATAGCTCTGGAAGCAAGGTATCGCGGAGCTTGATAAGACGCTCGTTCTCGATGACATTTTTACCAATTTCCCTAAAGAAAGGTGAAGCAGTTTCTTCGTATTCTACCATTTCTTCCTCATCTATTTCACCGACAGACATCTCTTCGATATGTCTTGGATAAATATGCGCCTGAGCAGATCCGGTCTGCGCATCATAAATCTCTTTTTGTCTTGTTTTGAGCATAATATACCAAAAATACGGCATATTGGTCGCATTTGTATCTATAAACGATGAATCAGACGACCACACGGGTATTTCCCAAAGATTTACATATCCAGCATTCGCTCCAGATGCAGATATTGTAACTACTGGGGCAGACGTATTAGAGACATTGTGATATGTTGCCGGCTCCAATCCTCCTGCTACGACTGGCACACTTCCGAGTTTCGCATCTTTTGAAAGTAAAGCACGCCCTCTCTTCGGAGAGATGTAGTCTCCGATTTTCTTTTCGCCTCTAATTCTAGAAGAGAATCTATCGTTGAAAATCTCCTCGGCTATCTTTAATAAATTATCATTTGTGTAATTATTGGCGTTGATCTGATTATCGATATCGTTAAGAATTTTTCCGATCTTCTTCTGCGTTGAATAATCCGGTACTTCAACCTTGATTGAATTCAGAATACTCTGCGTCATAAGTGGCTGGCCAGATCCGATATGACGCTTATTTAGTTTCAGACTTTTTAACAGATAGTACGCAAAATTATAGTCAACATTTTGTCTGACATTCCCAACTATAGCGTTATCAGATATCCAACATTTACCGTTACATTTATAAACGCAACCACAATATGCACCAACTCTACCAATTATTAAATTATTTTGTTCAGCATTAAATTGGTTTGTGTAGCCTAAAATCCCATTGCCGCCATAAACTGGTATTATCCCTTTTTCGGTTGGGCGTTTCTTACCATTTTTGAATTCTACCAGTTCATTTAGTTTCCCTATCATCCGATATACTTCCTGTGCGACATTTTTACGTTATTTTGACTAACCATAGCGTAATGCATCGTGGTTTCGATTTTGACGTGGCCGAGAAGCTTTTGTACCTACTCAATAGACATTCCTTTGTCAATCGCCATCGTCGCTAATGTTCTCCGGAACTTGTGAGGATATGCGCTTCCTATATTTGAAATTTTTCCTATATTCCTTACTATCAATTCTACACCAGAAATGGATAAATCTCCATACGGAGCGCGCATAGAGACGAATAAGCCGTCATTTTCATCGTGTCGCGTTTCGAGGTATTCTTCGAGATGTATTTTGGTTTTTGCGTCAAAATAGACCTCACGTTGTCGGTTACCTTTTCCAAGTACTACACAAGATCTATTCTCAAAATCAATATCGTTTCGCTTTAATCTAACAACTTCACCGACACGCACACCAGTCGAAATCAAAAATTCCAATAGAGCCAAATCGCGTATGTTTCCACAATTATCTTTCATTGTCACGAGATTTTCGTCCGTAAAAGTCTCCTTGATCGATATTTGCGTTTTTACCTTATGTATCCGTCTGACCGGACTTTTAATGATGTAATCTTCATCTTCCAGCCAAGCAAAGAAACTTGAGAATATGCGGCGTACATTATCAATTGTCGTCCCGGAACAATCCGTATCATCTTTATATTTCGCCAGATAGGATCTAATGTCATCGGTGGATATTTCACGGATCGGCTTCTTCACAAGAGAAAAAAGACGACTTATAATCAAGCGATAATAGGTGATTGTCCGTTCGGAACATCCCTCGACCTGTTTTGCCGATAGAAACATTCCGAGCAGATTGTTATTCTCATCCAAGATTATTGGAATATCCTTTCTGCCCGGTGGTGCTACCAATTGTAGGCCGCTTAGGTTCTCGATCAGAGATTCCTTTAGCCGATTAAGCTGATAGTAGGTCAGCGAATTCTTCATATCGCCAACAATACGAAAAATTATTTCGTTTTGCATAAAAATATAACTCCATTAAATATTGGAGCTATATTATGAAATATAAATAACTATTTGTCTAATTAGATATCAATATTGCTTATATCTACTTTACCATTTAATAGCTCTGGAAGCAAGGTATCGCGGAGCTTGATAAGACGCTCGTTCTCGATGATATTTTTACCAATTATCCGATGGCAGCTAGCTAATTGATCGTCTATTATTTTTATGTATTCGGCATCTTTCGGTAAGGCTATTTGGAATTTCCTTAACGCTTTCTTGTTTAAATGAAGAACTGTCGTGCCACTAGTGCAACCTACGGCGTAATTCTTGAAGATGGCAGTATTAAATAGTTCGTAAAGAAAATCTTTTGAATATTTTTTTGTCTTAGGAATAATCTTTAACAGGTCCATTGATGCTATTAGCTCAGCATAGCCCCCATTGCTAAAAATCATTATCGTATTACCAATTATATCTGCATTCTGTGTTAAATCTGTGCAAGCAATTAACAAATCACCCACATCAACATAATTATTCTTTTTTACATTTGATGGTTTTATAGACTTAAATCCATCCGCCTTGAAGCCGCCCGATCGTTTAAAGTTTTTGATTGTCGCCATTCCAACCTTCGATGATTCAGAGAGCTCCGTCCCCGAATAGGAGTACCCGTTAATCGTGTCTACTAAGTCATCGAAAGTAAATATAGTTTTTTCCCCTATATAATTAAGGATTTTTCCATAAAAAACTTGTTTACATAGTTGGCATAAATTATCATTTATCTAATGAAAAGCAGGGCAATATAAGATGTAGCGCAAATTATCATTTATGCGACTATTTAATGTAATCTTCTCATCTATAGAAGATAATATCTTAGATATTCGCCTCTGTGTATGTAGGCCTGGGATTTCTACTTCAAGTTGTTTTAGATGGGGGACTTTAATGCTTGGTTGCACGCCACCGATATCTAAACCAAGCAAACGTTTTCGGGTATTTTTATCACACAGGGTATAATACAAAAACCCAAGATCACATATTTGTTTATTTATTCTAAAAGCAATGATATTTTGGGCAATACAACAATCATCTCTATCCATAACCGCTATTGCGTCCAGAGTACCCACGGTGGGGATTAATATATCATTTTTCATAGGGTGACCAGAACGAAACCAGCTATTATACACGTCATCGGATACTTTCTTTTTGACCACACTATAATCTGGAAATTTCTGGCTTCCGACCAAACTATTAATCTCCAGTAGAATGTGACCAGTCTCAGATACTGGTGGCGTTTTTCCCCGATTATCAATGACTTTTTCTAATAAATCTTGAATTTTATATTTCATATCCAATCACTCCAAGATTCTTTCTGATTTCTTCTTCGAGACGATGTGATTCTTCGAAGTTTTCTTTAAGTTCGGCAGTTAGGGTTTTCATCTTTTCTTCAAACGGTATTCCGTCACCCTCATCTTCTTTTATTCCGACATAGCGCCCCGGAGTGAGAATATAATCATTAGTCTTAATCTCGGATAGATCGGCCTTCTTGCAGAATCCAGCGATATCCTCGTAGTTATCATTATTCTCATACGCGTGGTAAGTGTTTGCGATCTTATTAATATCATCTTCAGTAAGCTCGCGTAGCTTCCTGTCGATCATTGCGCCAAGCTCGGTAGTATTGATGAATAATGTGTATCCTTTTTGTTTTTTATTACGATTGATGATCCAGATTGCGCATGGAACAGTCACAGTATAGAAGAGATTTGATGGCATCGCCAAAATACAGTCAACTAGGTCAGCTTCAAGTAATTTCTTGCGGATTTCAGCTTCTTGGCCGCTAGCCGATAGTGAGCCATTAGCGAAAATGATTGCCGCTTTACCGGTAACGGAAAGTTTAGAGACCATAAGTTCAATCCAGGCGTAGTTTGCATTACCTTTTGGCGGAATGCCATATTTCCAACGCGGATCATCTACGAGCTTCTCTTGTCCCCAATCGCTAATATTGAATGGTGGATTAGCTAGAATAAAGTCAGCCTTCAGGTCTTTATGTAAGTCTTCATGGAAAGTATCTGCGGCGAATTTACCGAGATTAGCATCAATAGAGCGAATGGCAAGGTTCATCTTTGCTAATTTCCAAGTAGTAGGGTTAGCCTCTTGACCATAAATTGAAATATCACGAGTATTACCTTGGTGACGTTGAATAAACTTGATAGACTGCACAAACATGCCGCCAGAACCACAGCACGGATCGTAAACGCGACCTTTATATGGCTCAATGATTTCAACCATGGTCTGCACCAGACAAGCTGGCGTATAAAACTCACCACCTTTCTGACCATCTTTCTCAGCAAATTGCCCGAGAAAGTATTCATAAATACGTCCAAGAACATCACGTTCCGCCGCTTCTTTATCACCAATCTTGATATTTGTAACCAGGTCGACAATTTCACCAATACGCGCATTTCGCATATCCGGGCTATTATAAACCTTGAAAAGGACGCCTTTCAGGGTAGGGTTTTCTTTTTCAACTAAATCCATAGCATTATCAAGGATTTCACCAATCTTGAAATCCTTGGAGTGTTCTGAAATATAAGACCAACGCGCTTCTTTTGGTACAAAAAAGATATTCTCTGCTGTATAAGAATCACGTTCATTCTCAAGACCATACCCCTCAGCCTTAACTTGTTCATAGCGTTCTTCAAAAGCATCTGAGATATATTTTAGAAAAATTAAACCAAGAACAACATACTTATAATCAGTTACTGCCACATTACCGCGCATTTTGTCTGCAGCTGCCCAAAGGGTGCTTTCTAAATCTTGAATATTATTAGCCACAACTTTTTCCTATTATCCTTATTATAATATCAATATTATCATATATTATTAATCACCGCTCCAGCCTACTATCTTTGATCTTGTGTCTTGATGAATCATTTTAAGGTATTCTGAATCGCGTCCTAAAACTTCGTGCGGTTCATGGGCTATTGCGTGAGCCATAATACGTTCGTTAGTTTTAAAAACAAAATTCGAGCCATCATCCCGTACTAAACCAAGACTGAGATTATTATGAAGCTCCCAAGAAACCAAACAAAAAGCCACATGGGGAGATACTACTAGTATATAGGTATTTCCATCTGTAAAATTTACCATAACAGGAACGTTTACTGCTATGTATTCAGAATCTGTAAAATTGGGCTCAAGAACAATAGCAAACGCTTCTTTTAACGCATCCGTGATAAAGTGTATCGCATTCTCTAATTTTATTGCTTCATTTTGGAATTCCTGCAACAACAATTTCCTTGGAGATTTTATACCACCTCTCGCCGTAAACTCATCAAGTAGGACTTTAGAGTAGGTCGGGTCGCGAATAAGTTGGTAGGCGAAAAATCGATAGACCACATCAGGATCCATCTTGAACTTACTAAAATCGCGATTTTTTCTTTTAGCCTTTTTATTGAGCACTATAGAAAGCTGCTGAAACTGTTGCTCGGCTTCCTTATTCAGAATCTCTTCGTTTTCGTCAGAATACCATCCAATCCTTGCATTAAAATTATTACTCTTCGGGCCCATTATTGTTTGCCCGGACTTAGCGTCTAAGTAATTAACCGTTTTCTTTCCATAAAACGCCCTAATCATGAATTCGGGAAAATATTTATGGCTATTCTTCGTACCGAAATTTATTGTATTCATATATCCGTTTTAACACTGAAACTCTATCAACAAAAAAGAATGGCACTTGTCTAACGAATATCTACAAAAAATGCCAAGTTTTATCATATTAACGATAAAATACCGAAAAATTCATTAGTCCTTCTTTGATAGCTCGCATAATACCTAAAGGTTCATTAGCTCTTTTTTGACAACTCCCACATTTCATTGTATAATATCAACATCGGGTATTTTCCCACAACATAAGGAGGGGTTTATGAGCACTTTAAAGATTAACCTAGCGAATTTCTTCGCAAAACAGTCCTGTTCTGCCTGGCAGAAAAACCGGATCGTCCGGAAAATCTGCCGCGACACCTATCGCCTCATCATGGAGACCGGCGCTGCAAACTATCCGTACGCGAACTCTGATTTTGCAGACTGGCCGGAATCTGATGGCGATTTCTACACACTCGTCACCGATTCATGCAACTTTGTTATCCGCCACAGCGCCAGTTATGTCGCTTGGATGATGAAGAAGCATTGCGGCGGTTGGCCGAAACTCCCTGTTCCCGGCGAACGCAAGCCTGGAGAACACAACTTTGATGCCAAGCACTGGAACGAAGTCCTTGAGTATAACGGCTGGCAAGAGTTATCTGAGTATGAATGGCCGGAAATGGCAGCCGGAAACGACGACACTCACTACATCGGCATTATGCCTGGCGAAGGAGAATTTGGCCAGCTCGTCTGGCTTGTCGACGCCACTGAAGGCTACAAAAGTACGCCGGCCGAGTGGTACGTCTGGACCTATCAGGATCTCAGGAAGCAGAATCTCACACTCCCGGTTGCCACCACCTCAAACATCATCTGGTACCGCGAACCTGATCACGGCAAAGAGAAAGTCTGAGCATCCAAAAAAGATATAGTACCAGGAAAGCTTAATGATTCGAAGAATCTAATAAGCTCGAAATTCGCTCAACACCCCTCTCCGGAGGGGTGTTTTCCTTCTTCAAAACCGCAAAAACCATCACGAGTAAGATCCAATCCCAATATTTTTAGATACAAAAACCAAACCTTCATCAATCCGCAAAAAACTAAAACCCAGACTTTCGTCTGGGTTTAGGAGTATTACAGCTGAAACGAAATATGGCCATCGCGCGTCCTCGCGTTATAATACGCTTTAAACGAGCAAGTCTTCATCTCATTTCGGCCGTTCGAAAATTTAACCATGCAGTAACCACGAATATTAAAACTCACGCCCGAACCGTCTTCATGCGAAATCCCGCAGATCTTAGTTATACTCATTTCGAGTGCAGCGTAAGCACAGCCAGGATCATTCAGTGGCGCCGTATACCCCTCGGCAACCCCAAAGAAGATCGGGATTACCGCATTCTTGTCATATGCGTACTTGCACGCATCAAACAAGGTGTCTCTGCTCGGACCGCTGAAAATCTGGTACAGACGACTCGTGGTTTCGTTCTTGCTGTTGGTATTCATACGAATACTCCTTTCAAAAGATCTAGCCGCATACATACGTATTATGGCCTGCCATATCAACCCGCTATTGAGTTAACTTATATATTTTAACATGCTTATATTAAGCTGTCAACCTTCACATTAAACTATCTAGACTCAACAAACTGGCTATAAATTCTCACGCTTATCTATTATAATAACCATATGAATAAACCAGAACTCGATCAGGAAACCAAACTCAACCAGCGCCTCTCCGTTATCAAAAAATATTACGATCTCGACGCCCTCCTCGCACATGGCACCAAACAGCAGGACATCGCAAAATACTACAGAAAGTCCGATTTTTTCTATAATCACGTCCACTCTGGCGGTGGTGGCAATATTCACATGGCTATCTCTAGCGACCACACCTTCAATCGAGCCGACTTCAAAAGACAAGCTGAATATGTTGCAAAATTCATCAAAAGTGGCGATAAAGTTCTCGAGGTTGGTGCCGGCCAGCTCAGTAACACTCGACACCTTGCCGAGCTTTTCTCAGATGTCTCATTCACTGCACTCGATATCCCAAATCGCAACTTTCTCAAAAATAAAGTTCCAGAAAACGTTACTCTCATCGAAGGCGACTACCTCAACCTCAAAAATCTCGAAGATAACTCCTTTGACGTAATTTTTGGCGTCGAAACTATCTGCTATAGCCAGAATAAACAGCTCGTCGTCAGTGAAATTATGAAAAAGCTTAAACCAGGCGGCACCTTTATCACGTTTGACGTTTTTGAACCAAAACCGAGATCCGAAATGTCCGATTTTGAAAAAAGAATTTCCAGCATAACTCTGGCCGGCATGCGCGTCACTGATCTCGACCAGTACATTGGTGATTTTAAAAAATATCTCGAAGAAGCAGGCGCCAAAGATATTGAAGTCACCGACCTCACAGAAAATATCATGCCAAACCTAAAGCGCCTCGCTAAAATCTCCCGTCTCTATTACACCCATCCGCTCCTTCTCAGGGTTCTCAAAACCGTCCTCGCCGAAGATGTCACGATAAATAGCGTCACGGGCTTCCTCATGGACCTGACTTTTGATGGCAAAAATATTCACGCCTACTATCGCGTCACTGCCAAAAAATAAAAACTCAAACTAGGCCGCCCCACAAACAATACCCACAAACAATACCCACAAACGGAATCCAACAAACAATAACTCTTTCAAAATCATCAGGCAAGAAACCATGAAAAAGCCCCGACAGTTGTCGGGGCAGCAGGAATTTCGTCTTTGCTCTTTGAAGGTGCTTTGAGATGAAGATTGTTGGTGGTGAGGCAACATAATGCTCAAGTGTGTTCTGGAGATTTTCGACAGTTTTGCTCTAGGAGTGGGGGTTCCGTAGCATAGCTAGTGATGCAACCAACTTGGAGGGGGAGGTTGACTAGCCTAACTGTTTTGCCGTCCGAATTCACACGGCCCAAGCTAAGTCTTTCAAGCCCATACGTAAAAACATAAGTGACTTATACTCTTCCTGGACTACGCTTTTCAGCGGCAATTCTAGCAAAGACGAATGCGTCAAGACGCTTCCTGCAACCTGGTGAAAAGATTCTTCCGCCAAGTCGCTGCTTATTATATTGTATAAAATGTCTAATGTCAAACATAAGCAAAAATAATATTTTTATGATTTAATAATAAAAAGGATTTTATGACAAAGAAACACATCTGGAGAATCAAAAGAATTTATTTTGATCAGCTAAAGAGCGGCAAAAAGACACTCGAGATCCGCGTTGGCTATCCTCAAATCAAAAAAGCCCAAAAAGGCGACATTATTTCGTTTGAAAACTATGGCTTTAATGAATTTGACGTAAAAGACGTCAGGATCTATCAAACTATCGCAGAAATGCTAGACACTGAAGGCGTAGAAAAAGTCCTTCCAGGTTTGACCCACGGTGCTGCCCTCCACACTCTCCAAAGAATCTATCCAAAAGATAGGGAAAAACTCGGTGTTTATGTCCTAGAATTAATTTTCAAGACGAATCGCTTTAGACCTAAAAAATATAAACGCGCTTGAAATCTCCCCTCAACCAAAACCAAAAAAAGAAGAGCCATAGACTCTTCTTTTTACTCAAGGAATTCTAGCTTTTTCCCCAACAGATACGGGTACTTATATCTATAACCTTTAAGTAGCTAAACTATATCACGTTTCAAAAAATTTGGAATAGTTTTTTAAAAAATCCGCTACATGCCTTTAGTGCGTGCTTTATATTTCGCATAGCAAATCAAGACCGCCGCAGCCACCGCCACACAGGTGATTATTCCGGTCATCAAATAGTTTGTCGGCTGAGGAGCTGGCGCCTCCTCCCTGCTATCCTGCAAGGTTTCCTCTCTACTGTCCTGCAAAGTCTCCTCACGCGTCTCATCATTTTCATTCATATTTTCATTATATCACACCAAAATTTTCCAATTTTCACCAAACTCCACCTCTGTAAAATTCAAAAATTCCAGATTCTTCAAAAATCTATCATGCTCATGTTTTACATTTTTTAAAATCCGTTGTACAATCCAGTCAGATAGATAATTATGAGCCCCCATCATAACAATCTATCAGCATGTAGTAAAACCTATTCTTTTACTACATCAAAAACTTATTCGTTGAAAGGGAACAGACTCCGAAAAGGAGTCTGTTCTATTTTTTATCAAACGCTAATCAAGCTCCCAAAGTGCAACACCTAAAAACGTTAGTTTAGAGAACCTATTTGTTATTTTCAAAGAACCTGTTATAATATCCCGCATAGCAACATATTGTCATGTTGCACACGCACCTTACACACCAGTTGCATCCCAAAGGAGGGGGAACCATGAAGATTCTTATCAAAGATACACTGCAAAACAAAGAAACACTGTACCTGCAGAAATGCGACGTTCGTTACCTGCTTGAACACCCGGATATTATCCGGAGTCCGAAAATCAAGCCTGGCAGCCCCAAGGCAATCGAGCTCAACGAGATCGAAAAACATGGATACGAAAGTTTCATCAGGGAAACCCTAAACGACGAGGCCAACAGGCTTATTTTCGAGAGTGACCTCTGCAGCGATTATGACTTCCGCATTACCTACAGAGACTCCGCAAGTATCGAATGGATCAATTCCCACAAGTGGATTTATGACTATGAGGAATACATCGTCGAGCATATCGACAGACTCAAACGTGATCTTGAAAAAATCAATAAGTCTATTGAGATTAAATTAGCAGAACTTGATGACGCAGAGTATGAATATCAGACACAAGCTGAATGCGCCAATCATTCTCACAATCCCAGTATCACAAGCCCCACTGCCACAAGTACTGAAGCCGCCATTTCATACGAAGAGATTCTGCACAGAGATTATCGAAAATATAATCTTGCAGAAATCGAGGTCCTCAAACGAAAAAAAGACGCCCTCAGATCTATGATTCAGTATCATGAAAGTGTTATTGAATTTACTTTCCCCACGGAGTTTCGAGGTTTGGTACGAAACACTAGCCTCAATCAGCGCATGAAAGACGCTCTGAGTAACCCCACCCGCAAGATGAAGAACTAAAGCAAAAGGCACCCGCAAGGGTGCCTTATTTCAAGGTTAATCGTAGGTATCCTGCGAAAGATCACAAAACGTCACCTGTTCTATCTCGCCACTCCCCGTATAACCGTGATCATGGAATACAATAATACCAGTATGCTGCTCCAGATTATACTGCGCCCGAAAACGTTTTAACCGATACACATAATCATCCTTAGTACGACCATCATCAAAGTTCAGCTCCACTTCACATTCACCGATCAAATTCAAGAAATGCGGAGAGCCAACAACATGTTGAATCGCAAAGATTCTCCATCCACGAACCGGGACCTTAGCAAGTTCCAGATTAATACCGGGTTTGTCGACCATTCGGCTCCGAATTATCTCGAAGTGTGCTGCTGCTTTCCTAATATCATCACTCTGCACATACTTGCATGCGTCGAACAAAACGTCAATGTCAGGTCCTGTAATGATATTATAGCCGCCCCTCGCGCTGAAATCCTCAAGTGTAAAATTTGTTACGCTTGATCCATGCAGTTTCTTGATACTCATACGTATCTCCTTCCTAAAGAACACCCCAAAATCGAGGCAATGCCAGCCCACTATTAGACTAGTATCTACTATTATACAATAAATACCTTACTCTGTCAAAGCTAGAAATCACGACATCAAAATTCAGGAGTCACGACTGCAAAAACTAGAGTCCGCAATATCAAAGCTAAGACCACTTACTATAAGCCACTTCGCTCTCGGCTGAAATCACCTTTCGTACCTTATCCCCCTGAGCGTAAAGCCTCGCCTCCCGTTCATGCTCATTAGTCTCCGCTTTACTTTCCGCCATCTCTAGTGCTCCAGAAAAATATTCTTTCATCGCCGCAATCTGTTTCTTCGCCTCCGCCAGCTCTTTTCCATCCATATTTTCCGTCATCGATTCAGGCAAACGGTCCACCATCGCCGCAATCTGCTTCGCCTGTTCTGCACATTCCATCAACGTACACCATTTCGCTCGCTTTTCCGCCATCAAATAATCTCTTCGGCGCCTCAAATACTCCTGCTCGCCATATTTCTCCTTAATCTCAGCCGCTGGACTCCCCTTTGCCAGCACGTCCGCAAGATCAGCCGAATACCCAATCACAAAACGTGGCATCACAGGGATCCGCCCCTTCTTATGAATCGGATGCCAAGAATCATTCATATCCTCGAAATATTTCGCCGAAGCAAAACCCGGAATCTTCAAACCGTCTCTTTGACTGAAGGCGTCGGATAAATTCGCACATATTCTTCACCATTCGCACGACGCTTCACTTCTGGCACGCCAAATTCCGAAATCTCAGCATTATCATGACTCGCACTATTCCCATATTCATGCGCCCAAGAAAATTTCTTCTGCAACTTCTCCTGCGTTGTGTTATAAGTCATATCCACTGCAAATGGCACCACTTCACCTCCCGTCGTCTTATTCTGGATCATCCCAATCACATCAATATGATTAAACATATCATCTACCTCTGAAGTTGGAAAAGTTATTAGGGCCTCATATTTTTCATCCTCAGAAAATCGATCAGCCTCAGAGAACCAGTCACCCGTCTCCACCATTGAGGTGAAAGTCACCTCTAAAATTTTCGCATCACTCCGTTCCTCGCCCCTACGAAAATCCGGCGTACTTTTCTCAGCTTTCACCATCCTAAGATCCGCACGAATTTCTTCAGGCTTATACACCGAATTAAACGTCTCTGGCCTTGGCGTCAAGCTCTCGAGTGTCTTCTCCATTCTTTCATAATGTGTCAATTTATTCTTATTTCCCACGAAAACTACCTCCAACTGTATCTAGTCGCATTATATCACACAAAATAAGGCCCGTCTTTCGACGAGCCCTGCGACAAGGCGCCTTTCTAAGCTACCTGCCCCGTGGTTTGGCTGTTTCCAGCCATGAGTTCGACGAGCCCTTCCAGGTCAGCTAAACTAACCAACTCTGTCAAGGTCATCAACTCCATTAAAACTGTGAAATCTGTAGCTTCCATTATTCCTCCTTTGTCTCTTCGTGTTCTATTGTGAAGAATTTCGAACTAATCCAGTCCAAAATCCCATACACCATGTCATTCCTATAGTTACTTGCGAGTGTTGCCACTTTGATCTCGATAATGCCGTTTTCAAACAAACATTCATCATCCGTCACAAACAAAGTCCGATGTGAATGTATCTCAATATACTCACGAAATCTCTCAAAGTTCACTGCATCACACAGCTCCATAAACTTCGAGGGCGTAAACCGTACATCAATCTGTACCGGCCGACCGATCATTGTACCGTCAGTCAAGGCAAACTTCAGTTCGTCATGTCTACAGTTCCAGTTGTAAACAAAGTTATTCAGATTAGCAGTGCCCTCAATCATAAGCTTCTGCCCCAGGCTACCGCCAGAACTTCTCTTCTTTCTCGGCGCCACATCCTTACGAAAACTATTCATCACAGCTCCCCCTTTCTAAGGTACCCTTTTGCATCAATATTCAACATCTGAAACAAATAGCATCTGGTATTATAATATATAATTCTGTTTATGTCAATATCGCGTATCTTTGACTTTTTAAAGCATATATGTTATAAATATAAAGTTTTTGCACCTTATGAGGAAAGGAGGATAGAGGTAGAACCTCACTGGCAACCTGTTGGACTAAATCTAGAGGGTCAATCTTTATACTTAATAGATTCGCATTTCTAGAACACCTATCAAACTTGGAGGGAACATGTTTATTAGTAATATCAGAACACATCAACCGTTAATTGAGAACTGGGAGCTGATTTTCCCGAAGATATATGGCGAGGGAAACCACCAGAAGATGGCCAAAGCCTTTCATACTATCTGGAACAATTCCGAAATTGAAGAGCTGATCTTCAATCGAGATGCTAAAGGTCTGATTCGTGAACAGATTTCCGAGAACAAATACCGGATTATCACGAGCGGAGAACTTGAGATCGCCGGCACTATCTATGGCTACAGTGGCCACATCCAAGGTTTTTCTGTTTTGATAGACAATATTGCCTCGATTACCCGTATCAAAGATTTCAATGGCAACTATAATTGGTCTTATCCGCTACTCATTACCACCAGAAACGGTAAGCAGTACCGCATTTATGCCAAGGATTGCACCGATAGAACAGGACGCGAACTTAGCGATATTACAATGTTTGGAAAAGTCGAGACCAGAACAGGCTATTAACTACATCCCAGCATGAAACACAAAGGATACCTGTAACCTATACTCCAATCTTCAAAGCCTCCGCCTGCCGGGGGCTTTTTCATTGACTTTTTATTCCATTTATGGTATAAATAATATATTGAGTTTCACTCAACCACTCGCAAAACTATAAGTTTTGTGCTCGACATATCGGCAACATGACAAATTCTTTTGCGTGCACATTACCAAGAAAGGAGGTTTCGGTTTCACGAACGTAACTGTTCAATTTCATTTTTCAATAAGAAAGAGGAATAAACATGAGTAAGACACTAGCTTCGCAGTCCATGTCAGTGAAGTATCTCGGCGGATCAAAACAACCGGCCTATCTTCCCAGAATCGAGAGCTGGAATATCATTCCTGCTCCTGGGGAAGATGCAGGTCATTTTGAGGAAACCCTCAAGACCTTTGTCGCTTTCTTTGACGACAGCGATGAAGAGGGAAGCATCGAGATAACTACCCCCTTCTACTTCACCGGCAAGCTTATCATGTCTGATGAGAGGAGAAAGGACGCAAAGCCTATCACGCTGAGCAATATCGTAAGACTTGAAAAGATTTTGCTTGCATATGGCAACGGTCTCGTTCGTATCTACACCAGCACTGATAAAATCTATTATTTTTATTTTGAAGGCTGGTCAACCGAAGCAAGATCAATGATGAGAAGGCTATCAACTAGAAGATCTATTTATTCTAGCTGTATCCCTTCCCAAAAACAGAAAGAATTACGCAGACGTGAGACCATTTGTCGGCCGACTTTGAATCTCATAAGCAAGAAAAAGATAAATATGGACTAACCATTGCGTAGCCACCTTTCAAAAAGTCCCCGGCAGCCAGCCGGGGCTTTTTCATATCTAGTTTCATAGCTAGTTTTCCCACCTCCAAACTCCAAAAACACCCAAAAAATTCCGCCCGCCCCACCTCTGATTGATTTTTCATACTGTTTATGCCATAATCAAAAAAGAGTATATACTCGAGCGAAAAACGCGCACCTTACAAAACTAGCTTTATACATTCAGATTTTTAAACTTCACAAAGGAGGAGCCAAATGAGACAGTGTAATATGTTGAAAAACTGGGGTTTCTGTTTTCTGAATAAGCATGGCAATCTCAATCGCCAGATTATTGCTGATTCGTTCGACTCTTTTCTGATTCAAAAATCCAGCAACCGCCTTCGTGTCCCCGGCAAATGCGTCCTCAAAGGCATCATTTATAAGGGGAACGAAGCCTTAGAAGGAAAAGAAATCCACACCGAGGAGATTCGCTATATCGACCGCGTCAACCGAGAACTCGAGCAGAAACTGCAATGTCAGCCTGAGACTACTTCTCCGCAACATAATCTCTATCGCGCCACCACCACCAACGGCTCCGAATTTTTCTTCTACTCCGATGAGCATGCCGACGAAATCTATCAGATGGTTGAATGTATCTAGCTATTCTCACCCCGGCACTCGTCGGGGTTTTCTTTTGACATCATTAGCTTTTATGGTATAATAGACCAGTCTTGTTTTTTAAAAGACAAAATGTACCTTAAGAGGAGATGATTAGTTTATTTTTCAGTGTAACTTGTAGGAGTTTTTCAATTAGGGTTTTCAACCACGGAAGCCAAGCTTCCACACCCAAGGAGGGGGAATCATGAAAAGTACCACACAGAGAGTCCAGTATTGTCGCAAAAATCGTCTTGAAGGATGGATCCTTCTATTCTACGCCAAGACCGAGCGTAAACACCCTGGCACCCGTTTGGATATCATGCGGGAAATTGCTGGCTTCTGGTACGACAAGAAAAAACCGCAGAAGATGAGCATCAAGGGGAAATGCCGTCTTTATGGTAGGGCCGTACCTCGATCTACTTTCGGATTCGAGGACAGATTTACTTCCATGCAGGTCGGTGGGAGAAATACCTCTGCCGACTTAAAGACAATTGAGCGCGTTGAAAAGAACGAGTTCGGAATGCCCGAAGCGGATCTCTTCTGCCTCACCGATTCGTCCGGCGATAAGTTTTATGTCCACAAAGACAAACACTTGCCGGATATGTTCAGGATGATTTCAGACGCCAAGGCCCGTAAGCTCAATGGCAAGAAGCATTACTACCTTCCGAGCGAAATCAAAAACAGCCCGAACGCCGATCAGTACTTGTGAATCAAGCCCCCAGCGCTTGCTGGGGGTACTTTACTTTTTTCATGCAGGGAGAGGAGTTATGGAAAGCACTACACAAAAAGTTCGGCGATGCCGCAAAATCCGTCTCGAAAGATGGACTCTGCTCTTTTTTAACAAAATAGAGCGAGAGCATCCTGGGACTCGTCTTGAAGTCATGTTAGAAGTTGCTGACTTTTGGAGGATCGAGAAGAACAAGCGGAAGAGTCAAGAAAAGCTTGAGATGCAGAAAAACGGTATGCCCATCAGTGGTAGATGTGTCGTTAATGGCATTTCGATCCCCACTTCAGTGATTGGTTCTAGTCAAACTGAGCACACCTCTGCACCCTTGAAGCTAATCAAACGCGTCAAACGCAACGAACACGGAAAAGCCGAAGCGGATCTCTTTTGTCTTATTGATAGTCAGGGTGATGAATACTACATCAGCAAGAATCATTGCACTGCTGGTATGCGACAGATGATTGAAGACACCCTAACTTACAGCGAGCTTAACAAAGAAAGGTACTATTATCTTTCCAGTAAGCATCAGAGACCGGTCTATCTCTAAGATGAATCAACCACACCCAAGGAGGGGGAGAATGAAAGAATCAAAAAAGCTAGAGAGGAGCGAACAGATCAAAGACGCCATGACAAGAAAGCGTTGGTGCCTGCTCTTCCTTAAAAGCAACCAGAACGACAAGACCGCCAATCGATCGAGAGTCGCACAGCAGTTTGCGGATTTCTGGTATGATGACGAGAGGAACATGATCACCCTGAATGGTGATTGTTATCTTGGATGGTTCACCAGAGACGAACACAGTACCTCTGAAACACCGCACACCTCAAAGGAAATGGTCACCAAGATTCGCGTCATCAAGCGCAGCAGCTACAATAGCTACTTCGACAACTTACTCGAAGTTGAGACAAAAGACGAGAAATTATATTACGTCTATTCAAATTCAGTGTCCGAACGCTTCCGCTCCATGATTGCCGCCTACAGAAAACTCAGCACACTCAACCCTGAGCCTGGTTTCTATCTCGAGCCTGAATTTAAAAGTTCTATCTACTTTTAATTCAAACTCATCATCTCCATTAAAAAGCCGACAGTAATGTCGGCTTTTACTTTTTCAGGTTGGCCAGGTATATCGGTGCTTGATCTCTTCATAAACCTTCCGCAGTCTCTCGAATTCATCGTGAAAAGTATCGCGCTCCTCCCTGAGCCCCTTGAGTTCCAGGCTGAGTTCCACCGCCCACGCTCTTGCTGCCTCTAAGGCGACAATTGCTTTCTTCAGTGTCGGACCACCACCTGCAGTCTGTTTCTTCGTCTCGACGAATAATCGATTGCGTTCTTCTTTTTTTGAGTCAATCAATATCGTCAAGTCGTCACGATCAACTTCCAACTCCTGAACCTTGATGGCGTTTTCATCCGCCTGGGAGGTTCTGCCGCGCTTGCGCTTCTCATGCTCTTTCTTCTGATTCTTTTTGATCTTTTCCTCGATATTTTTACGCTTCTTCAGCATCTTGCCAATTTCAGTATGCATTTCCTCGCGCTTACGCTGAGTCTCATTCCAGATGCCATCAACCTCGGTTTTATCTCCGGCCTTTGCGATTTTAACGTCGTAATTGAGGCGCTGAATATCCTGTTTAATTTTCTTCAGCTCGGCATCTTTCTGATTAACCAGATCCCGCGCTTCCACGTATTTTACATAAGCTGCCCGCTTGGCCGTAAATGCCTTCTTCTCGTCCTGCTGACAAACTTCCCATCTTCGCTTCATCATTGCCCCCTTTCAAAAATATAACCGCAAATGTTGTTGTGCTGCAGACAAGTATTCTTGGGTCGTCGACAAACAATCAAGCTCCTGCCTGACGGCCTTATGCTGTAAATACAGAGTAAAAAACTTCACAAAAGCTTCATACACGAGACTCTTATATTTATAGTAACCGCGTATCGCGGCTGCTGCTCGTCTACTCGACTTCTTATAAAGCTTCTCGATCTGGATAAACTGCCTATCGATTCTTCGAGTTTTTGCCGGAGTCAGATCTTTCATCACATCGTGATACAACGTGGCGTGTCTCTGTTTCGCTAAAATCGCATTTTTCTTGCGATCTCTGTAAATACAACCAGTAAACGACTTCGACAAATACGGCTCGATCTGAATTTTTCCAGAATCTTGACTCGTATCACTTTCTAAAGCTTCTTTCGATGCCAATTCAGTGTCCGAGATTTCATCCAGAGACCCAAAGCCAGCAATTGAGGATTCATCTCTAAAACTCGACAAAATCCTATATTTAGACTTTAGCTGCGCCTTCTTTTTTCTTTCCTTCTTGGCCCAATATGCATGTTGCAAAGTATTGGATTCCGGAAAAAGGATGCCTATTTTCTCCTCACAAATGATAATTTCCTCAAGAATATCTCGAATACAAAGATCATTTGCAAAACGAAACAGATCAATCTGCCTCTGCGCCTCATCGCGCGCCATGTAATCATGCTGACGCTCAAAATACTTCATATCCATGCGCTCCTGAAGCGTCAAACTCCATAAAGACATCACGCGAGTGATCCGTTTCGACCGCTCAAAAGTCTGATATGCCTGCTTATAGCAGTCCAAAGCCTCGAGGGTGCGCAGATATAACCGGTGCTCTTGTCTCAGCAATTCATTAGTTCTGTTCATCTCGTACCAACCTTTCAAAGTGTAAATGTACATCCATGGCAAAAATGCCTAGTCAACATACATATTATACCATAAAATAAGCGTTTTAGCAATAAAAAACACTGGGAAGTTCATCCCAGTGTTAGTTGAAAAGATACACAATGAGTTACAAAATCATGCCTTAGCCAGAGTATAGTTTCCGTTCTGTTCTGTCGGTTTTCGATCATAAATTTTCTGACCATATTCGTCAATTATGATGTGACCGTGGTCCTGGCCGTCACTGCACTCCTGTCCGCCATAATAAATATGCGCAACACCGTCCGGCTTGATGGAGACCTTCGCATCTTTCCAAAGCTTCGAGCTTAATCCAGATTTCTTCAGTGCGTCTTTCTTTTTCTCCGTGTACAGAAGCTCCCGCTTTTCACTTAAGTCCTTATAGAGCTGCCCTAATTCGCCATCACACTTCTTAAAATCCGACACGGCTTCTCTGTAATTTGCGTCCGCCTCCTGCTCTTTAACCTGCGCCTTCTGCAAACTTTCTTCCATGACTTTCATCTGTTTTTCCGTCGACCCAACCAGTCCGCACGCCAGTGAGTAATCAAAAGTCCCCACTCGCGGCATACGCTCTCTCTTGCTAGCTTCCGCATCAGAGAGTTCTTGGGAAATTCGCCGCATTTCACGCTTATAATCGTTGATATTGTACCGACAATTATAGGCCTGCTTAAAATATTCCCGCGCGGTTAATTCATTTTCGCTGTGATTAGGCGCTTCAGAATCTCCGTCTTCACCGTCTTCGCCCCCTTCGAAATCATCGAAAGGATCTTCGCCGGCAGACTTCAATGCCCTAGCCTTCTGAAAGCATTCTTCCATCATTTGAGTTTCCTCGTTGACTTTCTCGGTTAACACTTTCTGGCGTTCCGCGCAAGCTGATTTAATCTCTTCAAATCTACGCAAAACTTCCTCAGACTCGAGGATGATTTCATCATAAAATTTCTTTTCACGATTCATTCTCAGAACTGCATCATCATAGTCTTCACGAACTGACTTTAATGCCGATTCACAAATCCGTACATTTATCTGCGCCTCCTTGCGCTCGTACCATAAAGTCTTCTTGCTTCGGTTCAGATCACTCTTACGAACCTTCAATTTGTCGCATCTTACCTGCATCGTATCAATTTCTGACTTCATTGCATCAAGTTTCGAGATTCGTCCCATCACTGTCCTACCTTTCCAAATTGATAAAGAACGTCATCTGCTGGCCTATTCCAGCATAACGACTATTATACCATAAAAATAATATTTTACAACTCACCACCCCTGTGCTACAATAAATCTAACATATTGGAGACCAAACATAAAAAGGGGGTATTATGTCAACCAAGAAGCTCATTCGTTATCTTAAAGAAACGAATGCCATGTTCAATCAAGAGGATCTCAAAATCACTCATCAACTTATTCAAGATGAGGTCCGCACTCTCAAGCTTCGTTCCGATAAGCACATTAGGATTTCCGACGAAAAGGACCGCGCCAGCTATGCCAGGCTAATAGGGATCTGTTCAAATGGCTGCATGTTTTTAAAAGACGCTAAAGATGGCCTAATCGAGCTCTCTATCAATCCGTATCACCCGAAGTATAAGACTTCGCTTGTTAAAGATACTATCGAGAGCGTCATTATCGTCTTAAGCATTGCCAAGAAAGATCAGAAGCCCCAAAAGGTCAAACGGTAATCCCATGTCCCGCCCTAACTGGCGGGATTTTTATGTTAAACTTATCTCATGAAGCAGCTTTTTACGATCGACACCAAAGATTATGATCCAGCCTGGAAGAAATTCTATCGCCCATCCGTGCGCGGCATCATCCTCGATCAAGATCATAAGATTGCCTTAATTTATAGCCAGAAATTCCACATTTATAAATTTCCAGGCGGCGGCATCGAACCAGGTGAAGACCACCTCACCGCTCTCGCTCGCGAAATCAACGAAGAGACTGGTATGACCCTCATCCCAGAATCTGTTCAAGAATTTGGTGAAGTCCTAAGGATTCAGGGTAGTGGTAAACTTAAGGATACTATTCTTATCCAAGAAAACTATTATTATCTCTGTCAAACTACCGGTGAAATTCATGAGCAACATCTCGACGAATCTGAGAAAGCGGCTGATTTTATTCTTAAATTTGTCACACTCGACGAGGCCATCGCCGCCAATTCAGATCCAAATATCAACCTCGGTCCTTTCGACCAGGGAATTGTCGACCGCGAACGCCGCGTTCTTGAACTGGTCCGGGATTCAATAGAAAAGAGCTAGTCCGAGATTCAATAGAAAAATAAAAATAGTAAAAATAAAAAATAGCTGGAGACTAGCTCCAGCTATAAGAAAAGAAAATCACAAGATTAATGCATTAAATCAGCTGTTTTCACGGCTCGTCGATCGCAAGATTAGCCAAGCGAATCGCATCCTCTCGTGTCTTTGCACCAACAATATAACCGTTAGGATGACAGAATATTGCAGTCTCGACTCCAGTAATCTTCACCAGCTTCTGACCAGAAAGTCCCCACCATGCTTTCGGAAACGGCTTTTTCTTATTTCGCATCCGATCCCGTGCCGGCGGGATTGCCTGTGCCATCCACTCACCAAAAAGACCGGGATATACTCCAAAATAAAACTGAGCCGCCTTCGGATTCGGGTCACTTAAAACGTTAACAATCCAGTTACCGCCGATAAACTCCGGCATCACTAAGATTCTCCCCTCACAAAGACCAATTAGCTCGCTGATTTTAGTTTTCGCCTTAAAGATCGCTACCGTCCGCTTAATTTTTCTAGACAAAATCTCTTGTGCAAACTTCACCGCCTTCAAAAACGCTTCATCCACATCCTGTTTCTCATCCCAGTTTGGATTAAACAGGTCAATCATTGTTGAAATAGATGTATCTTTGCTAATTTTATCAAATGCGAAATTAACCTTTTTTATAGCTGAATCCGATTGGTTATTCATGATATTATTTTTAGAACGATCCTGAATCTCAGAAAGCAATTCGTTTTTTACAACTAAAATCGCTTCGTCCACCCACTCAGCTGGGCATTCAAATTTAAGCAAAATCTTCGAACCTTTTTCCCTCCAGATCTTTCTTGCCGATAAACCATATTTATCTTTTGTATCATAAATCCGAATCTCGCGCCTCAACCGAGCCGCATTCGCAATCGTCTCCACATTGTCAGTTCTTAAAACCCTAACTTCACTCAAGAAAGACAATATTGCAATCACAAAAACCTCATCTGCCTGATGTGGCGCTAGATGCGTCACCATATTCGCCGACCTCAGGTCATGCACAACTGCCACCCGATTCAACTTTTTCATGTTTTCTCTCCTCTCAATGTGCGACAAAGACCCTAATTTAAATTATGCCCCGTATGTAAGTTCTTATATTATAATATATTTTTAGTATTTTTCAAGAGAATCAAGCAGGACGCTACTCTAATTTTATGGTTAAATATAAGCATATGCAACGCACCTATATTGCCATCGATCTCAAATCTTTCTATGCCTCAGTCGAGTGCGTTGCGCGCGGACTCGACCCCCTGAAGGCCAAGCTTGTTGTTGCCGACACCACACGCACTGATAAAACTGTTTGCCTCGCCGTCTCCCCAGCTCTTAAGGCCCTGGGCGTCGGTGGCCGTGACCGCCTTTTTCAAGTTCTCAAAAAAGTTCCGCGCGACTCTTTCATTATTGCGCCCCCACGTATGCAAAAGTATATTGAAGTTAGCTCTGCTATTTTTGCCATTTATGCTCGCTACATCGCCCCCGAAGACATCCATGTCTACTCCATCGATGAAGCTTTTCTTGACGTCACTAGTTATCTCAATACCTACGAAATGTCTGCCCACCAACTCGCCCGCACCATCGTCAAAGATGTATTGGGACATACCGGCATTACTGCCACGGTGGGAATCGGCGAAAATCTATACCTCGCTAAAGTTGCCATGGATATTGTTGCCAAGCACCTACCTGGCGATTCTGATGGTGTCCGCATCGCCGAGCTAGATGAATTTTCCTACCGCGAAAAACTTTGGGCCCACACTCCTCTCACCGATTTTTGGCGCATCGGCCATGGATACGCCAAGCGTCTCCATGATCTAGGTATTCATAATATGGGGGAACTTGCTAGATATTCACTCACTGGTTATGAAAAACTATATCGCGTTTTCGGAGTCAATGCCGAACTACTGATCGATCATGCCTGGGGGTATGAACCCACCACAATTTCTGACATAAAACACTATCACGCTAAAAACCACTGTCTCTGTTCCGGTCAAGTTCTTCACCGGGCCTATTCAAAAACTGAAGCCTATACTATCATCACCGAGATGGCAGACGGCCTAGCGCTCGAACTCACTGAAAAACATCTTCTCACCGACCAAATCATCCTCGATATCGACTCTCAGCTTCACAACTCTCAGCTTCACGGCTCCTTCAATCTATCAGATTTCACTTCCAGCTCCACCGAAATTATTTCCGCCTTTCAAAAAATTTTCAACCGCCTCGCTCCCGCCGACCTTCAAATTAGAAAGCTCAGCCTAGGCGCCAATCATCTCGTAAACGATTCAGAAAATACAGAAAAACCTTTACGTCAGCTAGACCTCTTTGCAAATACGGAAAAAACCGAACAGCAAACCGAACAAAACCTCCGTCTGCAGCAAGCCACCTTGGCGATTCAAAAACGCTATGGCAAAAACGCCTTATTAAAGGGAACTAACTTCCGACCAGGTGCCACCACCATCGAACGTAATTCACAGATCGGAGGTCACCGTGCCTAAAATAGAATCGATCGACCCCAAAGTCCTAAATTCAGAATCAACTAATTCAAAAATACAAGGTCCAATAACAGAAAATTTCGAATTTCAAGATATTCTGCGCCTACCACATTTTCATGCACCAAATAAACCTTTTCTTTCACCTGAAAAACGCGCCGCCCAGTTCATGCCGTTCAAATCTCTCGATGTTTATGAAGACACCATTGAGAAAAAGTTCCAAATTCTCGAGAATCAATCCCTCGACCCCATCATTGATTATTCTGATAATCAAGAAACCGACCCATTTTTCGAATTATAAAATATAAAATCACAGAGTTCTCATTAAAGAAATTTTTATAGTAAATAGTCTATATTTAGACAAGTTTATCTTTATAATTTTTTAATTCCACCAAAGCTTCTTTATAATTTTCTACCTCTATCAAAGCATCTTTCGCATGGGAAATAATCGCCGCGTATACAGCTTTTGGTCTCACAACTCCATCATTATTTCTAACTATTTCAGCATATAGTTCAGTCGTAAGTGGAAAGTCTTTTCGAAACTCGCCGAATCCAGATTTCTCCCACTCATAGATAAACGCACCTAAATTATCCCCATCATAATCATCGGCATATCCATCAAGTCCACCAATAAAATCTCCTGGTCTTTCTGAGCTAATATTCTCAAGCTCTTTCAGGATCTTATTCAAGATATCTATTCTAGTCATGTCAATAATTATACTCCATAAAAACCTTATCTAACATGTCGTATCAAGATTCATATTAAAAAGCTAACCATGCTATATTATTCATATGAATAGAGAAGAGAAGATTAAAAAAGCAATCAGAGACAGCCACAATATTGCAGATAAGATTCTTAAAGCCAATACAATAATAGCGCTTCAATCACTCATCCCAGAAATTAAAACCTATTCCGATTTTCTCAATCAAGAATTTGGAGACCTTGATGAATTCTCAGAAGACCCATTAGAAAAATACAGTGAGCTTACTTTTTATTGCCATATGGCACTCGAAGAAAAAACTGATCACCTAGAATATTATGCAAAGCATCCAGAAGAAATCAGCCAAGGTGTGTCTGACTTTCTAAACTATCTAGATTCAAGAAAGTGGCTATAAAAATATTAAATTATTATGTTGTAGTATATATTTCTTTTTCTTAACTCAACTCGAAACTTATATAAAATCCACACTAACCTGCCACATCCTCGAACATATTTACAAATCAGACTTTACATGCTAAAATATCCCTAATTATGTCAAAGAAGAGTAATACAAAACGCAAACTCGTTGGTCTCGTATCTGAAGAGTCTGGTATCCGTGCTTATTACACTAAGAAAAATACCATGAATACCCCTGACAAGCTCAGTTTGAAGAAATATGACCCAATTCTTAGAAAACACGTAGTTTTCGTAGAGACAAAGAAGAATCTCGGTCGTAACGAAGTCAAAGAGAAGAAACGTTAATCCATCCAAAATCCTCCTACACTGGGAGGATTTTTCTATGCTATAATAGTTTAAATGGAAAAGGGAATAAGCCCAGCTTTGGAGGTCATTGTCGCCACGCACAAAATGTATGTTATGCCTGACGACTCTCTTTATCAGCCGCTCCTTGTTGGTTCGGACTTCTTTTTAGACCAACAAAAAGGCGTTACTCTCCCTAAGAACCTTATCTTAGACAATACCGGCGCCCACATTTCTTCTAAAAATCATAATTACTCAGAACTCACTGGCCTCTATTGGCTTTGGCAAAATACCGTCAAAAAAGATACGAATCCCGATTCTTTTTATGGCCTCGTACATTATCGACGCTTCCTATCTGCAAAAAATAAAAAAGCTCCACTTACAAAAACCGAACTACAAAATCTTATTAATCTCAAATATGAGATAATTCTCCCCAAAAAACGCAATTATTATATCGAAAATCTCTATGGCCACTACGCTCATACTCTCCATATCGGCCCCCTCGACCGCACCCGTGAAATCATCAAAGAAAAGTACCCAGATTTTCTGCCGGAATTTGATCGTTTAAAAACTCGCCGTTCTGCCCACATGTTCAACATTTTTATTTTTAAAAAACCGCTATTTGAAGAATATTGCGAATTTCTTTTTGGCATTCTTTTTGCCCTTGAATCCTCCCTCACCAAAGAGGAGCTCACCCAGTATGACGGTTTTCACGCTCGTTTCTTTGGCCGCATTTCAGAACTCCTTCTTGATGTCTTTCTATACACTAAATTCCCAGACCTCGACAAACGTTCAGACGTTTTAGAGCTACAGGTTCTCGAGCTCGAGCCAGTCAACTGGATTGAGAAGATCAGCAACTTCCTCCTCGCCAAATTTTTCGGTAAAAAATACAAGAAAAGCTGTTAAAAACAAGGTGTTATGCGATATGAAAACACCACAAAAAAGCACAACTTCGCTTACAGAAAATCAACCAGAAATCCAACCAGGAAATCAATCAGAAATTCGACAAGAAATCCAGCCAAAAACTCAATCAGAAATTCAACCAGAAGATCAATCAGAAATTCAATCAGAAATTCAGCTCAAAAATCAGCCGCCAACACTTCCACTCATTTCTATCATTATTCCTGTTTATAATGCAGCGAAATTCCTAGACCAGACCATTATCTCCTGTCTCAAACAAGACTATCCTCATCTTGAGATCATCCTCATCAACGATGGTTCAACTGATGATTCAAAAATCATTTGTGAAAAATACCAAAAAGCCTCAGCCGCCACTCTCTCATCCTCCATTCTATTTTTTGACCGCCCACATCAAGGTGTCAGTGCCACCAGAAATTTTGGTCTCGATCATTTTTCTGGCGAATATTTCTGCTTCCTCGACGCTGACGATCTCCTGGCAGAAAATTTTGTTTCCACACTTTATACTTTAGCCAAGAAAAATAATCTCGACTACATCACCTCCGGCTATCAACGTTTTGTTGGAAATTTTCCTACATCAGAAACTCAAAATCCAGCATCCGCAAAATCAAGCAGAGAAGAAACACGAAAGCTAAAGTCAGTAAAATCAAGCAGGGAAGTGCCCCGAAAACCAGAATCTGTAAAATTAAACAAGGAATCACTACGAATCTACAACAAATCAGATTTCTATAAACGACTACTCGATCTCAATTCTGGCTATAATTTCTGCCATATGAAGATTATGAGCAAATCACTTCGCCACATTCGCTTCGACGAATCGCTCAGTGTTGCCGAGGATGCGCTCTATAATTTTAAAATACTCAACGAACTAAATTCTTTTGGCGCCACCCCCGCTCCACTATATCTCTACCGCGTCCATCAAAATTCCACCATCCGCACTTTTTCCGAAGACTATATTGAAAAATACCGTATCGCCCTCCAAAAAATTGGAAATTACCTTCAAGAAAATCAAGGCGACTTATATCAAAAATACCAAAACTATTTTTACGCCTTTGTCGCTACTCATCTCTTTTTCATTCTGGCCAATTTCTGTTGTCATAAAGATAATAAAAACCAGCTAAAATCCATCAAATCCCTCTATAAAATTCCACTTTTTTCTCGCGCTATTTACCTAGCACCATTCCGCCTGTTCCCACCGCAAAAAGCCTTCGTCCTCCTTTGCTTTAAATTCAAACTTATCCTCTTCTTACGTCTCATCGGTCGTCTACGTGCCAAACAAAACTCCAAATAATTAAAATTTCGAGTAAAATATAGATATGAAGGAAAAATTTGGCCTCAAAAAACTGCTCTCCATGCGTTTTTTTAAAACTCTCGCACATCCTGCGACGGATTTTTTATTCTTTCTTGCGGCCGCCACACTACCTTTTGAAAACCTCTTTTTTGCACCATCTTCCGGCTGGGCAACCGTCACACCACTAATTCTTTTTCTTTATGCCATTCTAAATCTTCACTATCTCCGTCCACATCTCCCCCTCATCAAAAAGATTTTTCTCTTCTTCCTCGGATTCAGTATTCTCGGCACCCTTACCATGCTCTTCTTTCACGGTCGATTCGATGACTATATTGCAGCTTTTGTTCCACTAACACTCGGATTCACCTGCCTCCTTAGCTTTCTCGAGTTTTACACCAAACAAGGGTCTAAATTTAAACAAAAACTCAACCTTCTCACCTCTATTATTATTGCCAGCTATTTAATTAGTCTCCTGATTGGACTTGCCGAATATTTCGCCTTAAAATATAACCTCCCCGGCATTTCCGACGCTCTAGGTTTTCTTTTCAAACGTAACTATCTCGCCAAAAACCGAGTCCAATTCTTCTTCACCGAGCCATCTTTTATCGGTATGCATCTTTTTGGCATCCTCTTACCGCTTTTTTTGCTCACAAAGCGCCACGCTCTGCTTTTTCTTATCGTCCTCTATTCTTATTCCGCCATCCTTTTTGGTGCCGGCGTTCGCATTATTCTCGACATCTTCCTTATCGCCATTATCTTAAGTTTTTATTACTTAAGAAAGGTAAAAGATAAGCTTTTTATCCCCCTCGGCATTGTCGCAATTATCCTTTTTATCACCAGTGTCTCTGCCGTTAATGGTCGTTTTCATAAAATCTTTTTCGGATTCCTAAATAGTCCAGAAATCAGCCTCGACTGCGAACTAGAAGAGAATCAAAATACTGAAGAGTGTCTCGTCCTTCTTCGAAAATCCGGTATTAACTCCGATGGATCCTTTGCTAGTCGCGTTTTTCGTATCAAAAGTACCATTTTTGGTTACACAAAATCACCTATCGGCTTTTTAACCGGCTACGGTCTTGGCAATTCAATCCACCCAGCCAGACTCGGTCACGCCCAGGCCAAAAAAGACTATAAAAGTAGCTACATGAAAGAAGTCAACGACCTCGCCAACCCAGAGTATCACGACGACAGTATCTCCTACTGTCTTTACACTCGCATCATCAGCGAGTTCGGCATCTTCGCTCTCATCCTCGCACTATTCTTCCTTTATCAGCTCGCCAAAAAATCCACATTAGACTACAAATATTACTATCTTTTAATCCTCCTTTATCTCTATCTCCAATTTGAATCACTCAGTTTTTATGCCATTTGGCTCTATATTGCCATCATGTATCTTAATACCTCAAAGAGGGAACTAAGTGTCTAATTTATCCCAGATCAAAAAGAATACCTTTTGGTTAGTTGTCTTTCAGCTCGCTAAAATGGTTTTTCCATTTTTGATTCTACCCGTTCTCACTAGACGACTTTCAGTCGAGGTCTATGGCGATCTCACCTATGTCAAAACCGTCATGAATTTTATGCAAATCTTTGTCGATTTTGGCTTCATGCTTTCCGCCACCAAGGAACTCGCAAAAATTAATCAACAGAAATTAAACGCTCAAAAAACTATTCAGAAATCAACCGCACAAGAATCAGCCGCACAAAAAACAACCACGCAAAAATCAAACGAAAAATTCGCACAAGTCATCACCAATACTCTTTTCGCTCGCATCCTCCTCGGCCTCACGGGGCTATTTATTGCTCTTATTCTCTGTATTTTTATTCCAATTCTACATAGAAACCTCCTTTTTACCTTACTGTCTTATCTTGCCGTCTTTCTCTCAATCTTCCTCTTTGACTTTCTCTTTAGGGGGCTCGAAATCATCCACATCATGACCATTCGTTTCATCCTCATGAAAACAGTTTCCACACTCCTCACTATTTTCTTTGTTAAACAAGATAACCAACTCCTTTATATCCCGCTCTTTGATATTTTTTCCTCCATTCTCGCCATTCTTCTGGTCTTATTTGAGCTTAAAAAACTTGGCCTTAAATTTCAGCGCCCAAATCTAAAAGCCAGCCTCGTCTCTCTAAAGACCAGCTTTATTTATTTTCTTTCAGACATCTCTGCCACCGCCTTTAATGCCATCAGTACCATCATTATTGGCCTCGTCTTTTCATCCTCAGAAGTCGCCTTTTTTGGTCTCTCCATCCAAATTATTGGCGCCATCCAGTCACTCCTCGGTCAGTTATCTAGCGGCATCTACCCAGAAATGGTCCGTCAAAAAAGCTACCAATTTGTTAGTCAAATCTTTCGAAAAACCTTCATCTACGTTTTAATCTTTACCATAGCCGTCATCCTCCTTAGTCCGCTCGGTTTACAGATTCTTGTTGGCAACAAATACCTCACCGCCATACCAATCATTCAAATCCTCGCCATCACCATTTTTTTCAGCTACTGCAATACACTCCTCGGCTGGCCAACTCTTGGTGTAATCAATCATCAAGCTGAAGTTACTACCTCCACTGTCGCCTCAACCATCTTTAATCTCACCGCACTCCTCGCCCTACTTTTCCTAGACCAACTTTCTCTTGTTTCCGTTGCTATTATTCGCGTCATCACGGAATTTGTCCTTTTCCTTATCCGACTCCATTATTTCCGCAAATTCCGCCAAGAATTTAATAAATAATCCAAATATCCTATCATGAAAAAAAGAACGCACTATACGTTCCTATATAAACTTTTATCTAGACAAGCGGTAATTTACCTAGAACAAATTACCGTAGTGGCAGGGGCGCACGGAATCGAACCATGATCTACGGTTTTGGAGACCGCTATACTAACCGTTGTACTACGCCCCTATCCTCCTCATTATATCATACCAAAAGCTAAACTACATTTTTCTTCTCAAATCAGTTATACTTAATCTATTCATGAATAGCCCCATTCACACCTCGCTCCTACGCCGTGTCCTCTCCAGCCTCAGCTTCTGGATTACTCTCTGGGCGCTAATGTTTACCTATTTCTTCATCATTGGTTTGCTTCATCTTATCTTTGACTCGAAGCTCATCCCTGAGCCCCTCCTCTTCTCCACAACCATCGTTAAAGTCTCCACCATCCTCACCTGTTTTATCTATTCCTGCTTCTTCTCCCCCAAGGATTACCTCCTAAAAAGCGCCCTCCTCTTCACCTTTCTCGCTGACATCGTCCTAGCTATCAATAATATCTCCACCACTGGCGTCATCCTCTTCTGCTTCGCCCAATATTTTCACACCGCCCGCTACGCCGACCTCAGTCCCTTTTTCTTTATCACCTGGACTCTCTTTCTCGTCCTCCTCTTTACTTTTGTTAGCTTCTATCAAGTCCCGCTCGTGATCGGCGCCGGTTTCGCCTACGCTAGTACACTCATTCTTAACCTCGCCCTCGCTACCAAATGGCTCAAACGCAAAACCCCAGAAGTGCGCCGCGCCTGCATCTGTAATTTTCTAGGTTTCATCTTCTTCATCTGCTGCGACCTTACCGTCCTCATCTCCTATTTTTCCCGCGTACACATCCTGCCACCCTTCTTCTATAATCCCGCCAATTTCATCTGTTGGCTCTTCTATTTTCCATCCCAAATTCTCCTCGCCAATTCCTCCATTCTCACTATCAAGGATTATGCACCCTTCGACTCCAAACTCAAATCTCTTGCCACCAAGTCCAAACTTATCAAACAGTTATAGCCATATCAAAATTCAAGTTGATCTATAAAATATCACCTCTCGCATTTTCTCAGATTTAGCAATTATTTTATTTGATACATAGAATACTTCATGATACAATATCTGCAATATGGAAGATCGAAAGAAAACAAAACCGCGCGCTATTCTGGTTTTTGGTGCACCATGCAGTGGTAAGACGACTTTCTGTGAAAAGTTTTCTTTACGTTTTAAAGCTCCTTATTATAATTTGCAGTCATTACGCGAAGAAGCCGATTTCACCGAAAAACAAATTCACGTGGTCCTAGAAGCAATCTCTAAAACAGGACAAAACATCGTCATTGAAGGTGGCCTTGATACCGAAAACGAACGCAATGCGGTACGCAAACTTCTTAAAGTCTGCGGTTATAACCCAACTCTCGTCTGGATTCAGACCGATATTAATACTATAAAAGCTCGCCTCAAGCTCAAATTTCGCTCCGTCGCTCGTGCTAAGGAAGAATATGAATCCCGCATCCGTGCCATGGAAGCCCCTGCTGAAACCGAAAAGCCAATCATTCTCTCTGGTAAACACACTTTCGAGACTCAGCTTTCTCATGTTCTCTCTCAGCTCTCTTAAGTTTCTTCAAGCTCTTTTAGTACACTTTATTAACCTTCTAGTATGCTAAACGATCCTGAATTTGGTGAGGTAATTATTAAAAAGAATGCACGTAGTCGCACGGTTAGTTTTTCGATTTCCACTTCTGGCCGCTTGCAAGCCACTGTCCCTAGCTTCACCTCTGAGCGCACCGTCAAAAACACCCTAGATAAGCTCCGCGACCAGATTCGTGACAAACTCAAAGTTAAAGACCCGAGTACTCAACGTGCTCGCGATACCAAGAAAAAACTCCTGATGAAACAGGCTAAAGAATATCTGCCTTATCGCCTTGAATATTTCGCCAAACGCTACGGCTATCATTACGACAAAGTCGTCTTATCTCATGCCAGTAGTCGCTGGGGCTCCTGCACTCACCGCAAAACCTCCATTCTCGCTCCCACCACCATCACCATTTCACTCAATATCGGCCTCATGCAAGTCCCCGAAGCTCAACGTGACTATGTGATCTTGCACGAACTAGCCCACATCAATCACCCAGACCATTCCAAGGAATTCTGGGCAGAAGTGGAGTCTCACGACCCAAATTATCGCGCTCACCGCGAGCTCCTCAATACCCACACCCCAGGCGTCTAAAATATAATTTAAAAAAATACAAAGCCCAGCCGCAAATACTCAAAAGCCCAACCGCAATCGCTCAGAAGTCCAGCCACAATCGATCAAAAACCGCACTCTATTATCCCAGCTTACGCCATTTATGATATAATCGTTTTATGAAAGAGAACCAAGATTTTCTCAAACTCCTTGACCTAAACAAGATTCACACTTCGGTGTTTGAACGTAAGTTTATGTATCTTTCTGATGTAATTGACCCAATTTATCGTGAATACGTCATTCGTCTCGAGCGCGCCGGCTATACTCTCGACCTCGATGTTCTTCGACCGAAACATCAAGTTGAAAACTTTCTACCTCTAACAAAAATCATCGTCACCTACCTTAACCAGGTTCTCAAAAACCCCAGCAAAGGGAACATCGTCATCTCCATGAATTCTGCCGGCGATTCACTTGCCGACATCCGTCCAATCTCAAATTTCATCACAATTAAAGACGATTCTTCGATTATCACCGTTGAGCAACGCGAGCAATATGCCATACTTGGCGCAAAAGTCAAGTCACGTCTTGGCTTTGGTACCACCATCCAGATCCCTATTAGCGAGCCATACGACAAATTGTAGCCCTCTTGCAAAATAATGACTTTTATTGTATAATATATACAACTATTTTTAGAGTACCTTAATGTACTCTATCTTTTTCAGGAGGGAAACCATGAGAAAGCAGATTTTTGTCGCAACTGTCGCAACTGTCACCGCAGCAACCGTCCTTTTTTCCGGATGCGGAAGCAAGAGCAAGAAGACCGCAAATGCTACCGTCATCGACCTGGCAGACACCGAAGGTAAGACCATCCTCACCCCCGGTGGATCCAACACGGATGAAGAATCCGAGTCCTCACTCGAGGAATCTGGCGCAATCATCACGGAAGCCGAAAGTAACACAGGGTCGATCAAGGGATCCGAAAACAGCACGGATACAGTCAAGGATTCCGTAAATACCACGGATACGATCAAGGAAACCGCAAAGATTCTGGAAATGATCAAAGAATCCGCAAAAACTCCGGATACGATCAAGGAAACCGCAAAAACTCCGGAAACACCTGTAGGTGAAACTGGAGCAGCTTCAAAACAGCCCGAAACCGCCGACGAGCACAAGAACGTGCCGGAAAATAACGGCAACACCGAAAGTGCTGGCGGCCAGGCCAAGCAGAATGTGAATACTGGCTTTCCGGAGGGATCGAAACCCTACCAGCAGTACCTGTCGAGAACCAACGATCCTGATCCGACCAACATTCAGTACAATATGGATTTTGAGCGATTTTTGAGAGATCATGGTGCCACCGAAATTGTCTATAGCGACAATCTCGAAGGCGGCATCAATGCTTACGTCAGCTACAAGAACAACATTATCGTGAAACTCGAATTTCACGAGCGCATCCCATATACTATGCATTATGCGTGGAGCGGCGGAGTGATCTTCGCAAACAGCCGTGGGCCCTATACCACAGTGGGTGACGGCTACGGTGAATCAGATTGGGGAAAAACGTACTCCATGGACCGCCGGCCTTATGATGAAATGGACTACAATGACTATTTTCAGATCAGCCCTGATGATGCTTTCTACACTACATGGGAGGAAGGTTCTAGCACGCCAACCGGCATAAATAGGCCGCCGCTGTCCCTGGAGAGACGTTTCTACGAGAACTACATGAAATACATTGATCCGTATGCCACGCTCAGTAGCTATTCCATGCAGACCGATCCGCTGAATTAAGGAGAAAAATCATGAAACACGTCAAGCTTAGCATTGCCTTAGCTGCTGCATCCATTGCGATTCTGCTTGCAGGCTGTGGCGCAACTTCAAGCGCAAAGTCTACTGCGTCCAACGCAAAAGTAGAAGCCACCACAGAAGCTACGGATACGTCGATCGAATCCACCAAAGAGGCAGCAGAAGTCTCTGAAGCAACAATCGAGACTATTGCAGAGGGTAATTCTACAGAGGAGACATCGAACAGTGTCGAAACAACCGAAGTTGCCCACAACTCCGAGAGTTCCAAGACCTACGTCTCTGAAGGCAGCAGCTACCCCAATACTGCAAACTTTGATTTCGCCGCTTTCTTGCGCCGCAAAGGTGCTATCGAGATCAAACAGGTAGCATATGGCAACCCGTTCGAAGGTGCGGTAGTCTATGCTAGGTTCAAAAATGGTCTGATTGCCGAATTTGACTTTTTCTATCCGCAGGATGACCGTTTTGCTTTGAATTGCATTAATTGCTTTCCTGCGCCGCTAGACTACCCGATTGATGAAAGCTACCCCTATAAAAATGGGTGGTATGTTCACAGCATCCGTGGACAACTTGATCCCGATGAATATTTCGCGTTCAAGCTCCAGGGCGATATCGTCCGGCCGGATGGCGGTGATAACACAGCTCGACTCCTCATTTATAAAAACCTCGAGGAGGAGTTCGACTACAGTTTCAGCGTCTATTTAAAGCCGGAAGTCCTCTCCATCGACCACAGACCTTTGGATGTTAATTAATAGAGTACAAGAAAGACCCCACCCCGGGGTCTTTTTTAATGAAATCAAAAACGAAAACCTTAGATTAGTTTTTAATAAATTTAAAACTACCACCTCGAAGTCCTTTCTCAGTTGTATTTTTATAAAAATATTATATAATTATATTGCAGGTTTATGTTCACTCGTTGTCACCGTCAACCTAGATCTTTTTCAGAAAAGGAGAAAAAAATGAAATCTAGAACGAATCATTCCACGAAGCCCCATTTTCTCAGTCCGGACTACCAGCCGTCCACAGCTCAAAGCGTCCTCCTCATTGCCGGATACATGATGCTTTTCCTGCTTTTTCTCGTTTCCTTCACTTTTCCGTTCAGTACCACACCGACTCCCCAGACCGACTCCAACTTCAGCGTTGAGCTGAACACGCAGTCCCCCTACATCCGCCCCGCAAAGACAAAGAGACATAAGAAAACCACCGTCAAGCAGAATAAGCACACCAGCGAAGCAACAAGTTCCAAGAAAACTGCAAGTACCAAGAAAACCTCTGAGACGATCCTCAAAGTCGAGCCCGCACCTATCAGTGCTGAAGCTATTCATGCAAAAACCGACGTCAAAGTCGTCCAGCCGGCTGAGCCTATCAACCAGGCTCCCAAGATTGATTACGACATCGAGAATTTTGTCATCCCCCAGGTCTTTGATCTGAAGAATTATATGATGCAATTCGTTGCGCAGAATCCTGACTACACTATCGAGTTTGACTCCCAGCATCATTTTATGCGCCTTCAGAGAGATTCCTCTCTTGAAAATCAGGCCGGAGTGCAGTCTATGATGATTTCGTTTCGTGATGATCTCGAGACGAACAATCCCAACCCTATCTCGATTTCCATCCGCGGCGTCTGCTCCAGTGAAAACCCCAGTCTGAAATACAGACGAGATTTTTACATGCCCACAGTTTGGGGCGAGCTGATCCGTATCGATGGTTGCGATGAATATTTCTATACCGCTCAGGCCGTCGTCTTAAAAGACGTTTTGGCCGCCATGGTTGAGCATCCGACCGGAGACGACATTACCGAAAGCGGCACCAGTCCGCTCTATTCCAGTCTTCGTTCTTCAAAATTTCAGGAATAATTAACCGCAAGGATCACAAATCCGTCGCGATTAATCCACTCCTTTTATATAGCGCGCCCCTCTGGGGCGCTTTTTCTGTTTTATATAAAAAATCATCATCACCCGCACCATTTTTCATCCAGCTTATGCTATAATAGAATCACAAAAGGTCGTTGGGAGATTAATGATATGCAAATCAAAAGGCATTTTTCGCATATTTTCATAACCATACTCTGCATGGTTTTTCTTGCTGGGTTTCTCTATTTTGGCATGCAGCCACAAACTGTTGAGGCAAACTCCAGCCTAATTCTTGAAGCCCCTACAATCAGTCTCACTTCCCCGATTCGCGTCATCGAATTGAACGACGATTATACTTTAACCTCCCCAGATCGCATCACTGGGCTCTACAGGGCTGCCGAAAATAATACCTTCCTGATTGGTCATTCAACCACTATTTTTTCAAATCTCAAGGACCTTAAAATTGGCGACCGCCTCACACTTGATAATAAAAATTATGTGATAAAAACCTACAAAATCCAAAAGAAATCCGAGATTAGTATGTCAAAAGTCCTTGAAGCAAAGCTCACCCCAACCCTTACCCTCATGACCTGTCACGGCGATAAGATCTCGGGACACGATTACACTGAACGTATAATTATCACTGCGGAACTTGAAAACTAATCCCGCTAGCATTTACGTCTAGTGGATAAAGATTAATTCAATTATTTTTCGCGTCACTATGAGATAAGAACTATCCCGCTAATATCCGCGCACCAAGCGAATCGCAAATCCACCACCCGCGGCCAGCCAAATATCCAGAAGCTCCGTCTTATCAATCACGCGTTTTTCAACTTCAATATCCAATGGATTCTCTCGATAATCTGCCGCCCCGCCATCACGATAAATGTAAGCAGTATATTTAATGCCATCCTCCAAAAATTCTAGGTTCAAATTCACGCGCCTCGCAAACTCGTTTGTCACCCCACCAATATACCAATCTGAAGAATCTCGGTCTTGTCTCGCCACCACAAAATACTCACCAATCTTACCAAGCAGTGGAATTGTGGTCTGCCAATTCACTGGCACTTCCTTCAAAAATTCAAAAATTTTAGGATATTTATCATAGACTTCTGGCCTGTCTGCTAGCATTTGCATACCAGAATAAAAAATCACATAGAACGCTAGTTGTCTTGCAAGGGTCGTATAGACCCGCTTTGCTGGGTTATTTAGATCAAAAATACCTGGGGTATAGTCAAAAGCTCCCGCCAACATCCTTGTGAAAGGCAGAATCGTTGCATGATTCAAACGAATTTTTCCGCCCTCATATTCCTGCCCCTTCGCCCCTTCACGCGTCAGGATATTTGGATAGGTGCGCTCAATTCCGGTACCCTTAATTGGCTCGTGAATATTCAGCATAATCTGGTAGCGTGCCGCCATTTCAACAGTTTTCTGATAATGCAACACTCCAACTTGGGAATGATGATATTCTTGCTTGCCTGCAATCATCATTTTTGAGCCCGTATAACCAGTTTTTACATAATGAATACCATTACTCACCAGATACGAAAATGCACTTTCAAGCTGCCGTTCATAATTATCAATTTGTCCAACTGTCTCATGCTGCGCGATTAACTCCACATTGCTTTCTCGGGCTTTTTCCGCCACTTGCTCCATCTCAAAATCCGCAACTGGATGCAAGAAATCTGTATATTTCCCGTTTAAAGACCACTCACCGCTCCAGCCATTATTCCACCCCTCAACCAAAAGTCCCGACACCCCGAGTTTCATACACCAATCAATATATTCTTTCGCATGCTCAGTTGTGGCACCATGCTTTTTACCCTCTGCCCAGGTCCACTCCCCCACATACATCGCCCACCAAATCCCCAAAAATTTCAGTGGTTTCACCCAAGAAAAATCTTCCTTGGCCGGCTCATTCAAGCAAAGTAACATTCGGTTCACAGTCAACTCAATCGCCGAGTCTGCCACGTAAATCACGCGCCATGGGGAATTAAACGGTAAATCAACATAGGCTTTCACTCCATCAGACAGAGGCGTGATATCCGCTTGCAAACGCTTGTCTTGGTTCAGCTTTAAGGTCATCGACCCGTAATTATAAAGTGCCGCCTCATGAATCGCCAAGTATTTATTAGCGTTTGTCTCAATCGTTAGTGGTATGTGCACGGCATCACGCAGTTCGTAAACTGGCCACTTTTCATAATTTAATTCATATTTTGTTGCCTGATAGGCAGGAATCCTCCAAGCCTGACCGTTTAAGTCAACATTAAATTCAGTTAGCTCGTCCTCAATAATAATTCGCTGAAAGCTCGGTTGTGGTGGCACCTCATATCGGAAAGCCACACCGTCATTAAAAACGCGAAATCGCAAAGAAAATAAGCGTTTTTTCTCGCTTTCTTCTGCCACGTAGATCGCCATCTCATTATAATTATTGCGTACTTCCTTCTGTTCACCAACAATTGTCTCAAAAACATCATTACAAGTTTTTTTCTGTGTGCGCACAAGGTTCAAGTTGACTCCAAGTTCACTTTCGCCTCGAAGCAAAAATCCCAATTTCGACTCTCGCACTAAAATCGTGCTCTCTTTTTTCACTTCATAAAAAATCCGGCCTTCCCGCATCTTTATTGTGCAAACCACTTTCTTATTCGGAGATTCGATATCAAACTGTCGCTTTGAGAATCGTTTTTTGAAGATTTTTATGTTAAAACTCATGCTTAAATTATACCGCATCTTCAACTTATGTTAAAATAAAACTAGTATTTTAAAGCAGAAAATCATGACACAAAATCAAGCAGCTTATTTTAAAAAACAAACAATATCTAATAGCTCTCATCGCAGTAGCTTTCGCCAAAAATTACCACTTTTAAGCCTTTTTCTGGTCTTCATTTTTATCTCGCTCACTACCATCGCCCTCATCAAAACCCTACACCCTAAAAATAAACTTTATTCACTCACTGAAGAAACTTGTTTAAACAACTTGGAACTGAAAAGTTTTGAAAAAACAAAAATCTGTGAACATCTCGTAGGAAATATCCATTTCTCTGATTTCAAAATTAGCGAGCAAATTGTTTATGGTGCTAAGGATGACGATTTTATTGTTAAATTGGAACTTCCAGTTACCGATTTTTATAGTGCACTCACCGATATTCCGGTAGAAAAAGTCACTGACTCCGATTTTCTCACGCAAAACCAAATATCTTTTATCAACGCAGACGCACTTTCTGCCGACAAAAAATTATTAAGTATCAGCGGAAATTACTATCTCGAAACCCCTACTACTGGAGCTCGCTTCACTAAACTTAATTTTGAGACCAAAAATATTGATCAATTAGACACCCTAAAAGAAGCACTAAAATCCATTCGACTCACCCCAAAAAATAATTTTACCTCCTTCGCTGAGACCGGCGTTACCGCCCTCACTCGTCGAATCACGTTGAAGCTTAACCAAGTTGGAAATGGCGCCTATTTTGGTGAAGACATCGCTGACTTTCTTAAAAATAAAACCTTCACCCATATCAGTAATGAGGTAAGTTTTAAGGATAATTGCCAGGGCGGTTATCAGTCCATGATTTTATGTGCTGACTGGCGTACCCTCGACACGATCACTGCCATTGGCACCGATATTGTTGAATTAACAGGGAATCATAATAACGACACTGGTGCCGAAAATAACCTCAAAACCATTGCCAAATACCGTAAACTTGGCCTAAAAACCGTTGGTGGTGGAGAAAATCTAGCTGAAGCCAGAAAACCACTTGATGTAAACGACTCCATTCGCCTGCTAGCATACAATCAGTCAACCAGCAGTGTCGCCAACGGTCAACTTGCCACTGACACTACCCCAGGCGCAAATCCATACAGCGAGGAACAAGTCAAACTTGATCTCGAAGGAGCCAAAAGCGAAAACAAATTTACCATAATCAATCTGCAATATTTTGAATGTTATGCATATCCGGATTCACCTGCCGCCTATCCGGCCTGCGATAAACCAATTTCTAATCAGCATCAGCAAGAATTCTTCAGACACTTAATTGATCTTGGCGCCGACATGGTAGTCGGTACCTCCGCCCATCAGCCGCAAACCTACGAACTTTACCACGGCAAACCGATTTTTTATGGCCTCGGCAACCTCTTCTTCGATCAAATCTATTGGCCAGACACTAGACGCAGTCTCATCCTTACCCATTATTTCGATGGGCAAAAATACCTACAAACTCGTATTAGTCCAACTATTTATGATGAAACACTAAAAACCCGCCTGCTTAGCACTGCCGAAACCCAAGATTTTCTCAACCGCCTCCTCCAAGCTTCACCAAGGGGAAATTAATATCATAATCTAAAACCATAAAAGGAAAAACTATGCCACCAAACTATCCAAACCAAGGCCAAAATCCAGCCCAAGGTCAAAATAAAGTCCAATACCCAAATCAATATCCAAACTCAAACCCGAGTCAAGCCCCAGTCACTCACGAGCTCACTCCCAACGAATTTGCCAAACATAGCATGCCAAAATTCGGAAAAATCTTCGCCATTATTCTCTTTACCACTGCTAGCGTCATCCTCCTCTCCTTTGGTATCGTTTATCTCATGAAATACCTCAACGAAAAGACCGCAAAAACTCCAGAAACTACAGCAGAATCCACGAAGCTTGTCTCTATCAATCTCCAACCAGCAATCGATCAATGGCTATCCGCTCAGGTTAATAAGAAAAATAATAGTATTCTAGTCTATGATCTCAAAAATCAGGAAATTATTGGCCGCAACAATGATTTTACGCAAAATAACAGCCAGGGCGTCGAAAATCTCTTCCTTGTCTATTTAGCGAATCTACTTTTTAAACAGGACACTTGGAAAAAAGAGGATCTAGTTAAAGTTGGCGAGGAATCTCTCACCAAAGAAACCTGCCTCACTCGTATTATTCAAGAAAATCATGCTGGCTGCAAAGAGGCCATCATTTCCGAACTCGGCGCTGACCAACTAAAGCAATTCCTAAAAGATCAATCCTATGAAAATACCAACCTAACCGCCCATCTCTCCAACACTTCCGACCTCTTAAGTCTCGCCAAGCGTTTTTATAATCACCCAGATTTTTCTAACGACGTTTGGGAAGATCTAAAATTAAAACTCGACCCAAAAGCTAATGTTATAGCTAGCACTAATCCGCTTCTTTCAGGCTTCCAAAAACTCAAACCATACGGAATTTTTAGTGCCGCCTCTGAAACTAGCTCCAATTATTCATACATCAACAATCTTTATTTTATCGAAACTGCCGAGGAAGATCCTGCACTCCGCCGCACCATAGTTCTAATCTATCTCGCCACAGACACCGATGCAGCCTCTGTCATTGACCTCGCCAAAGCTATTGAGAAAAGTCTAATATAAGACATTTTTCAATAACTTAATCACCAAAAAACAAGATCAATAATAAAAAATAACAAACACAATCAACAATAAAAATAACTCACATAAAAATAAATCCCGCCTCTGCAGGATTTATTTTTATGCTTTTTAATTCACCGAACTACTTGGCGTCATTCCAGCGTTTGATAGCGTCTTTAATCACTTCCTTTGCGGATTCAAGACCTTCAAAAGCTTTCACAGTAGTGGTACCAGGCTTTTTCAAATCCTTGTAGTGATTGAAGTGAAATTCAATTTGCTTAATCAACTGCTTTGGCAAGTCTTCGAGAGTCTGATATTTGTCACCATTGTTGCGATCATCCGCAGGTACACAAATAATCTTGTCATCAACCTCATCAGAGTCCACAAACTTCATTACACCAAGCACGCGAGCCTTAGTATAAATACCGGTAGTGAGTGGCTGATCGGTAATCATCAAGACATCGAGCTCATCGCCATCCTCATCAAGAGTCTGTGGAATAAAACCATAGTTACATGGTTTTGCAAAAGCGATTGGCTCCACACGGTCAAGCATAAAGCAAGCATTTTTGCGGTCCCATTCAATTTTGTGATTTGATCCAGTAGGGATTTCAATCACCACATTAATTTCACCATCTTCATAGTTTCCTGGGGTCAAGATTTTATTAAAATCTGCCATTTTCTAAAACTCCTTTTTATATTTATGCTCATTATATCACGAACCCTGTCCATCACGCTCAATCTGTGGTAAAATAAAACGTATTATGTGATTCTCTAGGCTTGCAGCCCACAATCACCACTTATCAAACTCTATTAACAACTTAAAAGAAAGGCATTTTATGCTCAGACAACCAAAGCAGCCAAAGAAAAAGCCAAAATACCAGTCAACCATCAAGCGTACGCTTCATTATTTCCTTAAAGCAAACTGGAAATATAAATGGTACGCCATTGCTATTCTAATCGTTACCCCAATTGTGATTTTTGTCCGCCAGATTCTCTCCCCACTCGTCATCGCTAACGTGATTGGTATTCTTTCAAGTGCTGGCCCTGAAGATTTTATTAATAATGGCAATATTTTCCAGATCCCCCTAGTTCAAAAAATCCTTCCTCAAGGTATTTTTCTCTTCCTCTGTCAACTAGTCGGCTCTGCTATTTTTGGCAACCTCCGCGTTTATCTCGTCTGGAAAATGGAACTTCTCACTATCAACGATCTTTCTATCCAGTGCTTCGACACCATCAATAATCAGTCCATGCAATTCCACTCTGATCGCTTCTCTGGATCTCTCACTGCCCAGGTTGGTCGCTTCACTCGCGCCTACGAACGTCTAACCGATCAATTCATTTTTAACATTATTCCTCTAATCACCACCTTCTCCTCTATCTTCATTATTCTCATGAATCGCGCTCCGATGTTTGCTATCGGCCTTATGTTCTTCTCAATGGTTTTCGCCATTGTCTCTTCTCGTAGTTTCAAGAAAATTGGCAAATGCAATGAAAGAGAAGCCGCTGCTCAAACTCGTCAAACTGGCCAACTTACCGATTCTATTACCAATATTCTCTCTGTAAAATCCTATGCACAAGAAAATTTTGAACGTGCAAGGTATACCAAATATCAAGGCGAGACCCTCGCGGCTGGTGAAGCCTCCATGCGCGCCACCATTCAGCGCGATGTACTTTTTGACTCCATCTTCCTACTAATTGATGTGCTTATGATTGGCTTTATCGTGATTGGCGCACCAGTTTTCTCCCTACCAGTCGCCACTGTTATTCTAATTTTCCAATATTCGCAGACTATCTTAGTGAACCTCTGGGATGTTAGCAGTATTTTCAAAAACTTTACCCGTGTCTTCGGTGACGCTCATGAGATGACCGTGATTCTAGACACTGTCGATACTGTCGTTGATGAAAAAGGCGCCAAAAAACTGATCGTGGGTAATGGCTCCATTTATTTCGATCACATCAACTTTAAACATGCCGATGCTAAAGAGGACATTTTCAACGATT
>ERZ773055.138-NODE-138-length-49824-cov-6.259579_pt1 | contig 49824 bp, 38 predicted proteins | sample MGYA00580515_ERZ773055 | MGnify/ENA primary metagenome ERZ773055 (study PRJEB29015, sample SAMEA2737993) | human oral metagenome | biome: human oral; feature: human-associated habitat; material: dental | place: China | collected 2064 ...
CGGGGTTTCCTCGCAAACCGGTGCTTCCCCAACACTTTTCATCCGAGCCCCCAACCAGAAACCCCGCTTAGCAATGGTGAAGCAGAAAGACCGCAAAACCCCAAGCGGGGTCTCCAACAAGCCCACACCACCCACCCCAACTCCCACACCACAGCTCACCCCAAGCAATCGCAGGCCATAATCCGAAGCTAAAAAGTAGCAATAACGATCGCTTAGCAAATCCGGGCATTATACAATCACTATCATGACGGAATCAGAGATTGCGCAGCTCGCGCAACCCGCCCCCAGAAGGCGGGACTATTCCGATCAAACAATCACACAAAAACCACCTGCGCTCACCGAATTAACCCTGCTCCGGTACATCACCCTCATTGGACTGGCCACATATATTACGAATATCCTCTTCAAGTTTGGTCCATTTCTGGAATTTCTCAGAAACAACCACCGGTTTATCACATGGACCAATAGCGCCTTTGTCATTTTCTCCTTGAGCCTGGCGAGTTTATTGTTCGCCATCATTGTCAACAAGCATCCGATCTACACCATTGTCATTTCCATCGCCATGGTGGCCTATCTGCAATTGGCTACCATTCAGATCACCGAGCTCATCATTTTTCACGACTCCCCTTGGGACCAACTCCACCTGGGAGATCTTGCCAGCATCCCCACCTGCCTCACGGTGTCCATTCTGCACCGGAAACTCGGCAAAATAGGCATGATTATGGCAATCATTATCATTCCGGTAGTTGCCACCAGCCAAAACGTCAACTCCATCATGCTGCGCCCCTACGTGTTTGATGTGCTCTATTCCACTTTTATCGGCACCCCATGGATATACATGGTGCACCATGTGGTGGCAACCAGCCGCCGAGCAGACAAGGCGGCGTTTGACGAGTACCAGGCGCTCACCAGTATTCAACGGTCAAACCAGTTGAAGGAGCTAGAGACCACATCGCTGAGTAATATTCACGACCGGATATTGTCCACGCTCAACAACATCAATAAGGGGGTTGCCGATCCCGAAGACATCCATACCATTGATATTTTTGACCTGATGCCAACAGGTTCCATGCCGCTCACCACATTTATCCAAAACCTCAAAACCCAGGTGGGAGACGACACCCGGGTCGTCATGCCGGAATCCACCAGTAACACGGTGGCGATTCCCATGGAAATCGCGGCCACAATGCTAGCGGCCATCGAACAGGCCTACACCAATTCCATTGCGCACGCCCCACAGGCCCAACGGGAACTGGTGGCAACATGGGACGAATCCCAGTTGAGCATTGTGTTTGCGGACACCGGCCCTGGGTTTAACGTCGCAAAGATCCCGCATCACCATGCGGGCGTGACCATCACCATGCTTGAGCGACCCCGAAACCACCCGGGCGTGTCAGCGCAGCTCACGACCGCGCCGGGGCAGGGTACCCGGTACCGGTTGACGTGGCAGTTGGTTCCGCAACAAGAGTTAGCGGCCACCGCTGAGCCGTTGTCGGTGTCAAAACTGATTGGTGTTGCAGATATTTTTCGGCCGCGCTGGGCGGTTTATGCGTTTCTGGTGTTTTTCGCCGACTCGTACCGTTACGACCATGAGGGCAGGTGGCCAGCGTTTATTATTGGGTCGGCGTTTTTTGCGGGCGGACTGTGGGCGTTGACGAATACAACGGAGTTGAAGCTGCCGCGGCGGAACACCATTATTTTGTCGGGTTGTGTTGTGGGGTTGGTGTCGGCCGGGCAGTTGGCGCATTATAGCCCGCTTATGCCGTATCATTCGCACTGGTTTTTGTCGTATGGGCTTATTTTGGTGGCTAATATGGCATTGCGGTTGCGCCCTATCACGGCGTGGGTGGTGTGGCTGAGTCTTACCGCCGCCACGTTTGTCCTTGACGACATCATGAATATTCAATTATCCGCCTGGCCGATCAGCTTATTTGTGGGGATTACGCTATGTGTGCCGGCAACGTTAGTTCCGTCCCAGGTCGCGTTGGCGGTTCGGTCGCTTCCGGCGTTGGAGCGGGTGCAGCGGAATGAGCATTTGGAGCTTGCCCGCGCGCTCACGCAGAAGCAGTATGTGCAGGCCATGACCGGTTGGTTGCGTTCGCTTTTGTCGCTTGTCGACGACCCGGCCACCGCGGGGCTCATGCAGAAGCGGCTGCGTGACGCTATCCGGTCCCCATTGTTGGATGTTCCCGAACTGACGGCGGCGGTGTGGCAGGCCCGGGAAGCCGGCACCGAGGTGGTGCTTATCGACGCCCGAAGCGAGCAAGACCCCAATCCCGATCCGGTGGAGCATCCCGCCATCATTGCGAACGCTATCGCCGCCCTGGAGTCTCGACCCAGCAAGCTGACGCTGCGGCTTTTGCCGCCTGGCCGGAGCCGCTACGCCACCTTAGTGTATTACTGATCCGCTGGAGGGGGAGGCATCCGGGTCGGGGATGACAACTGTGGTTTCAGCCCGGCCGGTTTCTGGGGCAACAAGGGTGGCTTCCACGTCTTGGTCTTCGGAACCATTACCACACATGAAGATGATCGTCAGCGGATATCCGGGTGGCATGGTGAAGGCGAGTATCCCCTTGGGGCTGGTGTATTTTGCCACATCGGTTTGGATTGCGTCTTTTTCTTGGTATAGGCATCGTCGGCCGTGACCGTATTGGTCGACTACCGTGAACACGACGTTTGCCTTGGGATCAATGGGATCACTGCCGCCGCCGAAGATGCTACTGATGATTGCTATGATTGCCGAGAGCAACAGGGATACGATCCCTAAACCGGATAGGGCATAGTGGCGGAGGCTCCGCAGGGTAGGGATAATGGGAGGCATGGTATCTCCTGGAGCATATGTACTGGAAGGGCTATAATTTTCAGTGTAATCACAGTAGCTATATAGCTTCTCCACAGTGCCCTGGTTTTCATGGTCACCTAAATGACCCCCGCTATGACAATCATCCTTGGCGGACCATGGCGGCGTTATGAATCGGGTTACATATCCAATAACTTGGGGATATTATGCACCTGTAGTCGCATTTTAAAGGTATACAATCGTAGATCATGGAAAGTTCGGTTCTCGCTCGTGTGGCCCAGCCCGCGCCCAAGATCCGTCAGTATTCGGATTTGGCGGCCCGTACCCCACCCCGACTTGCCGAACTCACGCTCATCCGGTGCATTACGCTCGTGTGTTTTTTTGCCTATCTTGGGTATTTGACGCTGAAGTGGGAAATATTGCGAGAGTATCTTGCAAAAGATTTTATTTTTCCGGTGTGGACCACGGTCTCCATATGGTTATTCGTCATCACGCTTGCGGGTTTGGTGGTTGCCGCAATCATTAATACTCGGATGGGTTATGTTGTTGCCCTGACCAGCTCGGCCGTGGCCTACAGTCAGTTTCCGCTGATTCAAATGATGGAGCTATTCGACCGGGGAAATTCCCCGGTGGGGAATCTGCACTTGGCGGACTTCGGCGGCATCCCAACCTGCCTATTGGTGACGGTTTTTCCCAATGTGTATTGCTATATTTTCTGCCTGCTCAGCACCTGCATGATGGTGGCCTTGTCGGACGGCTATTTACCATTTTGGCATTACGACGATTTCAATGGCGCCTTCTATTCCACCTTGATCTGCGGCCCAGCTCTATTCATTGCGTACAATGGGATTCGGGTCTGCCGTGCGGCAGACCAAGCGGTGTTTCAGGAGTATCAGGCCACTACCACGGTATTGCGGTCGCGCTACCTGGCCGAATTGGAGGCCTATTTCATCCATCACATTAACGACAAGGTGCTCTCGACCCTGAATGCGGCTGCCGCCGGGCTCATCCCCATCAGCGATGTTGCCAAGGCGGATATCACGAATGACACGAATGTTGGCACCATACCGGTGGAGAGTTTTATTGCCTCATTGCAGGATTCCGTCGACGAGTCCACCCGGGTCATCATCAATAGAATCACCGACGCATCCACGCCGTTGCCGCTGAAAACCGCCATTTCCCTGGTTGATGCCATTGGCGAGGCGCACCACAATTCGGTGCGCTATGCCCCGAATGCGCATCGTGAGCTGATGATCAATTGGGATGGCACCATCATGTCTGTGGTATTTCGGGATACCGGGCCGGGGTTTCGCGTCGATAAGGTGTCGCGGAAGCACACGGGCGTGAACATCATTATGACGGACCGCCCGCAAATCTATGATGGGGTGACGGTCAATCTCACGTCCAGCCCACGGCAGGGAACTCGCTATGAGGTAACGTGGGTGATGGACCATTCTGCCAGGTCACCGAGTATTACCAACAAGCAGGACACGTATGTCCCGTCCGATGCGGAGTTATTGGGGATCAATAAGCTGTTTCGGATGCGGTGGGTGATAGTCATGCTTGCCGCGTTTGCGTTTGACACCATACAGTACGATCACACTGGTCAGTGGCATATTTTGCTTGCCGGCACCGGGTTTTTGGCAGGGGGGTTGTGGGCGCTCACGGATAGCTCGCAGGTGCAGTTGCCGCGGCGTAATACCATCATTTTAGTTGCGTGCGTTAGTGCCCTTATATTTGTGGGCCAGTTGTCGCATTATCCCCGCCCCATACGAGACCAGCATTTTAGTTGGTTTTTATCGTATGCCCTGTTGGTGACCATGTATTTGGCGTTGCGGCTGCGGCCGGGGGTGGCGTGGTCGATGTGGCTGGGGTTTGCGGCGATAACCTATGTGGTGGATTCGTTGTTGGGGTTCTATTTGGTGGCACCGGCAAGCATGTTTTTACGGTGCATTCCGTTGCTTATTCCGGCGACGCTGGTGCCGCTGCAGGCAAAGTGGGTGGTGCGGTTGCTGCCTGCGCTCCGGCGGGTGAATCGCAATGAGCATTTGCAGTGGGAAACGGCGTTGGCACAGCAGCAGTATACGGCGGAGATGACCAGGTGGCTGCGCTCCTTGCTTCAGCTTGTCGACGATCCTGCGACGGCGAAGCTCATGGAGGTGCGGATTCGTGACGCCATCCGATCCCCACTGCTGGACGTCCCGGAGCTCACGATGGCGGTGTGGCGGGCCCGGGCGTCGGGCACCCAGGTCACGCTTATCGACAGCCGTAGCCCCGCCGACCCCGACCCCGAGGAGCACCAGCGCATCATTGCCGACGCGGTGGAGAAATTAGCGGGGTGTCCGGATAGGGTGACGATCCGGCTGCTGCCGGCGGGGCGGGACCGGTACGCCACGCTTGTGGCGCGGTAGGCTGTAAAGCTTATTCAGCTACTGGGAAAATGTGGTTCAGCTTCTCAAAGTACTAACGCACATTAACCCTCTCTGAAAGTAAGGAAAAACAGGGAAGATGAGGCATTCTTTCCGATTCGTCATCTGTTGGTACGAATGGACTTTTCCAACAACTGAATATATTTTCATAAACCAAAAGCCACTACCATAGTCATGATAGTGGCGGTTCGGCATATTTAAGCAACTAACTGCTTAATGAAGATGAGGGAGAATTAGGGTCAGGGATCACTACTTCTTGCAGGATTTTTCCATCACCTTGCGGTGCGATGGCACTGGCCTCAACAACCTGGGTGCCTGGCTCCGACGGTTTGCAATCAAAAATCCGGGTCACTGTGGAACCGGGTTCTGCTTTCACACTGTACGTTCCCAGCTGTGAGGTGTACACTATGTTATCGGTGTGAAAAGCACCAGTTGGCTTAACGTGGCAAACACGCGGAAGTCCATGTTGGTCCACGACTTTGAATACGACGTTGACATCCTTGTCACTGTCATCGAGTAATGATGATTGTGTGTTTGCCGATGGTGCGTTGGGGTTGGGGACCACGACTTTTTGCTCTAGCACACCGGTCTCTGGGGCGACGGCGGATACTTCCACGGTGTCTAAGACACCGTCTTTGGCCTGATTACAGCTGAATATCGCTGTCACCGTTTGGCCAGGTTTTGCTTTGATGGGATAGGTTCCATCGTGATTGTTATACCTGGCTTTATCATCATGTGGACTTGTTGTGGGAATCAGCAAACAAACACGTGGCATCCCGTGCTGGTCCACAACCTTGAAAATGACATTGGCATCCGCGTTGTCGTTCTCCGAGGAGGAGCCGCCCAGACCCAACCCACCGGCAACCGCAATGATCGCTGACACCAGCAGGGAGACAATTCCCAACGCCGGCAGAGCGTATTGTTGCAAGCTCCGCCAATCAAAATGAACAGGCATGATTGAAGTTATCCTTTCCAAAAATAATGCCGACAACCGCCTGAGTGAAAACAGTGCTATTGGCCACATAAAAACCTTAATAAAATTAAGATTTTCCTTGCACAATCCATAGATTATTGTGCAAAACCGCGGCCATGCCATAAGTATAACCCTACTCTTCTCCAGGTAACAGCCCATATTTTTATGGGCCTCTACCTTAAGATATCCTTGTTGGATATTATGGGTTTAGGGTTGCCGTACAACCGAAACGGCACGTCGTCTCGGTTCCCCGTTGCTGCCCCAGAAGATTGGGGCCCTGATTAGGGGTCCTAGCTTGGAGAAAACCAATAGAATCTCAAGAATGAAGGATTCGGATTTGGTTCAGCTCGCACGCCCGGCACCGCGAAGTCACCATTACTCCGATTTCTTTATTCCTCAACAACCACGAATCACCGAGTTAAAGCTGATCCGCTACATCACTATTATCTGTTTGGTTTCTTACTGCGGATATTTGGCGATGAAGTCGAGCTTAATTTATTCATGCCTTTCTACCAATGACAGTTACGGCGGATGGATCATGGTTGCCATGGTCATGTTTGCTGGGTCGCTGGTGCTCTTGGCAATTGCCATCATGATGAATAAGCGGGTGCTGTACCTTCTGGCCCTGCCGAGCTCTGCCCTGGCGTATGCCCAGTTCCCGATGATTCAGATAGCGCAATTGGCTCATTATGGGCATTCGGCGATCGGGGACATACTGTTGGGGGATTTCGTGGGGATCCCAGCGTGTTTACTCATGATGCTATTTCCGCACTGGTGGTGGTTTGTCACTATGCTGATGACCACCTCGATGGTTGTGACATTGCACGATAATCAGCTGCCGTTTTGGCACATGAGTGATTTTGACGCAGCCCTGTATTCCACCCTGATTTCCGGGCCGGTGTTATTCATGGTGTATAGCGGGATCCACACGAGTCGGCAGACTGATGCGGCGATTTTTCAAAGTGCTCAGGCCAATATGACGTTTTTGCGGTCACAATCGTTTTCCGAGCTGGAGAATTATTTTACTAGCCGTATCCACGACAAGGTTTTGCCCACTTTGAATTCCGCCGCGGCGGGACTGACGCCTGTTACCGATGTGCCGCGCATCAATATCATGGATGTGACGCAGGCGGACACCATGTCGGTGGGGAATTTTATTACTATGCTGCGGGATTCCGTGACCGAATCTACCAAGATCACCATTCAGGCTGTTGCCGATCTCACCATGCCATTGCCGTTTAAGACCGCCATGGCTCTTATTGATGCGGTGGCTGAGGCGTCCCATAATTCGGTGGAGCACGCCCCACAAGCCACGCGGGAGCTCACCATTAGTTGGAATGGCACCGTGATTAATGTTGTGTTTCGGGATTCGGGCCCGGGTTTTCACATCGATAAGGTCTCGCATAATCATGCGGGTGTGAAGATTACCATGCTCAAGCGCCCACAAATCTACAATGGGGTATCCGTGAGTCTCATGTCCGCCCCGGAACAGGGCACCCGATATGAGATTACTTGGAATGTGACCGATACCGTGGCAGCGCCTGAGGGGTCGAAAGAGCAGCAGAACATGCTTCTATACCAGGTGCAGAAGCTGGGGTTTGATCGGCTGTTTCGGCCCTGGGTGGCGGCGTATGCGCTTGCTATCTTCACTTTCGATGTGATGCCCTACGACCATACGGGGCAGTGGCATGTGCTGATTATCAGCATGGGGCTGGTGGCGGGCGCATTGTGGTCGCTCACGGACCGGTCCCAGTTGCGGTTACCGTGGCGGAACACCATTATTTTGATTGTGTGCGTGAGTGCCCTCATGACGATTGGACAGTTTTCGCATTATCCGCAGCCGCCGCAGCTCCAACGCTATGGCTGGTTTGTCTCCTATTCGGTGGTGCTAGCAATGTATTTGGCATTACGGCTACGACCGGGGGTGGCGTGGGCGATGTGGGTGGGGTTTGCGGTAATAACGTATGTCGCCGAGTCGTGGCTGAGGCTGGACCTTTTGGCGTCGGCAAGCTCGATTATTGCGTGCATACCGCTGCTTATTCCTGCGACGATTGTGCCGCTCCAGCTCAATTGGGTGGTCAAGTCGCTGCCCACACTCCAGCGGGTGGACAGCAACGCATATTTGGAGCCGGACCTGCAACGATACACCTCAGAAATGACGAAGTGGCTGCACTCGCTGCTCCAGCTTGTCGACGACCCCATGGTGGCAAAGCTCATGGAACTGCGGCTACGCGACGCTATCCGATCCCCGCTCCTAGACGTCCCGGAGCTCACGGCGGCGGTGTGGCAGGCCAGGGCGGCCGGCAGCCGAGTCACGCTTATCGACGACCGAAGCCCCACCTGCGCCGACCCCGAAGAGCACAGCAAAATCATCGCCAATGCCACCGACGCCTTGGCGAAGAACCCCCACACGTTAACATTGCGGCTGCTGCCCGCAGGGCGAGACCGATATGCCTCGCTGCGCTGGAATTAGGGATCCGTGGGACACCGCAGGATGCCGCTTTTAATCCCCTCCCGAACCAGGAGGACTCTCCCCTCGGGAGTACTGCCCGCTTTGGCAAAGCTGTCGCGGATTCGATTAATATAATCCCGAACCGTGTTGGGGGAAATGCCCATTTTTTTGGCGATCATTTTATCGGTTTCCCCGGCGGCCATGAGTTCCAGTACGGTTTTTTGTTGATCCGATAATTTTACGTTCAGTAGCTTATAGTTGCTGTCGATGATGGATGCCCATTCGGCGTCGGAGAAGGTATTCCCAGCGGCCACGAGTCGAATGGCGGATAATAGTTCTTCCATGGATCGGCTTTTTTCAAAGAGCCCGTGCGCCCCGGCACCGAGGACGCTTCGGAATCGGAAGGGGGATTCCAGGGAGGAGTAGATGAGAACCTTGAAGCCGAGCTTGATAAGAGCAATGGTGTTGTCGTAAGGGTTTGAGGAGTCCGCGAGTCGTAAATCCAGGAGCACCACGTCCACCGGGTAGATCACTGCCTTCCGGGAGGGTCCGTACACGTTTTCGTAAAATTCTGGGAGGGTGGCGTACCCATTATAAAATTCCATGTCGTTGGTCTGGTTGACCGCGGTTTTTACCCCCAAAATAGTTGATGGGTGGTCATCAATCATTGCTACTTTTATAGTTCTCATGAACTCACCATATCGAAATCAGTACTGGATAAATAGGGGTCTTCACCAGAAGACCCCAGAATAAAGGGCACCATTTTTGTACCCATGAGCAGGTGTTTAGTTCCGAGGATCGGATGGCCCAGGCAAAATACCGCTGTACATACCCTGCTTAATGAGTTCCCCTCTTCCCTCGGTCTCGCAACCGGCCTGCGCAAATTTGGTGCGGATACGGTTGACATAGTCGTTGACCGTGCTTTGCCGAATGTTGAGCATTTCGGCGATAGCTCGGTCGGTTTCCCCGGAGGCAATGAGTTCTAGGACCTCTTGTTGCCGTGGGGATAGGTCCACTCCTAGCGCCTGGTAATTACTATCAATGATAGATGCCCATTCAGTTGTTGCGTGCGTGTTTCCGGCGCTCACGATTCTGATGGCATCCAATAGTTCTTCGGCGCTTCTATTCTTTTCGAAGACCCCATGGACGCCGGCACGTAATACGTCTCGAATAAGATAGGGAGATTCTAATGATGAATAAACTAATACCTTTAGTTTTTGGTCGATGAGGGCTTTGGCATTGTCGTAGGGCATGGAGAGGTCCGCCAAGCGCAAGTCCAAGAGGACCACATCGACTGGGTGGAGGGCGATACCGGTTCGAACGAACCGAACATAGTCAAAAAAGGCCGTTACGGTGGGGAATCCTTTGACGAATTCTATGTCTTTCGCGTTCTCAAGCATGCTCTTCACCCCCAAAATGGTTGTCGGATGATCTTCAATGAGCGCCACTCGAATAGTCATAGGCTAAGAGTATCGAATCTTAGGAAAGAAAAACATGGCTTTAAGCTTAAACCCCTCAGAAATTGGGGCACCAAACCTGCATCAATGCCTCCGGTAAAATGACGAGTTTTCCAGTGTTTTTATGCGATCTTTTTTCATAATGTCACAGGTTATCAAATTAATTATCGAAAACATGAACGGTATAATTGAAAATAGTAAATCAGCTATTTACCGACATATTCCTTATTAATCTTCCGGTTTTCCGGTAATAACCAGAAAAACCGGCACCATCTTCTCAGCTATATCGAGAAAGTAAAGCATACCATACAAATCATTGTATAATACACAGCTAATATAAGCTGGGGAAATAATGGAATACTCCCAAGTTCTAGGGCATGCGATAATAATTAGCGCACATCTGAATGACAGGGCACCGTCACTCGGGATCGTAATAGAAAATATTTTCGATTAGCTCTATTTTTCATCACGCTTCATTACATCGCCAACGTAGCGAAAACTCCACCTGTCAACCGTGTGGACACCACCCTGGTTTTTATTCAGTCAGTTCTCGCCAGCTTCCGGCACCTCCCCGGTCTCTAGCCAATGACTATCAACGCCGGTGATCGCCGCGATGGCCAGTAATTCCCCACGCCGCGGTTCACGAACCCCTTGCTCCGTCTTGGCATACGTGGCGCGGCCAATGCCGATCTTTTTGGCCATTTCTTCCTGGTTGAGGCCGGCGTTTTCCCGGGATATCCGCATGCGTTGCTGTAGTGACATCACTGGTATAGATCCCCTTGATTCCATATGGCCAGGTTAGCTAATCGACTGGAAAAGCACAATGAAACTTATTCGGTGACCAATAATAATTAGGAGGTGTGTTCGTTTGGCGGATGAGGTGCCCGAAAAGCATTCGTTTTTGGCGACTCCCCCGTTTCCAACCAATAGCTGTCGACTCCGGTGGCCAGCGCAATCAGCAGCAATGTGGTTCTGCGTGGCTTAGTGCTACCTTGCTCAATCTTGGCGATCCCCGGCCTTGATAGCCCTGATGCTTCCGCCAGTTCTCCCTGGCTTAGGCTCGCATGCTCCCTTGCCAACCGGACCCGATGCCGTAGTTCAAAGACCGGGATGGCCCCAGGGCTATATAAGGTATTCATACGGTTATTTTATCGCTTTGTGGTTCCGGCAACTCCCAACGTCTCAATGATTTTCATTGCACACCATGCAATAACTGCGAATGGCGGCCACCCGGACAAGGAGCCGCCATAGCGCAAGATTTACCGCACGATTATGAGTGCTTAGTGTGGGCCTTAAACTTGGCCGCCAGCTCATCTAGCTGGGATTTGAGCTGGTCGTGTCCGGCCTCGACGTCGTGCTTCACATGCTCTTCAAACTTGTCGAGCACATTCTTGAGTTTCGTTTCAATAGCGACATGATCCGCATGTGACTGGTCGTCATCACCAGCGTGATGATGCTTCACGTGCTCGTCGAACGCCGCATTGACATCCTGTAATTGTTGTTTTAAAACCTCATGGTCATGGGGGCCAGCCTGCTGCACGTGAGAGTCCAATGTGGTTTTTACCTTGTCGATGAGCTGCTCTAGGTGTTCGTGTTCTTGATGTTCATTATGCTCAGTCATGCCGCCCATTATGGCACGACGCCGAAGAAAGCTACAGGGCACATGAATAAAACGCTTTAGACAACGTCGTAAAGCTATGGGGTGCTTGCGGAGAACACCGCCAACGTCACCGGGATCACCGTAATCAGCACCACGGCTATGGCGAAGAGTCCCCAGGTGAGCTTCGCCGGCTTGTGGTACATGTAGCTGGCGAACGATCCACCGAAGCAGAGAAATCCCATAAAGACGCTTCCCATTGTGGCGATTGTGGTGCTGTCCATGTGTGCTTCCTATAGGCTCGGCGGCGAGTTTTGGGGATGTGGGGAATATTGTCACGCAGCATCACCCACACCAGCATTAATAATAAACCGCCGCGGATAATCAACATGAAATCCAGCATGCCGCCCGGCAGCCCCAGGTGGTCTTTTCCCAACATATGCAGCGCCTGCACATACCATAGCACTGCTTCTACCGCTCCCCAGGCAAAGACCAGCCGCCATTTCGGCACCGCTAGCACGATGATTGGCACCAGCCATAGGGAAAACTGGGAGCTCCACTCTTTCGTGCTCAACAGCCACGCAACAAGTAGCAGGAGCGTAACCTCGGGGACACCGGGTGTGCTGGGGGATTGGGCGATCACCGCGATAATCATGACCAGCAGGACTGAGAACATGCCAACCGTCACCAGGTTGAGTGTGGTGGCGCGGTCAAACCCCAGCCAATTCGTCTCCCGAATCAGTAGCGCAAAACCGGACTGCCAGTCCCACATTTGTAGGTACACGTCAACGAAGTACCGAAACCATGTGTGCGGAAACAGTACCGCCACCGGGATGTTGATGGCCGCCCAGCTTAGAATGGTGAATTCTGTGCATCGCAGGGTCTCCCACCACTGGTCGTTGCGGCCGGCAATGATATACAGCGCGAGTAGTAAAAACACCGGCCATATTTGGGCGCTGATGCCCAGGCCGATGCACACGCCCGCGTACCCGAAGTGTTGACGGGACAGGCACCATAATGCGCCCACCACGGCGGTGATGGACAGGATTTCCCAGTGGGTGAATGCGTGCACAATCACCACCGGTGAACAGGTGAGCAGCAGCGTGTCCCACACCCGGCTGCCCGTCAGGTCTACCATGATCCGCACGGTAATCATCCACAGTATCGATAGCGTCACCGCGGTCACCGCGAAGTACACCACTGGCGGCGCTATCTGCAAACCCACCAGCCGCACCACCACACCGACCATGGCCGAAATCCAGTACATGATCCACCCGAAGAGTGTCGACAGGACTGGGCTTTTGGGGGCGTCCGCTACAGGCACATTGTAGGGGAAGTTGTAGGAAAACTGGGTGTAGCCGGCAATGGTATCGCTGTAGCAGGCGGCGGTATATTGGCGATTCCCGGACCAGTTCAATAGCGCCTCTCCGGCCCCGCCACCGCTACCACCGGCGCTTCCGGCGCCGCCGAGGCCGGCACCTGGCAGTACCGATTCCAGGCAGTAGGCTTTGCTGAGGTATGCCAGCCCTAAAAATATGACCGCGAACATGAGGAGCACCCGCAGAGGCGTCCAATATCGTTGCGTCCCCACCTGGGCATAGCGACCGAGTTTGCCACCAATGAATTCGATAAAACCCGCAGCCATGGGTTCCTCGACTGCGGGTGAGTATCGGTTGTGTACGGTGGCGTTCATCGCGCTTTAGCGTAGCGCAGTTTTACCCCGTTGGGCGGTTACGCTCGCCATAACCGCCTCATTATTCTTCAATCTCATTGATTTTGGGTGGTGTTCTGCCCTCGGGGATTCTCTAATTGTTGCTGTAAGTCTTGGAGATTCCCCGGCATGGTGCCGGGCATGTTGTTGGGCACATTATTGGTCACATTCCCCGGCAGGGTAATGTCTGGCAACCCAGGAATTTCGATGGTTTCCTGCCGCCCGGTGTTGGTGTCCGGCGTGTTTGTCACGACGGGTGCCTGCTGGGTCGGCACCGACTGCGGTTGCGCAACCACCGGGCCGATGGCGCCACCGCTACGGGTGAAGCCCATGGATTCCGCGGCCGGGAAGGTTTCGGCCGGCTGCCCTTCGAGCGCGCCATCCATAATGTTTTTCCACACGGTTGCGGGCAGGTTAGCGCCGTAAATATCGGCACCGTATTGGCTAATCAGCGCTTCACCGCTGTCGGTGCCGGCCCACACTGCGGTGGCGAGTTGCGGGGTGGCGCCGATCATCCAGGCGTCCTTGTTTTGGCCAGTGTCGCCCAGCTGGGTGGTGCCGGTTTTCGCGGCGGAGGTGCGACCGGCAAGGTTATTGCCGCCAGACCACCCGGCGATAGGAGCCATGGCTTCGAGCACGTTGGTGGCTACCTTTTTTGCTAGACGACGCTCGCCCGCGCCGGCATCGAACTGGTAGAGGACCTGCCCGTCCGCGGCTTCCACCCGTTCCACGAAGTGTGCGTCATGGTAAACCCCCAGGTTAGCGAGGGTTGCCAGGGCGTGGGCCATGTCGAGGGGCCTGGACTGGTATTGGCCCAGGGTGATGCCTTCGAAGGGGGCTGCCCCGTTTTCGGTGAGGGTTTTTTCAATGCCGGGCAAGGACCTAGCGACGCCGAGGGCGTGGGCCATGTCGGCCGTGTCTTGGGTGGTGTGGGCCAGTTCCCCCTGCAACCGGAGGAATGGGGGGTTGAGTGATCGTTTGAGGGCTTCCTTAATGGTGCAGCCGCCCCGGCACCCGCCGCCGGGCACCACGGTGTTGGGGAGTTGGTAGCTGGCGTCGGAAACTACCTGGCTAGTGGGGATGCCTTGGGATACCGCAGCTGCCAGGGTGAAGATTTTGAAGGTGGAGCCGGTTTGCAGGGGAGCATTGGCGTAGTCCCACCCATTGCCGTCGTTACCGCCAAAGTAGGCGCGAACCGCCCCGGTTTTTGGTTCCACGGACACCGCGGCCATCCGCACGTTTTCCCGCTGTTTGGCCAGCTCGGCATTGACCATGTCGACGGTGGTGTTTTGGGCTTTCATGTCGATAGTGGTGGTGACCTTCAGACCCCGGGTTTGGACTTCGCTTTCGTCAATACCAAGATTGCCCAGCTCGGCGAGCACCTGGTTTTTAATGAGCCCATTGGGCCCAGAAACTTCGGGCGCCTGTTCCGGGATGGTGGCTGGGTCGATGGTTTCGGGGTAGGTTTGAGAAGCCCGATCGGAGGGGCTGAGCCAGCCTTCTTCAGCCATGCCATCGAGCACGTACCGCCAGCGTTCCTCCGCCTCGGCGAAGTTGTTTCGGGGGTCAAGCTGGCTGGGCCGCTGGATACAGGCCGCCAGCACGGCTGCCTGGCTGGCGTTGAGTTCCTGGACGGGGATGCCGAAGTAGGCGCGGGCAGCAGCGTCGATGCCGTAGGCGTTACGCCCAAAATAAATGGTGTTGAGGTAGGCGCCGAGCACTTCTTCTTTGCTCCACTCGTTGGCCATTTTCACGGAATACACTAATTCTTTGGCCTTGCGCTTAAAGGATGACTCGTCGCCCACTAAGGTTTTCTTCACATATTGCTGGGTGATGGTCGAACCACCACCGGCGGAAGAATTGCCGGTCAGCTGGCCTAATATAGCGCGACCAAACCCGGTGAAGGAGAAGCCACTGTTGGTGTAAAACTGCCGGTCCTCGGCGGCCAATACGGCGTGCTGCACCACTTCGGGTATTTGTTCGAAGGGCACTTCTTGGCGGTTACCATCAGCTGGAACGATGCGGGCCAATTCGGTGGTTGAATCGCTGGCATAAATATGGGAGATCTGCTTGTTCTGTAACTCACTGGGTTTCGGCACATCCGCCATGAGATAAGCAACCATAAAAAGAAGAAATGGGCTTAAGAACATGACGAGTATAGTGCTTATGACACCAATTTTTAGCCATTTATTGCGGTTTTTCTTCTTGCTGGTGGGCCGCTTTTTATTGCGGGGTCGACTAGGCCGCGAGCCCACGGGTTTGCGAGTGTTGCGTTTGTTTGTCACGACAGTTCTTCCTCAATGTTAAGCAGCCTTGATTAACCTATGACTTTAGTATGTTCTCTAGCGTGGTCACACTCCCGTTCGAGATGGTTTTAACCCCGTGTGTTAGCATAATCACCACTCAGGGGCTTTATGTGTTAAGTATCACTTTTATAAGAAGGAGCTGCAATTGCAGTCATGAGTAAATAATTCCATTTGCAGTTCGTGCACACCTCGACTCGGTGGACGGTAAAGGTTAATCCGGCGGCTGCAAATTGTTCAATTTCTGTAAGTGATCGAGCACTGCCCGCCGCTCGTTTTAATTCGTCGCCATAGACCCACAGCACCTCTCGAAGGTTGGTTTTGTTACAGATAGGACAGGGAGTGGATGCCGGAACTCCATGAAACTTAGCCGCAGCTAGAAGCAAGGAATCAGCATCGCAAATAGTATCTTGTTTCACCTTGTTAGCCCGCCAAGCGGCGAGGGTTTTAGCCCGGGCAAACCGATGTGAAATTTGGCCTTGAAATTCCACCACCCCATACAGTGTAGCGTCATTGATGCATACTCCTAATCTTTACCACAAAAGGGAAAATTACCCCCATCTGAACCAAAGATTCTTCTGACATTACTGTAATAATGCAGCCTATTAAAGGTTTATAAAATGCCTTGGAATCAATCATAAAATCAAAGTTTTTCGGGGTTTCTGGCACCTCGGGCGGTAGGTTTGTTGACAAACCGATAGAATGTGTTTCATGACATCACAAGCACATCGAGAGTTGGCGGCGCGGATTCGGCCCGCCCTAACTAAGTTGTACGTATTATATTTCCGACTAGCGGAAACGTCCGATCTCACGGGTCCGCAATTAACGATTTTGAGCCGGCTCGATAATGAGGGCCCGGCGCGCATCAGCCAGATCGCTAAGGCTGAGGGGATTCGTATGCCTACGGCATCGAATGCTTTGCACCAGTTAGAGGACCGCGGCATGATTGAGCGGATTCGGGAGGAGACTGACCGTCGTGGTGTTAAGGTGCAGTTGACGCCGTTTGGTAAGTCTGAGCTGGAGCGAGTTGGTAATGAACGCACCGCCTACCTAGCAAATATGCTGGCAGCTTTGCCGGAGGAGAAGCTGGGCGATATCACCAAACTGGCCAATTTGATCAATGAACTATCAGAAGCCTATGACACCGAAGAAGCACTTAAAGCGTTCGAAAAGGCATCTCGCCGCTCCAATGTTCAAGCGATTTTGGACGGCACTCTCGACAATAACTAGTGACGTTTCCACAAGCGCCAGGGTATATAGGTTTACCCAATGGCGCTTTTTTGATACTTTAGTTTGATTCTATTTTCCCTTGTTGATCGCTATAATTCGGGTATGATCCCCCACGCAATTGTCACCGGTGCTAGCCGTGGCGTGGGCCTGTCGGTCACAAGGTTATTGCTCGATCGGGGCTATCGAGTATTTGCCCATTACCGTACTGCCCCAGCCAATCTCCAGCATTCGCGGTTGACATGGTGGCAGGCGGATTTTTTGGTTCCGCTTGACGACGCCGCCCCGGGCGTCGACAAGCTTGATGCGCTGGTGCATTGTGCTGGGATTGCGAGCGTTGGGCGGGGCCAGTCGCGGGAGGTTGCGGCGCAGCACATGGCGGTGAATTATTTGGCGCCGGTGGAGTTGACGCAACGGTTCTTGCCGGCATTGCGGGCTGCGCGAGGAACGATGGTGTATCTCAATTCGGGGGCGGGCAGGCAGGCTGCGGCCGGCTGGAGTGCTTATAGTGCCAGCAAGCATGCGGCGCGGGGGTGGTGTGATGCGTTGCGGGCCGAGGAGCCGGAGATTCGGGTGACCAGTGTTTTTCCTGGGCGGATTGCTACGGATATGCAGCGGGCGATTCGGGCCCAGGAGGGGTTGCCGTATATCCCGGATGAGTATCTTGATCCGAATACCGTTGCCCGGGTTGTGGGGGATGTGTTAGAGACGCCACGTGATGCAAGCCTTACTGATGTTGTTGTTCGCCCTGCCTTGCCCCCGTTGTTGTAAAGGGATCCCATGTTGAACCAATCGTATCTCGATCACCCAGAGAATGACCTTATTACCGATGCCGATTTCACCAATATGATGCGGCCGGCGCCGCGTGATTTTGATGAGTTGGCGGATGCCCCGGACCCGCTGATGGTGGCGCAGGCGAATCGGCGTTCCACTCGTCAGGCTATATTGTGGGCGGTGCTCACGCCGGTGGTGACGTTGCTAGTTGCCGGGTTCTTGGCGGTGGTGGCCCGGATGCAAGGTGGGGAGTATTGCGAGGCGGGGACGGCCACGTGGTTTTGTTCGCGGCAGTCGGAGATTTGGTGGCCGTTTGCCACCAGCATGATTCCTATCGCCAGTATGTTCGGTACGGCGATTATGATGTATCGCAAATTGGTGTCGTATACCAGGTGGCGGCCGTGGATGGGCACGTTTTGGTTTGTCATCCCCTTTGCCATGCTGTGGATGACCACGACGTTCCAAATGGCACTAGTACATCATTAATAGGTGAAACCTACATTATTGGCTTGTGGTAACATAGAGACCAATGGTTTATTACGATAAGACCGACCCCGACCAGCCGTTACTGAATTATATTTTCATGAAGGCTGGTGTGCTTTCTTATCAATGAAAGGTCCACCAATGAAAGCCACCCTCATGTTTGGTGCCGGTGATGTGCGCATCGCTGATGTTCCCGAACCCACCATCAAACACCCCACCGACGCCATCGTGCGCACGGTCCGCGCCTGCGTGTGCGGCTCCGACCTGCACCCCTACCACAACATGCCTCGCAACGACGCCGGCAACCCCATGGGCCACGAACTCATCGCCGTCGTGGAAGAAGTCGGCAGCGACGTCACCACCGTCCGACCCGGTGACTTCGTTATCGTCCCCTTCGCCTACCAAGACAACACCTGCGTCTACTGCCAAGAGGGCATGCAAACCTCCTGCATCCACGGCGGCTTCTACGGCCAACCCGACCCCGGCGGACTCCAGGCCCAATACGCCCGCATCCCCCTCGCCGACGGCTCCATGGTGAAAGTCCCCGACATCAACCCCGACACCGCCAACGACGAACTGCTCGCCTCCCTGCTCACGCTTTCCGACGTCTACCTCACCGGCTACCACGCCGCCCACATAGGCGAAGTCACCCCCGGCAAAATCGTCACCGTCATCGGCGACGGCGCCGTCGGCCTGTCCGCGGTACTCGCCGCCAAATCCCTCGGCGCCGAACGCATCATCCTCATGGGTCGGCACAAAGACCGCACCGACCTGGGCCGCGAATTCGGGGCCACCGACGTGGTGGCCGAACGTGGCGAAGCCGGCATCGCCCAAGTCATGGACATCACCGGTGGCTACGGCTCTCACGTGGTACTCGAAGCCGTAGGCCACATGCCCGCCTATGACCAAGCGGTAGGTGTGGTCCGCCCCGGCGGCATCATCTCCCGGGTTGGGGTTCCCCAATACGAAGAAGCACCCATCGGATTCGGCTCCCTCTTCGGCAAAAACGCCCGCCTGGCCGGCGGCCCCGCACCAGTCCGCAACTACCTCGAAGCAGGCATCGTCGACGTGCTCTCCGGCAAAATTAACCCCGGCAAGGTCTTCGACCTCACCCTGCCGCTCGAACAAGTAGCCGACGCCTACCAGGCAATGGATTCCCGCACCGCCCTCAAGGTCATGCTCACCCCCTAAAACGCTTCCGTCTGCACCGTCAACGAAATCGTATGATTCTCCCCGGGCCGGATCACTACTCCCTGATAATCCTCACCCAATAGTGCCGGCTCCACACACACAAAATGCCGCCACTCGTCACCAATATCGGCAATAGTGTTCTCACCCGGGTTCCACACCACCACACTATCCGCCGCCGACGAACTCACAATAATGCGACGCCGTAACCCCGGGTCGGAAATCACATACTCATAATCCCCACCCCGGGTAATGCGATCATACTCACTAGCCGTAAACGTCAAATCCCCCTGCTGGGTCACATGCGTCTTCGTGACCGCGTCATACACATCGGCGCCATCCACCCCAGACACCGTCACCTTCTCCACATCAGCAACCCGGAAATACGGGTGAAACGCCAACTGGATCTTCCTAGGCTCATCACCCACATTCCGGGCACTATACGTCATGGTGAACCCAGTCGCATGATCCACCACAACCACCTGAAGTTCCAGACCATCCTTCGTGATCCGTGCGGTAGCGTCGTCGATAAGCTGCCACTGCGATACCCGGGCCCACCCATGCTTCGGCTCCTGGCCGGTGAGCGCCGCAAACCACGGCCCAATAATCGGCACACCGCCACGAATCGCCCCCGGCCCATCAAGTTTCGCAACCGGGCTCAACCACAATAATTCGCCAAGCTTATTATCGACGCTAGTCACATGCGCGCCATGCGCTAAAAGTTTTGATGCCATGGTAGACATTTTTCCATCAAAACCCCACCCCATGGGACGAAGGTGGTCAACACCTCACCAAATACTAACCCGCCACAGCAGCCACCTGAGCAGCAACTTCGGCACACTCCTCCCGGCCACAATGCCGCGTCACCGGGTTCTCGTAACAATCCTCACACATCAGCACCAAATCCCGACAATTATCCTCATTCACACAATGCTCAAACTTATTAGTTGGCTTACCACACTTACAATGCCCCAACTGCACAAACCCCGGGTCCTTCGTGCCTAACCCAAACTCCATATGCATGCGCTTGTCAAACACATACAACGACCCCTCCCACAAACCATGGTTCCCATACTTCTCCCCATAGCGCACAATCCCCCCATCAATCTGATACACCTCGGTAAACCCACGATTCTTCATCAACGCCGACAAAATCTCGCACCGAATCCCCCCAGTGCAATACGACACCACCGGCCGGTCCTTCATCCAATCATATTTGCCGGACTCCAACTCCCGAATAAAATCATGCGTCGTCCGCACATCCGGCACCACCGCATTCTTAAACTTACCAATCTGGGCCTCCATCGCATTCCGCCCATCAAAAAACACCACATCATCGCCGCGATCCGCAACCAACTGGTTCACCTCCTCCGGCTTCAAATGCACGCCCCCACCAACAACACCATGCTCATCCACCTGCAACTCCTGCGGCGCCCCAAATGCCACAATCTCATCCCGAACCTTCACCGACAACTTCGGAAAATCATCAGCCCCACCAGCCGACCACTTAAACTCCGTGTCCTTAAACCCCGGATACTCCCGAAACTTCCGCACATACCGCTTACAATCCTCCATGTCACCCCCCAAAGTGCCATTGATACCATGCTCCGAAATCAAAATCCGGCCGGTAAGACCAAGCAGCTCACACAGGTCACGCTGCCACAACCGCATCGCCTGCGGATCCGCAATAGGGGTGAACTTATAAAACAGGAGAATCTTGCCAAGGCTCATGTCTTCCCAGCCTAGTAGCCAACAATACGGCACCCCAAAACCCACAAAAACCTCCCCGAACCCAAAAAGTCCGGGGAGGTAACACGCGCCTAGGCGGCAAGCACCAACAAGCTCACTACGAAGCCTCCACGCTGCCGGAATGCGGACGCAACCCATCAATGGATGTGGTTTCGCTCAAATTTATCCTGGCGACACCACCGGTAAACTCGCGGCGGAACAAATCCCCGTCACGAATCACATCCGAGGTTGGATCACCAAGATCAACCTCGGGAACCAACGGCACACCATTGAAATCATCGGCGCCCGTCGCCGCGACCGACACCTCACGCTGCGGGAAAAACACCCAAGCCGCCGCCAACGCCAACCCCAAATGGCGAATATAGTTACGGTTCGCGCCCGGGGCCCGGAGAATAATCTGCCCCTCGGCCTCATTCAAACGACGGGCCTGCTCCACGCACTCATCGGCGCTCAACCACCCATCGCCGGCGCCGCCCCAACCCAACCAATTGGATTCGAACACACCACCGAAACGGCCCTGACCCCGCCAATTACCATCCCGAGCCGGGAAATTCGGCACAACTATCTTCCCCATAGAAGTCAACCGTTCACCAGCCCGATTGAACAGCTTTTCTATGCCCTCATACATTTGTTCTCTGTCCAATTCGTGGCGGAAAAACCTTTCATCAAGATCAGAATCAACCACCACCCCGTCGAACGGGCTATCGACCATCTCCGCGGCAACACCACCCAACCAAGCCTGCTGGTAGGTGAGATCCCACACCCGCTGGTGGTCACGACCCTTGTGCGAAACGCGCCGGGTCAGCCGGGCGCTCGTACCCAGATTCTGGGCCATGACTGGATGTATGCCGGAGGTGTAAATCGGGCCTTTTTCTTCGGCCGCGGCGGTGGGCACCGAGCTGAGATTCTTATAGGCCAGCACCTTCATGTGCGGGTTGTGCTTTTTAAGATTGTGGGCGGCACGAAGCTCCCACGGGTTCAGAATCGCAACATGGTACCTACCTGCGGCCTTTTTCAACTGCCACGACGATATCGGATGCCCATGCCGAACCCAGGAAAGCCGGGGATGCGGTTTTAATGGTTCCCCGGATTCCGCCGGGGTTGTCTCTGACGCTATTTCCGACTTGCTGGTCGCCGATGCGACACGGCTGAACTCGGGGAACGGCACGGCATCAATGGCGTCAGCAAGATCGGTTTTGGATGCCGCAGCGGCTTCGGGAGCCTCGGCGGAGTTCACCGATTCGGTGCCCCCAACCTCGGCTGATGCGGCATCAGCAGGCGCAGCGTCTGCCTCAGTAGATGCGACTTCGAACGGGTCTTCTGATGTGGAATTAATGGGTGAATCTTCAGGCGTAGAGATGTCAGCCACCTCCTCTAGTAGCTGGTACGAATGTGGTTATATGCTCACTGCTGTAAGCCACCAGAACCGCCACGAGCAGCACACGATGCAACAAAATTCCGTCATGATTGTGCCCCAGCATTGTTTTCAACAAAGCCATTGCACAATCAATAACGTTTCCGCGGCACCATGTACAACCGCAGCATCATCACGGCACCATCGCCATGCCACCAATTACTTTGTGTTTCCCTGCCCCAAGATTGCGATAGATCGCGTTATAGCGACGCATAACCTGTGGCAAAAGGTAAAAAGCCTTGATGCGAGCGAGGGCATTTTCATGCCATGCACGGTAAAGTTCTGGGCTTTGCGTAAGCTTTGCCATAAGTGTAGCAAGAGCCGCTGAATCACCGGGGGGAACTAATTCCCCACTTGCACCAATCTTCTTATGCTGCGCATCCGATAATTCTTCGGTGACTAGAGCGTTCATGCCGCCCACGCTGGAGCCAATAATCGGCACACCCATGGTCATGGCCACGAGTGCCGCATGGGGTTGGCTCTCCTGGAAACTGGGCACTACCAGTGCATCGTATTCGTGCATCACGTCACGAGCGTCTTTCACATCACGCAACCGCACATAGTTTTCCACCGACAATTGCTTAATGTGAGCAACACAACGCGAATAATATTCCGGTTCGTCGGTGGTGCTGCCGTCGGCGGGCTTGAGCAGGTCGACGCGCACATCGGTTTTCCCGCCATCCACCATTATTTTGACCGCATCAATGAGCTCAATGATGCCCTTGCTCGGCTGGAAATCTCCCACAACTGCGAGTTTCCAACTGATTTTGCGCTCCAGCTTTGGCACTGCTTGCTGCCGCCAAATGCGGGGAATCTCCAGGTCTTCCCACTCGATGCCGTCAGGAAGAACTTCCGCTTTCTCCTGGGCGCCGCCTAGCTCTTGGGCATCGGTAACAGCCTGCGGATACAGGTAGGTAATCAACTCTGCTTCCGCATAGTTTAATGCCCCAAGTTCGAGCCACCACTGAGTCCAGAAGCGTTCGAACGTATCTGTGGTTAGCTTTAGTGGTGCTTCACTGGTAACCCGCCGGTTGAGGTCCCGGCTCAATAGTTTGTTAATGGAGTCACGAATATTCAGGTTGTGCTCGGTGAGGAAGAATTTGCCCTTGTTCTGCACCGCACCTGCCGCGGCCACGAGGCCGGCATTGCCACTGGAATGCGCGTGATACACCCGCGCGGTAGGCAGCACCCGATCGAGTAGCGTATAGATCCGCAAGAAGAAGTTATAGGCGAGGTCGAAGAGCTGACTGAGACTAATATCATCGGCTTTACCTGCGGCTTTAATTGCGGCGTTCATGAATTCCCGATGCCCAAGCGCGCCCCACGCCGACCATGTGCGGGTTTGCGGATTGATGGCGTTCTCGTACAACGCATGCATCGGTTCATGGTTGCCGGTCACCGATGATTCAATAGCGTCAAGCACTTCTCGGACTTGCTCATCGGTCACCGGTGACGATACTAGGCCGGAAAATTTTTCCGAGACTTCCGTCGATTCGAGATAAATCACGTCAACCCACTTCACATTCGCGGGAAGCTCAAACATGCTTTTCGCAGGTGCGTTCGAATTATCTGCGATGTGGATGACGCCGAATGTGAGGTCTGGATTGTGCCGAATAATGTTCTGCACCGACACCGCAGTGTCACCCGCCGTAAACGGATATGTGGATTCCATCACAACCGCAATGTCGACCTCCTGCAACACCTGACTGTCGCCTGGAAAGCGGTACACCAATGATGGCCCGCCCACCTTGGATTTCTTCTTGTCCTGCGGTTTCTTTGACCCCAGCTGTGGCATGGACGCCCAAGCGCCCCACTCGCTCAATTCGGCTTTGAGCTTGTCGACGTCCACAGGTTTCCGCGCTTTCGACGGCTTTACCGGCGGAGCCTCAGGGACGGCGGGCGCGGGGGTGGTGGCAGCCGTGGGGATCCTGGCTGGCGCTGGTGCCGCCGGTGGCGTCAGAGAATCTGGGGCTGCCGGAACTTCCGGTGCCTCCGGCACAGTCGACGCAGTTGGCGAGGTTGGCACAGTTGGTGTTACCTGTGTCACTGATTCTGAGACCTCTGCTACCCCCAATGTGGGGTCCTGTATGGCTTCGGGCTCGGGCTCCGGCGACGCCAGGGGTTGCCGCACTATTGCGGAAAACGGGTTAGTGGATGGTTTCAGATCCGCCTGGTGTCCAATGATGAGCGGCTTTATGACCCCCAACTCGTCGGATGCCTCCGGCTCTTCCGGCTCAGGTTCGGGTTCAGGTTCCGGCTCGGGTTCAGGTTTCGCCGCCGACTCGGCCTTCGACGCCGCCACTTGGGCCCCCAACTCGTTAAAGAGTGGGGTGTAGTCGAAGTCATCGTCATCATCGAAATTAGTGATGGTGGGAGGCAAGGGGGTAATGGGTTTCAGTGAGCTGAAACCATCAGTCCATATGCTTGATGTGGGTAGTTCTTCCCCAATGCCGGTGGTTTCCGGATCTTCCGGCACTTCCACCGCCTCGGTTGGTTCGGCAGCTTCAGTTACTCCCGTTGCTTCAGACTCAGGTGCTTCGGCCGCCGCCACGGTTGGTGTTGGTGGCTCGTCAGGTTCCGTAGGCTGGGATTCTGGTTCGGGGGCTTTGACAAAATCAAAGCTGCCGAGCATAGATGATGCCTGTTCGTGTTTAGGTAATTCCGGCTTGATGGTTGCGGAATCCGATGTATCGGACACTGCCAACGTGTCCGGCGCATCCGATGTTTCAGGTGCATCAGGCACGTCCACGTCCGAAATGTCCGGCGTAGATGGTGCGGTTGGCACGATTGGTGTCGATGCCGCCTGCTGCGGGACTGCCGGGGTCTTGGATACCGGTGGTGCCGATTGCTCGGGTGGTGCAGGTGCCGGCTCGGGTTCCGGCGTGACGTCCACGGTGGGCTCCGGCTCCACCACAGTGGGAGTCTCAGCCGCCTTGGGGAGCTTCGGCGCCGCGGGAGTCTCGGGCTGCACCTGAGAAGCTTCAGCCTTTGGGGCAGGCTCCGGCTCGGAATCCGGTTCGGACTTCGGCTTAATGAACTTGAAATCATCGAAAATAGATGCGGGTCGATCCTGCTTCGACGTTTCGGGTTTCGGTCGGGACGTCGGCTTCGGTGGCTTGGGTTTCTGTACCGGTGGCGGTGTGGGATTATCCATCATCGTGAACCCACTGAAAATGGATATCGGATCGTGCGACTGGGTCTTCGACTGCCGAAAACCGCCGGTAGACGGGAACAGCGGCTTGTCCGGGATGTCGGGGTCGTCACCAGATGATCGTGGTTTCGAATTTGACGATGGGAACAGCGGAGTCTTGGGCTTCTCTACGTCAGAGTCATTTGCCGAATGCCGATTCAGGTTTGTTGACGATGATCGGGACGGGAACAAAGGTTCGGATGGCTTGGCCGTCTCCATGGGACGTGTGGGGGGCCGCTCGTTATGCCATGACGGAAATAGGGGGGTACGTGGCGGCTCGGGATCGGATTTTTCCGACTTTTCCGAATGCCACGATGGGAACAGCGGAGTGCGAGGCTTCTCCGGCTCATCGGCCACCTTGGGAGGGGTGGGCATGTCGGTGCGGGAGGGGAATAAGGGTTCCTTCCGCAGCTGCCCACTGCCTTTAATAGCCGATTTAGGTGTGGTTGGTCGGCTTGCCGGCTTGGGATGATTGAGTTTTGACGCATCCCGCGATACGTCCGTCGGCAAGCTCGATGTGTCTTTATCGTTTTCATTATTGGGCATCATGCCACCGCCTTTTGCCAGAAGAGTTCATATGGTGCATCAACCACGCTGCGCTCCACTCGGACCGCCGCTAACATAGCCACAACCGACGAAACCAACAACGCCATAACCAAACCCACCAATGGTGACAGGAATGCGAACGCCACCGTCACCAATACCAAATAGCCGCCAGCACCAACCGCCGCGTTCACGTGCCGCCGCACCTGACTTAACTGCGCCATACTGACATATGCCGCCACCAATGTGGCCGGCAACAAGAACAGCAACAAACTGGTGTACCCATGTTGAATGCCAAAAACACCACCCATGAGCAACGAGCCTAAACTTGCAGACGTGCTGACCGCAATAGTGCTAGCCACCAAATAGGCCAGGTTCCCCCGAGAATTCGAAATATCGCTCCCCAATTGCGACAACGGCCGATGAGCCACATCATCCACTAGCTGGTCAAAACTGTGCTGCAAGTCCGGGAACTTCGTGGCATTACACACCGCGAGCGTCACCGTGACGGGAATAATGGCGGTGTATGCCAGCCAAAGGTTTTCCTCGTTCGGTGTGAGCACTAGAACCAGGAATTTATCCATCCACAGCACCCCACCAATGAGCACCCCATACACGGCCTTGGCCAGCATGCTTTGCAGATCCACGGCGGGAGCCTGGAATAAACCAAGCAGCCCCTTCCCAAGGAAGGGGATTTGCAGCACCGCGCCGGCGAGGGGGGCCAGGTACCAGAACCCGGGGAGGAAGAAGAACACCGCCCCGTAGGCAACCCAGCCGGCCACGACCGCTTCCTTGCGGATCTCCATGGTGGGTATGAGGCAATGCAGGAAAAACACATTACTCATGACGCCGGCAATATAGAGGCCAATGTTGCCGGCGGACCAACCACAGATAAGAAGGAGGAGCGAAAAAATCCCCACCGGGATGAGCGTAAAGACCAGCATGAGCAGCCAGCCGCGGCAGAATTCCCGAACAAAATCCTGCTTGGCCTGTTTATCCGTGCCGGACAGCCTAGCCACCGGCCGGAACGCCGGCAGCATTGCGGTACCAACCAACCATGGCGTGGTGATGGCCACAAGCACCACAATGGTGGTTTGCGCACCAAGTTGCTTGGTCACAAAGGGCAATATTGCGAGCAGTAAGGCCGTGGGGGCTAGATTCATGATGATCTGCCAGGCACGCCGATTCGCCAAAAGCGCCGCCGCCACCACTACAACGGCAACGATACCGACAATGAGTGCCACCATTCGCTCAGGTGGGTAGGTGACATACCAAGCCCACCCGGCGCCGGTACCGATCAATGCGGCCACTGCAATGACCAAATACACGATTAGCGGCAAGCTGCGGGTTGTGGGGCGCTTACTGGACACGAATTTCTCCTTGTTCGACAAAGCAACTGCTTGTGGTCAAGCACGCAACGCGAACCGGATGTTTCTATATCAACTCCGATTCTGTGAGTTCTTAAGCTATGCAGTTACTGCCTAAGTTTAATAGTGGCTGTTCGAAACACCCACTGCGACCCACCTAGGGGTAGGCATAATACTGGCATTTATTACTTTTTCTTGCCCCCACGATGACATGCCATCCATAAGTCATGGTTTATACGAGCACGGTGCGAGGGCATTCCCCAATTCGCGCCGCACCCCCGCAACACCCCCATAACCCATTCTGAACAGGAAGTTTATTGGGGTACCCGCCCTCCCCCTTCTTCCCTCCTTGCTTGACGACGCCCTCCCGCACGCAAACCCCCTCCCCAGCGCCTGCCGCGACCGCACATTTGCCACATGCCGAACGCCCCAGATGTACCAAATGTGCCAGATATGCCTTGTATATGTGGAGGCTGACACGGCCATATCACAATGCTACATGCTTCCTGAGCAGGGAATCTGATACAGGAGCCACCCAACGGCACCGCCCGCGACAGAAACCCCGCTTAGCACCCGTGAAGCAGTAGGGCTGCATATTATCTAAGCGGGGTTTCTGGTTTAGGCACCTTGTTTCGGATGGGGCGCGCCAGCCTATTGGGAGAAACCCCGCTTAGAATTCTTGCAGCTCCAGGCTGTGGCGGGGCGACGCGGATAGCAAGTGTTCTAAGCTGCGTTTCCGGCAAACCGTGGTGCTTTTGAAGCGTCTCTGGGAGGGTTTTGCAGCTTAGGTGTTGTGCTACGGGGTGTAACAGGTTCGTGGAACACCTGGATTCGGATAGGACCGGAGAACAAAGTCAAGTTCAGCACATGTTCTAAGCATGGTTTCTGGTTTCAGGGCCACCCACAAGTACTGGTTTCAGACGGAAACCAAGCTTAGAACTGTTGCTGCTCTAGGCTGTCGTGGAGCTGCGCGGATAGCGAGTGTTCTAAGCTGCGTTTCCACCGAAACTCAGGGTTTCAAGCTTGCCCCAAGAGGGTTTTGCAGCTTAGAGGAAAAGCTACATAGTTGGCTGCGCTAGTGCTGAGCTTGAGTTTGGGGTAGCAGGTGTGCATACCAGCAAGAAAGTCGGCGGACAGAAATCTAAAGTCCAGCTCAGCACTTCCGCTAAGCATGGTTTCCGGTTTCAGGGCCACCCACAAGTACCAGTTCCAGTCAGAAACCCCGCTTAGAACATATGCTGCCTAGGTTGGGTTGATGCTGGTGGGAATTTGCCGGGTTGCGGGGAACATGTTTCGACTTTGAGCAGTAAATAAGGTATGTTTGACGGGTTGCTGACGCAACGACCCTCCTGCCACAACCAATACGGGTTGCGGCCGAAACTACGATATTGAAAGACCATAGGAGGTGATGAGGTCCGTGCGTCACTACGAAGTTATGATCATTTTGGATCCAATCCAGGATGAACGCACCGTTGCCCCGTCCCTGGACAAGTTCCTTGAAATTGTCCGCAAGGAAAACGGCACCGTGGAAAAGGTTGACATTTGGGGGAAGCGCCGGTTGGCGTACCCCATCGCTAAGAAGGAAGAGGGCATTTACGTCGTCGTGAACCTTCATTGCGAGTCTGCTACCGTTCAGGAATTTGACCGTGTTCTGACCCTGAATGACAGCGTTCTGCGCACCAAAGTTCTGCGCAACGACAAGTAAAATCCTTGCGTAAAACCTTGCGTGTCCAAGGTTATGACTAAGGTTGCTTGTAGTAACTGAAAAATACGCAGAAAGGCTAACGAACATGGCATCAGGAGACGTGAATATCACTGTTGTCGGCAACGTAGTTGCTGACCCGGAGCTCCGCTTCACCTCAACTGGGGCAGCGGTTGCTACCTTCCGAGTTGCCTCGACTCCGCGTCGGTATGACTCCCAGTCCGGTCAATGGGTTGATGGGGAAGCACTATTCCTCACCTGTAATGTGTGGCGGCAGGTTGCCGAGAACATTGCGGAAACCCTGACTAAGGGCATGCGGGTTATTGTTACCGGTCGCCTCCGGTCCCGCTCGTACGATACCCAGAATGGGGATCGGCGTACGGTCATGGAGCTGGAAGTTGATGAAGTTGGTCCGTCACTGCGCTATGCGACGGCACAAGTTACCCGTAATCCCCGCGGTGAAGGCGGCGGCAATTACGGTGGTGGTTTTGGCGGCAATCAGGGTGGCGGCATGCGGCAACAGCAGCAGGCCCCAGCACAGCAGCAGTCTGCACCGCAACAACAGCAGCAGATGCAGCCGCAGTATTCGCAGCCACCGCAGCAACAGCAATCGCAGCAACAACCACAACAACGGTCGTCGCAGCAACAGCAGCAACCACCCGCCAATGATCCTTGGTCATCCGCACCACCAGCCAATGGTGGTTTCGGGGGCGCTGATGATGAGCCTCCGTTCTAAAACCCAGTGAAAACCTTATAATTTCCATGAAAGGCAGGGGTCATGAAACTGATCCTCACCGCTGCCGTTGAGAACCTCGGTGTCCCTGGTGATATCGTCGAGGTGAAGAACGGCTACGGACGTAACTACCTGCTTCCGCGCAACCTCGCAATTGTTGCGACCCGTGGCGCAGAGAAGCAGATCGCCACCATGAAGCGTGCTCAAGAAGAACGCGCCATCCGCGACCTCGATCACGCTCGTGAGGTCAAAGAACAACTCGAAGCACTTACCGACGTGTCCATCTCTGTGCGGACTTCGGAAAAGGGTAAGATCTTCGGTTCGGTGTCTGCCGACAATATTGCCGCTGCCATTAAGGCTGCCGGTGGTCCCAAGTTGGACAAACGCAGCATTGAGTTGCAGAAGGGTGCCGTGAAAACTGTCGGCTCCTATTCCGTGAACGTCAAGCTGCACTCCGATATTGCAGCAACTGTGAACTTCCAGGTTGTAGCTGCCTAACAACCAGCCGCAACGGTCACATTTGTGACCCAACGACAACAGCACAAAACGGGTCAGCCTCAGCGCCGGCTCGTTTTATTTTTGCATACATGTTGCGGAAAGTTTAAGAAAAATCAGCTGGTGATATAGGTTTCCTTGATGAGTAAGGTTCCCACACTTGGGGGGCCTGTGGATAACCCTGTGGATAACTCCCCGCAGGTAGTAGCAAAATCATAGTTTTACCCAATGTCAAACCCGCTGGTAACCGATTTATCCACAAGATGAAAATATGTTCTGAACTGCGTAGATAATAAGTTTGCAGCAAGTTTATCCACAAGCATCACTCGTTTTCCACAGGCCCTGTGGATAACTTTATCCCCAGGCTGTGCATAATGCCGGTAGCAAAGTGTAGAAAATCCCCTGATTCCGAACAGAAAAATCCCCCCATATGCAACATGAAACCCATGGCATGTTAAGGAAAAACTCAGGCATGGGGGTAGTCGTGTGGCGGAGAAGCATTCGTCTCGATATTCGACTAGGATTCATAAAGTCATGACCTGCGGGTTTGCTACAATCGGGTAGGGAGAATGTTCACACCAACCAATAGCGTGCCGTTAGAAGAATACGCACTTATCGCCAACCACCACACTGTGGCGCTGATTTCCCGCGCCGGTCGAGTTGACTGGTTTTGTCCGCAGGTTGACCACACTGCTACCTTCGCGGCCCTCTTGGGGGAACCAAAACACGGCAGCTGGAGCATCACTGTCGATGATGCGAATATGACCGCCCGCACCTATCTGGACCACCCCGATCGCCTGATTCTCCACACCACATGGCTTTCCGCCACCGGCACCGCCGAGGTGGTGGATTACCTGGAGGGAACCACCCTGGTGCGCGCCGTGACCTGCACCACCGGGGATATCACCGTGCGCCATGATCTGAAAATCCGCACCGACTATGGTTCACACTCCCCAGCCTGGCACGATCACTTCCACTTTGTTGACCGGCAGGGTGAGGCGGTCACTGACCTCCACGGTCCCGAATTGCACCACACCGGCAGGAATGCTGATTTTGTCGGCTCCTTTGACCTGGCGGCCGGAACCACACTGACCTGGACCCTGGGCGAAACCGCGGCGCCACATAGGGAATTTCGGGAAGCGCCCCTGCCCCCATATAACGGCCAGTGGGTGCGGCTCGCCGAACGCTCCGCCATGGTGCTGAACGCCCTGGCACTCACCAATGGGGCGATTCTTGCGGCCCCCACCGCCTCCCTCCCGGAAATCATCGGGGGCGACCATAATTGGGATTACCGGTTTTGTTGGCTCCGGGATTCCGCGTTCGCCATAGACGCCCTCCTCATGGCGGAACAGAACGGCTACACCCGGGCCCCGGTGCGGGAGCGGGCCGTGGCGTGGCGGGACTGGTTGGTGCGCACCATCGACCCCGAGAACCTCCAGATTGTGTATGGGGTGCGGGGCGAAACCCATTTGGAGGAACGCATCCTAGCTCATCTGCCTGGCTATCTCGACTCCCTGCCGGTTCGGGTGGGGAATGCCGCCGCATCCCAGTTTCAGGCCGATGTGGTGGGGGAGATTCTCTTGGTCTGCCGGCACATGCGGGAGGCCGGAATCCCGGAGACCGAGGAATCGTGGCGGCTGCAGACAAGGCTGTTGGATTATTGCATCAAAAACTATGAGCGCCGGGACCATGGTATTTGGGAAATGCGGGGGGAGCTGCACTATTTCACCCATGGGCGGGCCATGATGTGGGCGGCATTCGATTGCGCCCTGGATGCCGTCGCAAAGCATGAAACGCTGACCGGGGACACCGAAACCTGGCGGAAATACCGCGACCAACTCTATGACGAGATTTTTAGCCGCGGCTTCGATGCCGAGCGGAACACGTTTAGGCAGATTTACGACAACCCCGGCGTCGATGCGTCGCTGCTGCAGCTGCCGCACACGGGCATTATTGCGGTGACCGATCAGCGCATGCACGACACGGTGGCGGCCATTGTGCGGGAGCTTGGCGACGACCATGGGCTCATATACCGCTATAACAGTGATGACCCTCGGGCGGAATACCCCTTCCTCATCTGCAATTTTTGGCTTGCCGAGCATTATGCGCGGGCCGGCCACCTGGATGCCGCCACCAGGCTCTTAGAGCAGCTAGTTGGCTATGCAAACGATCTGGGGTTGCTGGCGGAGGAATACGATCCGGTGCGGGAACGGTTGGCCGGGAATTTTCCGCAGGCATTCTCACATATCGGAGTGATACGTGCGGTCGATGCAATTGCGCGGGCCCAGTGATGGTACTAATGATAGAGAGAAAATTTTTCCCCAACCAGACCAACCACAGCTAATAATGAGGGGGTGAATCGGCAATGAGCAGCGACTTTCCCAGCGAACCAGATTTTAGCGACGAACCAGCAGAACCCCCGGCATCCTTGGTACCCATGCCATCCATGTCCGAGGGGTCTCGCCGCAGCCGAGACGGCCGAGGCAGCTGGAGTGGCCGAGGCGGGCGCACCAACGGTCGAGGCGACGACCAAAACTATGATGATTTTCGCCAACCGCCCCACGATATTGATGCGGAGCAAGGCGTCCTCGGGGCCATGCTCCTGAGCCCCACCCTTGTGGTCGACATCATAGAAACCCTCGTGCCTGATGATTTTTATCGGCCCGCCCACCAGCTCATTTATAACGCCATCATCGACCTGTTCAGTAATAACAAGGAGATCGACCCGCTGATCGTTGCTGGCCGGCTGGACCGCGACAATAATCTCGAACGTATTGGCGGATCCACCTATTTGCACACGCTGGTGTCGGCCGTGCCCACCGCCGCCAACGCCCGCTACTATGCGGAAATCGTGGCGGAAAAAGCGGTGCTCCGGCGGCTGGTGGCTGCGGGCACCAGGGTGGTGCAGCTCGGTTACGAAGGCACCGAAGGCGCCGAGTTAGAAACCGTGATCGACATGGCGCAACAACAGGTGTTCGATATCGCCCAGCGGCACCATGTGGAAGACTATTCCGTGCTTGCCGACCTGATCCAACCCACCATGGACGAACTTGACCTGATTTCTGTGCAGGGCGGGCTGGCCCGGGGCATCCCCACCGGATTTGAAGACCTCGACAATCTCACCAATGGGCTCCATGGGGGCCAAATGATTATTGTCGCGGCCCGGCCGGGTGTGGGTAAATCCACCCTGGCGCTGGACTTTGTGCGCTCCTGTGCGATCAAGAACGGCAAGGCCGCGGTCATTTTCTCCCTGGAAATGGCGAAAAGCGAAATCGTCATGCGCATATTATCCGCCGAGGCTGACGTGAAACTGTCGGACATGCGGTCGGGGCGGATGACCGACCAGGATTGGGCGAAGCTCGTGAATCGGCTCGATACGATCGAGCATTCCCCCATTTATATTGATGATTCCGCCAGCCTCACCATGATGGAAATCCGGTCGAAGTCACGCAAACTCAAGCAGGTAGCAGACCTGCAAATGATTGTGGTTGATTATCTTCAATTGATGAGCAGCGGCAAACGAACCGAGTCGCGGCAGCAGGAGGTGGCGGAATTCTCCCGCCAGCTGAAACTCTTGGCGAAGGAACTCGATGTACCATTGGTGGCGATTTCCCAATTGAACCGGGGGCCGGAGTCGCGTACGGATAAACGCCCTCAAATTGCGGATCTTCGGGAGTCGGGTTCCCTGGAACAGGATGCGGACATAGTGATGTTGCTGTATCGTCCAGATAGTCAGGACAAAGACGACACGCGGGCGGGCGAAGCAGATATCATTGTGGCGAAGCACCGTGGTGGCCCCATTGATACTGTGCAGGTGGCACATCAGCTGCATTTCTCGCGGTTTAAGGATATGGCCCGGCAATTATAATTCACCCCTATTTGGGGTGGCGTTTTGCGGAAATATTTAAAAAGAATATTAAATCAGGATATTATTTGTTTGAATAATCTGTTATCATCCAAGCGGGGTTCACATGGTATTCCAATTATTTACATCTATTCTCGCCTCGATCGTGGCGTTTTTCGGCGCGATCGTGCCGCTTAATGATGACGTAAAACACTGGTTTTCCGATATTACCGTCGGCAAAACGCTCGACACCGTGCTGCCTGCCGACGCCCATCCGGTGTCGGCAGCCGAGTTAAAAGACGTGCGTTCCGGCAATTGGATGTCTGTAGTTCGCCCCCAAACCACCACAATGTTTTTCGGGGATTATTACCGCGACGCACCGAAAAAACTACCGAATATTGGGGAAGAATTCGGTGGCAATGCACCAGCCGATTTACAGCATTTTTCGGGTGGCGCATCATGTAATGGGACCGCCAGCGGGGTATGGTTTGATGGCAATGTCATGCACAAAACCCGCCAGATCCTTGTCACCAATAATCCCTGCCCAGAGGTGGCAAATACCCGCGACAAGGATGTTCAGGCCTTCCTGAGTGCCAACCCCGAATTCTACCTGGATGGGCAGGGTCACCTTTACCTCAAGCGCCCCGACGGGGTGGCCTCTGAATGGCAGCGTCCCTGGTTGGTGAAATAACGCTGATCCCCCCGGAAGAGGTAGCAAATAGGTCATGGTTGCTATCGCCGGCAATATGCAACGATGCAGGACGTCGTGCATATTGCCGGCTTCGTTGTTGCCGTGGGTGAAACGTCGAAAAGCTGATCTTGTACGTTGGGAATTAGAACATTATTTTTCCCGATAGTACTGATAGGAAGCTTTTGCTGTGATTCTTAAGTTTCTCATGACACTGTTTACGGCGATCCTGGCATTTTTTGGCCTATCGACGCCGACCCCCACCACGACAATAACTGAAGGACATACCAGGCCGACCGTAGGACCCCTGACCCAGAACCGGTCGGAAGCCGCAGAGCCAACGGAATCGACCACCGTTGTCACGGTCACCCCTCAATCCGGTGGTGCCACCATTCCCGAAGACCCCAACTTCAAGACCATCAAGGCCGCGGAACCTACCGACTCCGCCATCAAACTGGTACGCACCGCCAAAAAGGACGGTCGGGATCTCCTCAACGGTCGGGAACCCGGCGACGGCGAGGGACCCATCCCAGGAAGCGCACTCGACACCACCCTGCCGGCCACTGCCCATGTGGCCACCCCGGCGGAAATCGCCCAGGTTCGCACCAAAAACTGGCAGTCCACCGTTCGGGCCAACACCGTGCTGAAATTCCAAGGCGCACCCACCAGCAGTGACTGGGACTGGTTGCATCAGTACTATGCGGCCAAGCCGCCGAAGGAGAAAATCCCCGAGGCCGACGCCATCAATGCCTTCGCTGGCAGCAGCTGCAACGGTCGCGGTGCCGGAATCGCCTGGTTCAAGGGTGCCGAACTGCACTACTACCTGACCGACCGGGGCGCCCAATGGCATCGGGAATGCGACAACGCCAGCGATGAACAGCATGCGGAAGCCCTGAACTATATTGTGGGCCGCCCAACCGTATACCTCGATGGAAACGGCACCATGTACCTGAAGCGGTTAGCAGACGGCAAGGTCAGCCAGTGGCGGGAGGTGCGCGGCTAACATGCCTCAGCCCGGGGGACTAAGAGGTCATACGTCATACGTTTTTCCTATGGATAACTCCCCTCGATCTAGGGCAATGGCACATAGCGTAGGTATATTAGTATGTATTCTAATTGTTAAAACCTATGGTCCGGCAGTTGGGAATCCGGCCTATAGGCAAAACGAAGGATCGTAAGGAAAAACCTATGAAGATGAAGATTTTCGCCGCCGGCATCGCTGCCGTGACTGTCGGGATGCTAGCGCCGATCCCAGCAATGGGCGTCGACAAGCCCAGCGACAGCGTATCGACGAGCATGACCGCAACCCCCCAGGACATCATCGACGACTGGCACAAACCGCACCCGGTTCCGCCGCTCAGCGGCACAATGCCAGCCGGAACCCACGCTGCCACCGCCGCCGACATGCAGAAATTCGTGACCAAGAACTGGGTATCCACCGTCAGCACCGCGAAACTCGACTTCACCCAGTCGAAACTGTACAAGGGGAACGAAGCCGAATTTCGGACCACATTCCGCAAAGCGGAGCAGAAATTTAATGGCAATGTGCCGGACACCGCCCGCACGTTTGGCGGCGGCTCCACCTGCCGGGGCAGCCTGGTGCTGGTGTGGTTCCAAAACGACAACGTAATGCGGTTCATTGATGCGGGCCCCACCATTGCGGTCGGCTGCCAAAAAGAGGTAGAGGAGCAAGACCGGGAGCTGCAAACCTACCTGAAACAATCCACCATCTACTTCAATGAGGTCGGCGACCACATGTACTTGAAGCGGGCCTCGGACGGGGCCGTCAGCCACTGGAAACTCGCCGACGCGGAAACGGTGAATCGGTCATGATCTTTAAAATCTTCGCCACCCTCCTCGCGGCCGTCTTAGGGTTCTTAGGACTGCAACAACCCTCGACATCGTCGACGCCTCCCACGGTCACCACCAGCACCAGCGCGGTGGCAACCTCGGAACCCACCAGCACATCGACGCAGGTGAGCACATCGGTGCCTACCACAGCGCCGGTCGTAGCGGTGCCGGAATTCGGGATGACGGTCATTCCCGCACTGCCTGCCGACGCGCACCCCGGCACCGAGGCCGACATGCAGAAATTCGTTACCAGCCTGTGGGTGTCCCCCAATAGCACCGATGCGAAAATCGACTTCTCCCAATCGAAGCTGTACAAGGATTATCCCCCAATAGATTTCCTGCGCGACTTTGGGCCCCGGACTGCTAAACAACTGAAAGACACAACCGTGCCCGACAACACCCGTAGCTATGTGGGCGGCACCATGTGCCCCAAACTGCGGGGATTGGCGTGGTTTGAGGGCAACCGCATCCACACCATGAGCTGGTGGAAAACATACCCGGCCAAAGGCTGTGGACTTGTTCCGCAAATTGAGGATACGGAATTCCAAAACTTCCTCAAGAACGCCACCCTGTATTTCAATGCCGCAGGTGACCGTGTCTATGTTGAACGCCACACCGACGGTGCCATCAGCGAGTGGAAACTCCATAGTTAACCCACGGAAGATGCCAGCGAGGATAAACTCATGATTTTCAAGATCTTTGCCACAATCGTCGCATTCATCATGGGTTTCTTAGGGCTGCACCAGCAACTGCCGCAACCAACCACCACGCCGACCACGCAGGTTACGCGGACAGCGCAACCGGAGGCTTCCGGGAAACCGGCCCAGCCCACCCCTACCAGCGCCACCAGCACCATTAGCGTACCTGCGACATCGACCCCGATTCCGCCCCGGCCACCACTGATGGCGCTGTCGGATCTGCTGAGTGGTTTACACCAGGCAACCGATGCGGAAATGCAGAAACTTACCACTCACCGGTGGGTTTCCACCAGCCCGCTGATCTTCCGGGTCAATAATTACGCCGAAATAGACTTCACCACCAACCACGACACAAGTAGTTCCCGCCGAGTATTCTCCGGTGGCACCAAGTGCTGCACGGTGCAGGGAACCGTTCTGGTGGCGCGCAACACCATCAGCATCACCGCCTGGGGAGACTCAAGAAAAACTGCCTGTGACCCGCAGGTCTTGGCGGTAGAAGACACAGAATTCCGGGAATTCTTGGACCACTCCACTGTGTACTTCAACTCTGATGGCAGCAGCATGTATCTGAAACGAAGTTCAGATGGTGCCGTCAATGAATGGAAACTAGCTGATAACCAACATGTGAGGTAGGAAACATGATTTTCAAACTGTTTGACATGATTGTCGCAGCCATAATAGCGCTATTGGGCGTGAATGTGCCTGGACCGACGATACAGCCGACGGCGTCGCAAAGCAACGCCACCACGGTACAACCGCAGCCCACAGGCACGAAGGTCACCAGCACCCCGGCCACCCCCACGCCAACAGTGCCGGTGCCGAAGACGATCGGTGGGGCAACACTGCCGGCCGATGCGCACCCCGCCACCGATGCCGACCTTCAGAAGTTCATGCATAACGAGTGGATTTCCACCGCCTACAAGAAGGCTTCGCTGAATTTCTACGAATCGACACGCTTCATCCTCAAGGGCAATGAACTGGATTCGCGCCGGGAAAATGGTAATAACGCGACACCCAACGATGTTGGTTTCATCCCCGATGATGCCCGCAGCTTCACCGGCATTCCGGTATGCAACACGGCTGTGTCCTGGGCAGCGTTCGAAAAGAACGTGATGCAGGTGTACTGGGGCCCGATGACCGAAAAGGCCTGTGGTGATGAGACCTTGTTGGATGAGGACATCATGAAGCATTTCAGCTCCAGGCCCAGCCTGTACTTCAACGCTGATGCCACCTATGTGTATGTGCAGGGTGGCGGCACCGTCAGCGAGTGGAAGTATAACGAGCACCCAACTCCCAAAGCCAGCAAGTAATTTTCACCACCTTTTGGAGGAGAAACACCATGATTTTCAAACTCTTTGCCCTGATAGTCGCGGCAGTTACCGGACTGCTAGGCCTGCTAGGAATGCACCAGCCGGTCCCGAAGCCGCTGCCGACTCCCTCAATGCCGACCTCGACGCCAACCTCGACCGCCTCGTCGGATTCCACCGGGGTGCCGGCCCCGAGCACGTCGGTGACCGCAGCACCGGAACCGTTGCGGCCGGTGGCGATGGATATGCCGGCCGGCACGCATCCCGCCACCAAGGCCGACATGAGTAAATTCCTGTCGCACAACTGGGCCTCCACCGCGAATAAATATGCTGTGATCTATATGGGCAAGTCCCAGCCCTTTGACGGCACCGAGGAGATCAAGAAGGAATTCAACGGCAACGTGCCGGAAGGCCTGCGGATGCTTACGTACGATCCAACCTGCAACGCGGTTCAGACCGCGGTGTGGTTTGACGGCAATACGATGCGAACCACCGCCTGGGGCATGCAAACTCTGCGCGGCTGCCAAATTGATGTGGAGAAGCAGAGCGAAGAATTCCAGACGTTCATGAAGCAATCCGACATCTACTTCAATGCCGCTGGTGATCGCGCCTATTTGAAGCGCGCCGACGGCAAAGTGAGTGAATGGATCATCGCTACCAATTAAGCTTTTCGACGCCAAAAATCCCCACTTTCGGGTGGGGATTTTTCTTGCGTCTTATGGGAGTCTCACGGTCTTATTCCCGCAATTCGGCAATGATGACGACCCCATCGCCCCGGTGGGCCGCGGCCCCATAAAACCGTTGGAGCCTGGTAAACGTGTCCATCGCCCACCCATCGGGAACCCCCAAATGGGTGCTGGGCTCTTGGAGTGGTTTGAGGTTCATATTCGGCAAATCCGCCATGATAGTGATGACGATCTTGGGATGATTGACGGTCACCCAGGTATCCCAAGAGTGCCAGCCTGTTATCATGCTATTCAATGGGTCGGCACCCCACCCCAGGAGCATGAGCGGCACCCAATAATGGTGGGTGATAGCCATCGAAGGATAGCGGGTTTGATGCATGAGTTGGTGGGCGTCATGGGTGTAGGTGGGCGAATAGCAAAGATTATCGAACACCCGTGCGGGCACCGCGTGGTAGTGGAGAACCAATTCCGCGGGCCGTTTCACCACCGGTGCTGATGCGGGTGGATCCTCGGGGAAAACAAGCTTTTTAAACCGGGTCACCTGCTCAACGGTTTCGGTGCTCATCCCCGGCAGCGGGTATTGCCACCGCCCAGCAGCATTCGGGTACTGGCACGTGGAGACGAAAAACTCTTCCCCGGAAAACACCAGTTCGGCGTTTCGAGTTGCACCGAAATCCGACTCCTCCGTGACAAACCGAACCTGATTATGAGCCAAATAAAACGGCTCGGTTTCCCTAGGATCAACAGTCCAGCCTTCTAAAAGGGCGTTTTGATTGGAGTGGCGGAGTTCCACCTTGGCGTTACGAATATAAAACTCGTAGTAAGAGCCATACCACATGGATACGCAGGCCGGGATATAAATATCGTTACCAAAGTAATAGGCGTCGTGGTCGATCCACAGCTCATCACGGACGGTTTCCGCCACATATGTGAGGAATTCTTCGCTGGTTATCATGTGTTTTCCCAAACTTGTTTCAGCACAGCTAAAACGCCGAGGTGAATCCCCGAAGCCGCAGCGAATTGCTCACCACAAACACCGAAGAAAACGCCATGGCGGCCCCGGCAAACATGGGGTTCAACAAGCCCATGGCGGCCACCGGGATAAGCACAATGTTATAGGCAAACGCCCAAAACAGGTTGCCTTTGATCGTCGCCAAGGTGCGGCGCGAGAGCCTGATGGCGTCGACAATGCCGCGGGGGTCATCGTTCATGAGCGTAATATCACTCGCCTCGATAGCAACGTCAGTGCCCGCGCCCATGGCCAGCCCCAGGTCCGCCTGCGCCAACGCCGCGGCGTCGTTAATGCCGTCGCCAACCATGGCCACAACCTGGCCCGATTGTTGCAGCTCAGCGACCTTTGTCACCTTATCCGCGGGCAGCACGCCGGCAATCACCGTGTCGATCCCCACCTTGGTCGCCGCCTGCCGCGCCGCCCCCTCGTTATCGCCCGTGAGCAGTATCGGCGTCAGCCCCATCGCCTTGAGCTTGTCGACGGCCGCTGCGCTGGTCTCCTTGGGCTGATCCATCACCGAAATATGCCCCGCCAACTGCTTATCGACGTGCACCGCCACCACCGTGGCCCCGGTGTCGCCGCCCGATTCGGCCCGGCCCACCTCAACCCGACGGCCCGCAACCATGCCGCTCACGCCCACCCCGGTCGTACTCTGAAACTCCGTCACCTCCGGGATGTTGGTGGCCTCCGCCACAATAGCCCGGGCGATGGGGTGCTCGGACGCATTCTCCACGGCCGCCGCCAATCGCAGCACCTCGTCCTTCTCGAAGCCAGCCTCCGGCTGTATGCTGCTCACGGACATGATGCCCGTCGTGATCGTGCCCGTCTTATCCATCACAATGGTGGTGATTTTCTGGGTGTGTTCCAGCACCTCAGGGCCCTTAATTAGCAATCCCATTTGGGCGCCCCGGCCGGTCCCCACCAGCAGGGCGGTGGGGGTGGCCAGCCCCAAAGCACAAGGGCAGGCGATAATCAGCACCGCCACCGCCGCAGTGAATGCCTCGGCCAACCCATGGCCCAACACAAAAGCATGAACCAGCAACGTGGCCACCGACACCAGAATCACCACCGGCACAAACACCTGCGAAATCCGGTCGGCAAGCTTCTGCACCGGAGCTTTCTTCGCCTGCGCGTCACTCACCAACTTTGCCATCTGTGCCAGCGTGGTGTCCGCCCCCACCCTGGTGGCCCGCACCACCAGCCGGCCCGAAGAATTCATGGTTGCCCCGGTGACGACACTATCCTTCGTCACTTCCACTGGCACTGATTCGCCTGTGAGCATGGACTCGTCCACCGCCGAATGGCCCTCAACCACCACGCCATCGGTGGCGATCTTCTCGCCAGGCTTGACGACAAACATATCCCCCACCGCGAGCTTGCTGATCGGAATACGGTGCGTGGCGCCGTCGACAAGCACGGAAACATCCTTCGCGCCCATGTCCAACAACGCCCGCAATGCCTCGGAACTGCGGCCCTTTGCGCGGGTCTCAAACCACCGGCCCAGCAGCAGAAACACAATCACCATGCCCACGGATTCCAAATAGATTTGGTCCATGCCCTCATGTGAATGCGCCGACAAACTCATCGACATGCGCATATCATTCATGCCCGCGTTGCCGAAGAACAGGGCCCACACGCTCCAGAAAAATGCGGCTGACGTGCCCAAACTAATCAGCGTGTCCATGGTGAACGCCCCATGTCGCAGATTCTGAAGCGCCGCCACATGGAAAGGCTTGCCCCCATAGAAAAACACCGGGCCAACCAGGGCAAAACTCAACCATTGCCAATTATTAAACTGCAGCTGCGGAATCATCGACAACGCCAACACCGGCACCGACAACACGGCAGAAATGATCAAACGCTTTCGCAAATCCGCGGCATGCGCATCCCGAGCCGCACTCGTGGCATCCGTGCCAGAGGTTTCCGAAAGCTCTGGGCCAGCGTCATTGTCTGGGGTTGGGGAATCTGGTGTGATTTCAAACGCATCATAGCCGGCGCCCCGCACCACATCAATCAGCTGCGGTATTTTCACGGATGCCGGATCGTAACGCACGTTGGCGGTTTCCGTGGCGAAGTTCACCGTGGCTTGGGCGCCCGGAACCTTATTCAGTTTCCGCTCCACCCGACCGGAACAAGATGTGCAGGTCATGCCGGTGACACCCAAGTCCACACTAATGAGTCCTGGAGTATTTTCTGTTATCACTTATAGAACCTCCATGTAAATAAACCATCAGGTGTAACCACACCTGCTGGGCAAAAATTCCCATAGATATTGAGCCTACAGGCTGACCTGCGCGGGCGCTGGGGTGGGCGCCGGGTGCCGCAGAAGTTCTAAGCTTGGTTTTCTGTTGACAGCCTCCCGTTTGCGCAGGGGGAATATTGGCCGAAAAATGGAAACCAAGCTTAGCAGAAGTGCTGAGCTTGGGTTCGGGGTTATCCGGGTTTTCGGGGGTCCTGAGTTGGCCGGAACTCCAGCTCAGCACACGTGCAGCCGGTGTGAATGTGCCCATGGCCTGTGCCGCAAAAGTTCTAAGCTTGGTTTTCGATTGGCGGCCTCCCGTTTGCGCAAGACAAGTGTTGGCCGAAAAATGGAAACCAAGCTTAGCGGAAGCGCTGAGCTTGGGTTTAGGGATGGGGCTGGGGGCTGGACTGGGTTGGGAGCCTTTGGGCGTCGTCAAGCAAAGAAAAACGCCACGGCAACGAGACCGTGGCGCAGGGCTGACCGCTAAGCCTTGACAGAATAGCCTGCCTCGGAAACGGCGGCGCTCACCTGGGCGTCGGTGAAATCCGAGCCCGACACGGCAACCTGGCCGGAAGCCACATCAACATCAACCTTGGTAACACCGGCGATCTCGCCCACCTCTTCGCGGACGGAAGCTGCGCAATGCTCGCATGTCATGCCTTCAACTTGGTAAGTTTTCGTCATGGGAATTCCTCTCTTTACGCTGGTTATAGGTATAACCCAAATAAAATGCGACGAAATCTTCGCTAACGGGAATAATGTGGACACTACTGAATGTTAGGAAGACTAGAACTTAGATAACTACTTTGAAGGAGAGAATGCAACCATGGCACTCGTAGAAGTAAGCAAAGACACATTTAACGACACGGTCACTCAAGAAGGCATTGTGCTTGTCGACGCCTGGGCCGAATGGTGCGGACCCTGCCGGCAATTCATGCCCGTCTACAAGAAGGCATCTGAAAAGCACGAAGACATCACCTTCGCCAAGCTCAACACCGAAGAAAACCAAGGCCTGGCCGCCGCCCTGGAAATCCAAGCCATCCCCACCATCATGGCCTTCCGCGATGGGATCATGGTTTTCCGGCAGTCCGCCGCCCTGCCGCCCGCAGCATTGGAAGACGTGATCGAACAAGTGCGCGCATTGGACATGGATGATGTGCGACGCCAAATCGCGGAACATAACGCTACGAACAACTAATATTATGGGTCTGTGGGAAACCGCGGACCCATAATTATGAGATATCTTCGGGATTCCCCACCATCATCATGGTTTTTCATGGGACCCCAGTGTGAGTCCGAGTACCTTCATCACACAGCTATGGGCTTTCGCACTACACTAGTAGATGCTTTTCAGCATGGTTGCGAGGGGCCTACGGCATAAAAAATATGTGTTCCACCCCTTCGAAACCCTGTATCGAATTTAGTAACAACTAGCGGAGGAAGCACATATCATGGCGAACCCATTTTCTAAAGGGTGGAAATATTTACAGGCGTCACTAGATCAAAGCATTGATGAAAACGCCGATCCTCAGATTCAAATTCGGCAGGCCGTCGAAGGGGCCAAAAAACAGCACCAGCAAATCTCCCAACAAGCCGCAGCGGTGATAGGGAACAAAAACCAACTGGAAATGAAACTCAACCGGTTGATCGAAGAGCAACAAAAACTTGCCGATAAAACCCGCCAAGCCCTCACCCTTGCTGACCAGGCAAACGCCCAGGGAGATGCCATAAAATCCCAAGAGTTCAGCTCCACCGCCGAAATTTACGCCACCCAACTTGTGAGCGTCGAAACCCAGTTAGAGGAAACAAAAACCCTCCACGCCCAAGCCACCCAAAATGCCGAACAAGCCAAACGCCAAGTGCAACAATCCGAGGCACGGCTCAAGCAACAATTGGCTGAAGCCGATCAGTTGCTCAATCAGGCTCGCCAGGCGAAGATGCAGGAATCCGCCACCAAGGCCATGGACACCATGAACCAGCTCAAGCCTGATGACAGCGTTCCCACTCTCGACCATGTGCGAGCCAAAATCGAATCCCGCTACGCCACCGCCATGGGCGCCCAGGAGCTGCTGGAAAACTCCGTTGGCGACCGGCTCGCTGAAATCGAGGCGGCAAGCAACGACATGAAAGCCTCCGCAAAGCTCGCCGAAATCCGCGCCCAAATGCACGGCGGCGACAGCGCCACCGGTGGCCAGCTTACCGCTGGGTCCGATTCCACCAGCCCCCAACTACCCGCAGGTACCGGCATGAATACCGGTGTGGGCACTAATACTGGTGTCGACGCCGGAACGACGCCGCAATCCGGTTTCGGGGCCGGGAATACCGGAACTGGGAGTGCTGGGGTTGGGGGGACGGGGGCCTTCCCGGCCTCGGGCGGGCCGGCAGCAGGTGGGCCGGTAGCAGGGACCCCGATGTCAGGGACGCCGAGCGTTCCGAATACCCCGGCAGCAGGCACCTCGGCCCCGAGCGTTCCGGTGACGGGCAGCTCGGCGCCGACGACTCCGGCAACAGGAATCCCGGCGACAGGGACGTCGGCAACAGAGACGTCGTCGGTCTCCACGACCCCCATGGATGCAGAACCTGTGTTCGAAGAGGTGGGTCCAGACCAAAACCCTTTTAAACCCGCAGGCTCTTCTGGAACAACCAGCGTCACCAACACCCTCGACGTTGCCGACGCCGATGTGGTGGAAGACTCCACCGACGAGCCAGCCGGTACCAAGCCAAAAACCACCCCAAATACCGGGAGCACCGGCAGCGCCGGAAACAGCAATACTACTGGTAACGGCTTCCAACTCCCCGGGCCACAACACAAAGAGCTCTAAAGCCACAGGAATAACCAGCGAAAAACACCCCAATTTTCGTTGGTTTCCTCTGGGGGTAGCGCACCTACCACAAGCTCCTCAGGCGTGTGGGTAATGCTACTGTTTTTTCATGGCCCATGGATCCTCGGCTAGGAGAAGCCCTGCTTATAGCAGCTCAAACCGCCCGAAGCGTTCATCACACTCGGCGCATTCAGCGCATTCGGCGCGCGTGACGAATGCGCCGGGTGCTCACGTCACACGTGATGCGTCGCGTTCGTATCAGGGGCATTCATATCGAGGTCGGGTATTGGGAGTGCTCATGCTCTCCCAGTTTTTTGCTGCGTTTCCCCTGGGCATGGTGACCGCGCTCATCCAATTGCAGTATGCGCACCATCATCAGGCGTCGGGAGTGTCTTGGTTGAGCATTGTGTCCCAGGTGGGGTGCGTAGCCGCAATCGTTGGACTTACAAGGATCACCCTGCGGCAGGGACGTCGATTAGCGCTGGTAGCGGGCATGGGGCTCATGTTGGCGGCCAGCATGCTGGGATTAGTTTCCGCCCTGCTCGACGTGGATTTACTACTCTACCTTGTTGCTTTCCTGTTGGGGGCGGGGTTGGCCGCGAACTGGTACGCCCCATTTGCCGCCACGGATTTCTCCTCAAAAACATCGCGTGCCAGCGATTTCTCCTATGTCCTGAGTATGACCGCCATAGGGATGGCCCTGGGGTCGCCAGTGGTGAACTACACATATTATTTGGAGCAACAGGCGGAAATTCCCCTTGGGGTCATTGGGTTCACGCTATGCATGCTGTGTTGCATGGTATCGGTCATTATTCTCTGGTTTGGCCTCCATCCCATAGCAGACACCATGCAGCAATCCGAACATTTGAGCGAAGATAATGATGCCCGGTTTCGGTTTATAGAAGCGCCAGGTGCAAGCGCCGCAATAGTGACGCTCACCGCCATGATCTTAGTGATCGACCTCCTCTGGACCACAACCACGGTCTATGTGGTGTCCTCCGAAAATGAACTGTACGGCACGCAGTCGTTGATGCTGGTGGGGGCGGCCCAAATATTGTCGAGCCTGATCGGGTACGGCATGTCCCCCCTGTTCGGCGTGGTCGCGGATCGGCTGGGGCGCACCCGGGTGGTGGCAACAGGCTACGGCCTGGCGGTGATAGGCTGCCTGATTTTAGTGGTTGCGGCCAGCGAGACCATGTGGGTGCTCGCGGCCATTGTGATATTGGGCGTTGGTAAGGTTGCGGTGATGGTCGCCACCGGTGCTTTGCTTGTCGACGCCGTACCGCGCCATCACCGCGTCATCCTACAAGGATGGGCCGGCGGCATCAGCATGGCCATCGCACCCCTCGGCACCATGATGGCATTCTTGGGCATGCCCCGGCTGGCAGCCATCGGCATCATAGTGCTCATCATCGTGTTCTTTTTCGTATTCGGGGCAGTGCGCCGCACTCCCCGCCACGATTAGTCAAACCGATTATTCACCAAAATCCCCCGAATACCCGTGTGAAACCCATCTCGCAATTGCACCCGCTGGGTTTCAGTCAAGGTATATTCGTGCAGCGCATCGCACGCAAACTGCAGCAGTGGCCGGTCGATTTCTGGGGGCAAACCCCCGCCAGAAAGTAGATGGGCGGAATCTCGCTGTTCGCTGGTGGCGGCGTTTTCATACCACCAGATGGCATATTGTTGGCCCACATCAAACGGGGTAAGAAACCCGGCGGAAGTCCACACCTCATTATGCAGGGGCACATAATGCGAGCGGAGCTTGCGCCGGGGGGCCATCATGGAAGGGTTGGGGCGCCTGGTGGGCGCATCGGCTGGCGAGGGTTTTGCCTTGCCGTCGGAAGCTGCCGATGGGGTTTCGGCGGTTTTTCCCTCTGAACTCATGGTGAGCGAAATCTGCCCAGTTTGTCGAATGGAGTGGCTATTGTCGGTAAGCGTCTCCATGGTGGTGTGGCTGACGGTAATGGTATTGATGTCGTCGAGTTCTGGTTCCGAGAACTCGGGGTCCACTTGTTCAGCAGGTTTATCAGGCTCGGGTTCGGTGGTTTCCACTTCGATGGCAACCACCTTGGGTTCGTCGTCGACAAGCGGATCATCCATAGTGCGCACAATGGGCGGCAGGGGGCCTTCCAATACGTGCAGCTGCATGCAATCGCCGAAATCCTCGCGTGGGTCGAGTATAACCAGGGAATCGCAGGCGTGCCGTAGGGCGGAAGACATGGAGTCCCAACCAAACCCATAAAGATGCACGCGAATCCCATGATTCACCGCTTCTTGCACGCCCGGAATCATGTCGGCGTCGCCCGATACTAATACAATATCGGTGACTTCCTGACGAACACTGGTGAGTACCATGTCGGCAACCAGCCGGGTATCGACGGCTTTTTGCGTACGACGCTCACCCCATTCGATGAGCTGTCCGGCCCGCAACTGCACCCCATCGCAGGTACGCAGTGCGCGCTGGTAGCGATGCGGCCCGGTGTCGGGAATCCCGTCATACCAAAACTGCCGGTGAACGGGCTGTTCAAATTGTTCAGTCACCATGGTTCCTAATGTTCGAACCACGGCAGGTAGATCTATTTCTAATTGTGCTCGGGCACCAATTTCCCACGAGTTATAAAAGCTCGCCAAAAGGTACGACGTATCCACAAAGATTTGTGTGCGTTCAAGCATGGCTCCTGATGTTTCTTTCGTGTCTAAATAGCTAAATTAAGTCGTTAATATCAAGCATGCCTTAAAGCAAGCTGCAAGTCGACACGACATTCAAAGCCCCAGCGTACAACTTTGCGGCCACCATAATTATATCTATAGAAGTATGAGCTCAAGTACCTGTGTTAGTTACATCAAGAGTGCAAGCTAGCAAACTTTGTATAGTTTTTCCCGGTTTTTGTTGTTGTGACGTGGTGGTTTGTGGTTTTGTGGTGGGGTTTGTATATTTGTGTGGTCGCTGTTTACGGCCCTGCGCTTTGTTTTGGGTTTGGGTTGTGGGTGGTGGTGTTGTTTGAGAACTCGATAGTGTGTCATTTGATGAAACGAATTATTGTTTGAACATGAACGCGAACATGAGCATTAATAGTTGTTGTTGGTGTTTGTTGTTTGTTGTTGTTTTGTTGGTTTCTTTGTTTTTTGCCTGTTTTGTTTTTTTGTTTGTTTTTTTGGAGAGTTTGATCCTGGCTCAGGACGAACGCTGGCGGCGTGCTTAACACATGCAAGTCGAACGGAAAGGCCCCCACCTTGGTGGGGGTGCTCGAGTGGCGAACGGGTGAGTAACACGTGGGTGATCTGCCCTGTACTTCGGGATAAGCTTGGGAAACTGGGTCTAATACCGGATAGGACCATGGTTTAGTGTCTCATGGTGGAAAGATTATTGTTTTGGTGCAGGATGAGCTCGCGGCCTATCAGCTTGTTGGTGGGGTAATGGCCTACCAAGGCGTCGACGGGTAGCCGGCCTGAGAGGGTGGACGGCCACATTGGGACTGAGATACGGCCCAGACTCCTACGGGAGGCAGCAGTGGGGAATATTGCACAATGGGCGCAAGCCTGATGCAGCGACGCCGCGTGGGGGATGACGGCCTTCGGGTTGTAAACTCCTTTCGTTAGGGACGAAGCCACACCTTTTTTTGGGTGTGGTGACGGTACCTTTGTTAAGAAGCACCGGCTAACTACGTGCCAGCAGCCGCGGTAATACGTAGGGTGCGAGCGTTGTCCGGAATTACTGGGCGTAAAGAGCTCGTAGGTGGTTTGTTGCGTCGTCTGTGAAATTCCGGGGCTTAACTTCGGGGTGGCAGGCGATACGGGCATAACTAGAGTGCTGTAGGGGAGACTGGAATTCCTGGTGTAGCGGTGGAATGCGCAGATATCAGGAGGAACACCGATGGCGAAGGCAGGTCTCTGGGCAGTAACTGACGCTGAGGAGCGAAAGCATGGGGAGCGAACAGGATTAGATACCCTGGTAGTCCATGCTGTAAACGGTGGGCGTTAGGTGTGGGGACCGGTTTTGGTTTCTGTGCCGTAGCTAACGCATTAAGCGCCCCGCCTGGGGAGTACGGCCGCAAGGCTAAAACTCAAAGGAATTGACGGGGGC
>ERZ773055.140-NODE-140-length-49795-cov-3.365521_pt1 | contig 49795 bp, 35 predicted proteins | sample MGYA00580515_ERZ773055 | MGnify/ENA primary metagenome ERZ773055 (study PRJEB29015, sample SAMEA2737993) | human oral metagenome | biome: human oral; feature: human-associated habitat; material: dental | place: China | collected 2064 ...
CTTTCCACGTTGTTGGTACTTGCTTTAACCATTCCTTTTCGAAGTCAGGCAGCCCCTCAAGTGCATTGGGTGTCAACGCAACGCAATTCACACTACATTGATTTGTGATTGCCGTTGCCATCTCAAAGATGTCACCTGTGAACCTCTGATGACGGCTTTTGTTGTCCTTACTCATGTGATGATTCATCAAGATTCCACCCCAATCAAAGGCTGCAACGGCATTCCTTGTGAAGGGATATAAGGCTAATTGGAACGCCTCTTGACGTGCAAAGTACTCCGTAAAGTACACATTTTCGCTCGCCAATGCAGCCTCATTAGCAATAAAATTGGGGTACATTCGCTCCCAACCCCTTGGTAAAGTGCAGCCATGGAAGATGACTTGAAGTCCATATTCGTTAGCATCGCTGAGGATATCTTGAAAGAGTTGCAAGGTTTCTTGCTTGTCACCACCGAAGAAGTCGACTTTAATGGCCTTCACACCCAATTGCTTCATCCACGCCATATCACGCTTTCGAGCTATCGAATTGCTCATAATGTTGCGGGGACCTTGCGGTGCATCGTTCTCCGTTCCATTGCTATTATACCATAACATCAAACTAACTCCTTTGCTCTTTGCATAGTTTGCTAACGCCTCTATACCCTTTCGACCAATTTGTTTGTCCCAAAGTGCATCAACAAGTATGTACTCATAGCCCATTGTTGCAGCCACATCAATGAACTTTTTCTGGTCTTCATAGTTACAACTTTCATCCATCCAAAGGATCCAACTCCATGTATAGCGCCCAGGTTTATAGTCATTTTGTGTAGTATAAAGAGGTTCAACGACGTCATAAGGAATGGTTGTTTCCACGATGGGTTGCAGCGAATTACCAACTGTTATCGTGCGCCATGGCGTGCTACTTGGTAGGGAAATAGAGGCAAACTCGCTACCAAACCCGTTGTTTTCTCCTGCTTGTGGGTAGGCAATATGATATCCTTTCGTGGGCTCATATTCGGATAATCGGCAGCCGGGATAACTTGAAGTACCAGTTTCTGAGATAAGAATCCACGTGTTGTTTCCTTTATTTGGAATCCGAAACAGACAGGGAAAAGTATATCCTACGCCATATTTCGACTTGTCAGTAAGGCGTGCATCGGGGACAAACTCCTCCTCATAACTCGGTTTAGTGCGTTGCCATCCCGACATAGGTTGTATTTGTGGCGTCATAAAAGTGCGCGTTTCGTCTGGGAAATTAAAACTACTCGTCTCGCCATATATAACTGCACATCTTGGGTTTTCATCCTTTACAGGCAACAAGGTATAGCGATAAGCCACATCATTATTAGCAATATAAAATGTAATCTGCAACGGATAACCTTTATCATTGACCAATTTCAGTGTCAACATTGTGGCCTTTTGGTCTACATGTGCACGCTTTGTGCGCGTCATATCATATACAGTTTGCACCGCCTTTTCAGTGGCTTCAACAATCTTCATGCCTTGTGTGAAGTCGCCATAATCGGCTTTCAGTCCCAATTTTGAAGGCTTTATCACCTCCAATCCATCATAGTTCAGTGTATAAGTTGGCTGTCCACCATCGTCTCTCACCGTGAGATGGAGTCGTTTATCAGGCGAAAAGGCCGTGTGTTCTGCTGCAAAAACAAAGGTAGTGAGGCTCAAAGCCCATAGCGACAAAAGGAGTTTCTTCATGTGATAGTAATAAAATTGTTTCGGTGATACAAAGGTAAAACAAAATTTAAGAACGGCAAATGGTTTGCAAAGAAAAACCTTTCACAGGAAGACAAAAAGCAAAAAGAGACCTCAAACATCTCGTTTTGTCGGCGGAAAAAACAGAAAAAGATTGCTGATTTGTGTAAAAACAAACTACCATTTTTAACACTTTACAATGACATCAAATAGAGATAGAATTACAAGAAAACTGGAATCTTTCCGCCCTTTTAATGACAAAGCAAGACGATTTGAATCACCTTACATCCTAAAATGGCCCACTTTACATGATTATTTGCTTCAAATCACACGCTAAAATGCACCAAACAGAGATGCAAATTAGTGCATTTTGCGTCATTTTCTATCGTTATTTCAGGATACATTTCGCCATATTTCATCTAACTATCTGATAATCATCGCACTGCAAAACGCATAAAATAACAATCATTTCCAACAGCAATACACTTCAAAACAGGCAGCCTTAATTTTATGAAAACTATTGTAAAGATAAATCAAAACCTTTAACACATCTCGCGTTCCTATATAAAACGTGTTCTCAAAGCGGTTGAACCAAGAACATAATGCTTTGATTGCTAACAGCCAATGCACCTTAATGGGCTAAAAAAGAAAAAGCCCCGACGACACGTCGAGGTTTGTTTCTTCATAACATGTTGGTTTGATTTGTTTCTAAATAGTTTTTTGTTTTTTGAAAATCAGTGTGATATTCATTATCATCTAAGCGCAAAATTAAGTAAAACTTTCATTGAATCGCAATTAAAACAAGCAAAAAAGGCAAATACTTACGTAAACGTTTGCAAGAGATAACTGGCCAATTCGCTGTGTAAATATAGGCTACAAGAGAATTATTATGCCTCATGTCGCCAAGTGAAACAAGGCTTTTTCAGTGATTCATAAAAAGAGAATACGGGCTGATATACGCCTATTTCAAAAACAAAAAGACTTACTTTTGGCTGTTATTTTCTTGTGTTTATCCTATGAACTATCACGTTTATTTATTAAATTTGCACCATACTATATTTATAAAACCATTTAATGAAAGAATTTGTAATCTCTGAAGTCAAGGCCGAAACCGCCATTTTGGTGGGTCTTATCACCAATACGCAGTCGGAAGCCAAGACAAAAGAATACTTAGATGAACTTGAATTTCTTGCCGATACGGCTGGAGCTGTGACGGTGAAACGCTTTACTCAGAAGGCCAACGGACCGAGTTCGGTGACTTATGTGGGTAAAGGTAAGTTAGAAGAAATCAGAGAATACATCGAAATGTGTGCCGAAAATGAGGACCCAATCGGTATGGTTATCTTTGATGATGAGTTATCTGCCAAGCAGATTCGCAACATAGAGAACGAACTAAAGGTAAAGATTCTCGACCGAACATCCTTGATTCTTGACATATTTGCTATGCGAGCACAGACTGCCAACGCTAAAACGCAGGTGGAACTTGCCCAACATCGTTATATGCTTCCACGCTTACAACGCCTTTGGACGCACTTAGAGAGGCAGGGAGGTGGCTCTGGTTCGGGCGGAGGTAAAGGCTCTGTAGGACTTAGAGGACCTGGAGAGACGCAGTTGGAAATGGACCGTCGTATCATTCTTCAACGCATAACGTTACTTAAACAGCGTTTAGAGGAGATTGATAAGCAAAAGAATACGCAGCGAAAGAACCGCGGTCGGATGATTAGAGTGGCCCTTGTGGGCTATACAAATGTGGGCAAGAGCACGATAATGAACCTGTTGTCAAAGAGTGAAGTGTTTGCCGAGAACAAACTATTTGCCACCCTTGACACCACGGTTAGAAAGGTTGTTATCGACAATCTGCCTTTCTTGCTGGCTGATACCGTAGGTTTTATTCGCAAACTCCCTACAGATCTCGTCGACTCCTTTAAGAGTACACTCGACGAAGTGCGTGAAGCCGACTTATTGTTGCACGTGGTTGACATCTCACATCCTGACTTTGAAGAGCAGATTCAGGTAGTAGAGAAGACGCTCTCTGACTTGGGTTGCAGTGAAAAACCATCGATGATTATCTTCAATAAGATTGATAATTACCACTGGATAGAGAAAGATGAGGACGACCTTACGCCCGAAACGCGTGAGAATATCGCCTTAGAGGACTTGGAAAAAACGTGGATGGCGAGGCTGAATGATAACTGTTTGTTTATTAGTGCGAAAGCAAAGATCAACATAGATGAATTCCGTCGCACGCTATATACAAAGGTTCGAGAGCTTCATGTGCAAAAGTATCCTTACAATGACTTCTTATATCCCGAGGTGGAATAAATCTCTTTACTTCGGCATTCATAAATAAGAACAATGATTTATGTATCATAAATAAACACCATGCGACAGCTTTCAGATGAAGAAATAAGGATTCTTGAAGACCGAAATTGCTGGGCTGAGGATTGGACCAACGTGCATGTGTCTGATGATTTCAAACCAAACTACATGCATCGTGTCATGCTTTACGGCGAGGTTTCTATTGGTGACTTCGATAAAAACATTGAAGTGAGCCGTGGATTCATGAAACATTCGGGCATCAACAATGCGACATTGCGCAACGTAACGATTGGAGACAACTGCCTCATTGAGAACATTGGCGGCTTCATTAATAATTATACGATTGGTGACGATTGTTATATCAGCAACGTAAATGCAATGGAAACCACCGACGGAGCTACCTATGGAGAAGGTAATTTGATTTCAGTGCTCAACGAAGTAGGCGATGGTAACGTCATTCTTTTTAGCGAATTGAACAGTCAGTTTGCGGCTTTCATGGCAAAACACTTTTGTGATAAGTCACTGAAAGATGCCATTCGACGCCTCATCAACGAAGAGATTGCACGCAAAAGACATGAGCAAGCCTACATCGGAAACAATGTAAAGATAGTCAATACCAAAGAGATTACAAATACAATCGTTTATGATGATTGCGAAATCAATGGTGCTTCACGCCTCAGTGACTGTACAATTCTAAGCTCACCGGTATCAAATGTATACATCGGTACAGGCGTAATATGCGAAAATTCGATAATTAGTGAGGGCTCAAGTATCATTAACAGCGTTAAGATTCAAGATTGTTTTATTGGTGAGGCCTGTCAAATCAGCAATGGTTTTACGGCATCTTCAAGTGTATTCTTTGCCAATTCATACATGAGTAATGGGGAAGCTTGCGCCGCGTTTTGTGGCCCTTTTACGGCCAGTCACCATAAAAGTAGTCTACTAATTGGAGGCCAATTCTCGTTCTATAACGCTGGAAGTGCGACGAATTTCAGTAACCATGCCTACAAGATGGGACCCATTCATCACGGTGTTTTGGAGCGAGGCACGAAGACAGCAAGCGGTGCTTACATACTTATGCCGGCTCATATTGGGACGTTTTCTGTATGCTTTGGCAAGCTAATGTATCATCCGGACACCCGCTATTTACCATTCTCTTACCTCATCGCTTATGGCGATACGATGTATCTTTCGCCTGGAAGGAATATCACAACCGTAGGACTTTACCGCGACATTAGAAAGTGGCCAAAACGCGATGTGCGTCCAGTGGGCAGCCAAAAAAGTATCGTTAACTTCGATTGGTTATCCCCTTTCTCAGTTGGAGAGATAGTAGAAGGGAAGCAAATCCTTGAGAAACTACGCGATGCTTGTGGCGAAAATGTAGCTACTTACACCTATCATAACTATGTGATCAATGCAAGTTCGCTCAACAAAGGCATCAAATATTACGATATTGCCTTAAGAATTTACATGGGAGCCGTATTGAAACGCGTGATAAAGAAATGGGGAAAAGTAGATCTTCCAACAACAACCATCGGGCAAGGGAAATGGAATGACCTCAGCGGATTACTGCTTCCAGAAAGTGAAGAGATGCGTTTGCTGAGCGATATCAAGCGAGGTGAGCTTGAAACTATTCAAGAAGTAACAGACCGTTTCAAAGAGATTAATCGCAATTATCGCGAATATCAATGGGCTTGGACTTATCAATTGATTCTCGACTACTATCACCTTACAGAGATTACTGATGCAGATGTTGAGCGAATTCATAAGGATTATGTACATGCCCGACGTGCTTGGATCGCGGAAATCCGTAAAGATGCCGAGAAAGAATACGCCATGGGAGACGTCGAAAAGCATGTACTTGATGACTTCATCCATAATCTTGACCACGAAATTGATTTCGAAAATTAAAATAATATGAGACTAAGAACGATTTTATTCACATTGGTTCTCGCCGTCACTACTTCTGTTTCGGCTAAAGATTACCACTTTACTACCGTCAAAGGTGACGTGATGAAGACGCGTATTTACACCTTAGATAATGGCTTAACTGTTTACATGAGCGTCAACAAAGAGGTGCCAAGACTGCAAGCAAACATAGTCGTTCGCACGGGATCTCGCAATGATCCTGCCGAAACTACAGGCTTAGCGCATTATTTAGAGCATCTAATGTTCAAAGGAACTCAGCAATTTGGCACGACAAACTACGCCAAAGAAAAACCTTATCTTGACGAAATTGAGCGTCGATATGAAATTTATCGCACGCTAACTGACCCCAAAGCACGTAAGAAAGCCTATCATGAGATTGACTCAATCTCCCAACTTGCTGCACAATATAACATCCCAAATGAGTATGATAAGCTTATGACGAGCTTGGGTTCTGAAGGGAGTAACGCCTATACAAGTAACGATGTAACGTGTTATGTGGAGAATATTCCATCCAATGAAATTGCAAATTGGGCGCGCATTCAAGCCGATCGGTTTCAGAATATGATAATACGCGGCTTCCATACTGAGCTTGAAGCCGTCTACGAAGAAAAGAATATATCGATGGGAAGCGATGGAAGTAAAGAGTATGCTGCCCTTTGGAAGCTCATCACTCCAACTCACCCATACGGCACTCAGACTACAATTGGAGAACAAGAACACTTGAAGAATCCCTCAATTGTAAACATAAAGAATTATTTCCACCGCTATTATGTGCCCAATAATGTAGCTATTGTGCTCGCAGGTGACTTCAATCCAGACGCTGTTATCGCCATCATTGATAAATACTTTGGCAGTTGGAAGGCCGACAAACAACTCTCACGACCTGAGTTTGAGGCACAAAAGCCCATCACATCTCCAAGAGATACTACTGTCATTGGACTTGATGCAGAGAACATTATGATGGGTTGGCGCTTCAAAGGGGCTAACCAACTGCAAAATGATACGCTTGATATCGTAAAACGTATGCTATCAAACGGCAAGGCCGGACTCATGGATATAAACATTGTTCAGCCCATGAAAGCAATGCAAGCCGGTGCATATCTTGAAGAACTTAACGACTATTCATTACTTCTTTTCGAGGGAGTTCCATTGCAAAATCAAAAGCTTGACGACGTGAAGAGCCTCATCTTGGCAGAGATTGAAAAGCTTGGGCGCGGTGAATTCAGTGACGATTTGTTGCCAGCTGTGCTTGCTAACAAGAAACTTCAATACTATAAGTCACTTGATAACAATGATAAGCGCGCCAGTTTAATGGGAGATGCGTTTATCAACAACAAGCCATGGGCTGACGTTGTGGGGCAAATTGCGCGACAAGAAAAGCTTACCAAGCAAGACATTATAGACTTTGCACGCCGCAATCTGCGTACAGATAACTACGCATGTGTCTATAAAGAGATGGGAAATGATACCACTTTGAAGAAGATTGAGAAGCCAATCATCACACCAATCCCTGCAAATCGTGAGCTTGAAAGTGCCTTTTTAAAAGAGATTCGCACGTCAAAAGTTGAGCCCATTCAACCGCAATTCGTAGACTTTAAGAAAGAACTTACGTTCACAAGCACTAAGTCTCGCCTGCCCATGATATACAAAAAGAATACTGATGACGGTATTTTCAACCTCGTTTTCCGCTTTGATTTCGGTTACACGGCAAACAAACTATACGACATAGCCTTTGATTATCTCGACTATATCGGCACTAACGACATGACCGCTTCACAGATTAAACAAGCCTTTTACAAGCTTGCGTGCAGATATCATGCCTCTATGGACGAGAAGAACTTGCAGATTACGCTCACTGGTTTGAATGAAAACATGCCACAGGCACTGCGACTTTTTGAGAAGATTATGCATCATGCAAAGGCTGACAAGACTTCATGGAACCGCTATTGTGATATGCTTGAGAAGGCACGTAATGACGAAAAGACCGACCAAAGGTCTAATTTCAGTGCGCTTTGGGACTATGCTGTCTATGGAGAATATAACCCAACACGCGACAAAACGCCTATGAAGGACTTGCGGGCAATGGACCCTCAGAAGCTTGTTGATATGCTTTCAGGACTTGAAAAGATAGAACACACCGTACTTTATTATGGTCCTTCTGACTTCAATCAACTCAACCAGTTACTCAGTAAAGAGCATCCTACGCCAGCAAAATGGGCACTTTTACCTGCCAACAAGCCCTATAAAGCTAAAGAAACGACACAAAACGAAGTGATTATTGCACCATACGATGCTAAGAATATCTATCTAAGACAATACAACAACGAAGGAAAGACGTGGTCAACTGCCAAAGCTCCCGTTGAAGCGCTATTCAATCAATACTTCGGTGGAGGTATGAATAGTGTGGTATTCCAGGAACTTCGCGAGACAAGAGCACTCGCTTATAATGCCTTTGCAATGTATAAACGTCCTGCGTATAAAGACGAATCAGAGAGCTTTTACACACATATCATCTCACAAAATGATAAGATGGGCGACTGCATCAAGGTATTTAACGAGATTGTTAATAACATGCCACAGAACGAAGCAGCGTTTGATTTGGCTAAACAAAGTCTCACTAAGTCTATCCAAAGCAGTCGAACAACGAAGTTAAACATCATCTATCGTTACCTGTATCTCAAGCAAATGGGACTTGATCACGACTATATGCAAGACATATATGCCGCATTGCCCAAGCTGAAATTGCAGGATGTCGTTAACTTTGCAAATCAAAACATTGCGCACAAGCCTTATCGTTATGCCGTGCTTGGCAACGAAAAGAATCTTGATATGAAGGTGCTTGAAAAGATAGCCCCTGTAAAACGTCTGACAACTGAAGACATTTTCGGGTATTAATTCATGCAAAATCGTTAACATCGAACCGCAAATCATATCTCATCTATCATATAGATAAGGTATAAACACATGGAAAGAGGCAGGTCTGAACCATCAGAACCTGCCTCTTTTTTAGATAGAAAGTTCCACCCTTTGAATAAAAACAATGCCACGAAACACTGATTGTAAGTGATGACTCGCAAGGATGAGCATCCAACACTCAGCCCCAACATTCACTAATATATAAGCCATTGGGAAACGAACAGCAAGAAAGCGATTAACATACTGCATGAAACTCACCTTAATAATGACATATAAGCCACTAAAAAATGATATTTCACAAAAACCTTTGCAATAGAGAATAAATCGCGAAAGTATTTGAAACATTTTCTAAAGACAGCCCTCTTATGGCACGCTTTTTATCTTTTTGCAATGGGCTTATAGTCAAAGCGTTAGAACATTTGACACAAAACACGCCTTAAAATCATGATAAAAATCTATTCAATCTCAGTCATATCATACAACAAACAGCATCATTTCGTGGAGTAAAATGAATGAAATAGGAACGTAAAATGACGCAAATCACATCACAAAATGAACAAAAAGAGAAAACAATTAGGCAGAAACAATATACAAAAATGATTTTTTTGAGCAACCGGACCCTTATTGATGTATCCTCAAAGTGTTAAAAAACAGACAACAATCCTTACACAAAAATCATGCTTTTCCATACTATTCATAACACATTGCGCCCCATTTCAAAAGCTGATTTATAACAGGAAAGCCTTTGATAGCAAGGACTTTTCACCCAATATTGCGCCAAAAGCAGATGAAAAGCAAATGATAACATAAGAAAAGCCTCATGATTTAATCATTTAAATCACATCAAATCAGCCCTAAATATCAAAAAAAATAATTTGTGAAATCTTTCTCTTCAATCATCCACATGCAAGTGATTGATTTTGAAAACCTTTCATTTTATCTTTATAAACAAGTTTTCCAAAATAGAAATTTTATAGAGAAAATAAGTTGATTTGAATTTCCTTTTGTCGAATTTAAAGGCTAATTTTGCAACAACAAATTTATAGTTACACTTGAAAATGGAAACGAACAAAACCTATTCTTTTGAAGAAGCCTTCCAAACTTCTTTGAAATACTTCGACGGAGACGAGCTTGCTGCGCGCGTATGGGTAAATAAATACGCTATGAAAGATAGCTATGGGAACATCTATGAGCGTAGTCCTGAGGACATGCATAGGCGTATTGCCAAGGAGATTACACGTGTAGAAGCGAAGTATAAGAACCCAATGAGCGAGCAAGAAGTATTCGAATTACTCGATCATTTCCGTTATATTGTGCCGGCAGGAAGCCAAATGACGGGCATAGGTAATAACCAACAAGTAGCCAGTTTGAGTAATTGTTTCGTCATAGGACTTGATGGTAAGGCCGACAGCTATGGCGCAATAATGCGTATTGACGAAGAACAAGTTCAGTTAATGAAGCGTCGTGGTGGCGTGGGGCATGACTTAAGTCACATCCGTCCGAAAGGAAGTCCGGTGAATAACTCGGCACTTACCTCGACAGGTTTAGTGCCTTTCATGGAACGTTACAGTAATTCTACACGCGAAGTTGCCCAAGATGGTCGCCGCGGAGCATTGATGTTATCAGTTAGTATCAAGCATCCTGATAGCGAAGCCTTTATTGATGCCAAGATGGAAGAGGGCAAAGTAACAGGTGCAAACGTATCGGTGAAGCTTGATGATGACTTTATGAATGCTGCCATCAACGATAAAACTTATGTTCAACAGTGGCCAATTGATGCAGAAAAGCCCAAGGTTCAGAAAGAGATTGAAGCCCGAAAACTATGGGAAAAGATAGTACATAACGCATGGAAAAGCGCAGAACCTGGTGTGTTATTTTGGGATACAATCATCAAAGAGAGTATTCCTGACTGCTATGCAGATTTAGGTTTCCGCACAGTTAGTACGAATCCATGTGGCGAAATCCCACTATGTCCTTATGATTCTTGCCGTCTTTTGAGTATCAATCTCTATAGTTATGTGGAGAAACCCTTTACTAAAGAGGCACGCTTTGATTTCGAAAAGTTTAAGAAACACGTTCAGTTTGCTCAGCGAATCATGGATGATATTGTTGACTTGGAAATGGAAAAGATCAACCTTATCATTGAAAAGATCAAACAAGACCCTGAAAGCAATGAGGTGAAAGATGCCGAATATCACCTTTGGGAGAAGATAAAACGTAAGAGCGGAATGGGGCGTCGTACAGGCGTTGGCATCACTGCAGAAGGTGATATGCTTGCCGCTTTGGGATTACGCTATGGTACTCAGGAGGCAACTGACTTCTCTGTATTGGTTCATAAGACGCTGGCCTTGAATGCATATCGTTCATCTGTGACGATGGCTAAAGAGAGAGGAGCATTTGAAATCTATGATGCGAAGCGCGAAAGCAATAATCCTTTTGTGCTAAGAATTAAGGAAGCAGACCCTGAACTCTATGCAGATATGCAGCAATATGGGCGTCGTAACATCGCTTGTTTAACCATTGCGCCGACTGGAACGACTTCATTGATGACGCAAACCACCAGTGGTATTGAGCCCGTTTTCATGCCAGTGTACAAAAGAAGACGTAAAGTTAACCCGAATGATGCCGATGTTCACGTTGACTTTGTAGACGAAGTAGGTGACAGTTTCGAGGAGTATATCGTCTATCATCGTAAGTTTTTGAAGTGGATGCAAGTCAATGGATATGACACAGAGAAGCGTTATAGCCAGGAAGAGATAGATAATCTTGTTGCAAAGTCACCTTATTATAAAGCTACAGCCAATGATGTTGACTGGTTGATGAAGGTGAAAATGCAAGGCGCTATACAGAAATGGGTCGACCATAGCATTTCAGTGACCGTCAATTTGCCTAATGATGTGGACGAAACTCTTGTGAATCGTCTCTATGTTGAAGCCTGGAAGAGTGGTTGCAAAGGCTGTACCATCTACCGAGATGGCAGTCGTGCCGGCGTAATGATATCCGTTTCAAAGAAAGATAAGAAGAAAGGCACACACGCAGAAGGTGCAGAAGTGCGCGAGGAAGAACCCAAAGAGAAAGATTGTAAGCAACCCGAAGTGACGGAAGTACGCCCAAAAGAGCTTGAATGTGATGTCGTTCGATTCCAAAACAACAAAGAAAAGTGGGTGGCATTCGTAGGCTTGCTCAATGGCTATCCTTATGAAATATTCACTGGTTTGCAGGACGATGAGGAAGGAATTGTATTGCCTAAGAACATCACTAAAGGCAAAATCATCAAGTCAACGCTTGAAGATGGCACGCATCGCTATGACTTTCAGTTCGAGAATAAACGCGGATATAAGACTACAGTAGAAGGATTGAGCGAAAAGTTTAACCCAGAATACTGGAACTATGCTAAGTTAATATCGGGTGTTTTGCGTTATCGCATGCCAATAGATCACGTGATGAAGCTCGTAAGTTCTTTGCAATTGAAAGATGAAAGCATTAATACTTGGAAGAATGGAGTAGAGCGTGCTTTGAAGAAATACATCGTTGATGGAACCAAAGCGAATGGACAGAAGTGCCCAGTATGCGGACATGAGTCACTCGTTTACCAGGAAGGATGTCTCATTTGCACGAATTGTGGCGCCAGTCGATGCGGTTAACATCGCGTGAAGAGAATTGAATCATGATGAAAATCAGAAATAGTTATATATTTCTTAACGGCCTGCGGTTTCATGCTTTCCATGGTGTGATGCCGCAGGAACGTTTAACTGGGAATGATTATCGAATCGATTTAAAGATTAACTACCCGTTGGATGATGCTGTTGTTACAGACGAAGTAGAAGACACTTTGAACTATGCAACGGTTTATCAACTAACAAAACAGGAAATGGAAAAACCGAGTAAGCTCGTTGAAAACGTTGCTTATAGGATTGCAAAAAGCCTCATTGACCACTTCCCTACTATCAAAGAAGTCTACATTAAAGTAGCCAAGTGTAACCCACCAATGGGAGCTGACACAGCAGGTGCAGGCGTAGAACTACACATAATAAACGAAAAAACTGAATGAAACTCAAGGTTTTATGACATTTTTTCATTAACTTTGTCACCCGATATAATGGTTTTATGTGTAGAAAGAAAGTATTCTTCCTGATAACTATGTTATTGTTTGCCGTACAACTCACGGCGGCAAACCGTAAGTTTACACTCGTAATAGATGCCGGACACGGTGGAACTGACCACGGTGCACCTGGTGCTTACTCCAAAGAAAAAGACTTAACACTCAAGTATGCGCTTGCTTTTGGGAAATATGTAGAAGACAATTGTCCCGATGTTAGAGTGATATATACACGCAAAACCGATGTTTTCGTGACCTTAGCTGGCCGTGCTGACATTGCAAATAAAGCCAATGCAGACCTCTTTTTATCGTTCCATATCAATGCCGTTACAGGCTCTCGAGCTGCCCGTGGCTTTCAAAGTTGGACGTTAGGTCGTGGAGAACACTCAGGAGATCGAGGCATAAAAGCTAACCTTGATGTAGCAAAACGCGAGAACTCTGTAATGTACTTAGAGAAAGATTACAAAACCGTTTATAAAGGTTTTGATACAAACTCGGCGGAAAGTGATATCATGTATGAGTTTATTGCGGATAAAAACAGAGAGAAAAGTGTTGAACTTTCCCGCTTACTTCAACAGTATGTATGTGCTTCAACGGGTCGATCTAATGGCGGATCTCACCAAAACAATCTCGCCGTTCTACGCTTATCATCAATGCCAAGCTGTCTTTTGGAGTTGGGATTCATATCTACTCCCGACGAAGAAGACTTCTTAAATAATGATTCTTCAGTAGCCTTGTATGTGAAAGGTGTATTTAATGCCTTCATGAAATACAGGCAACGCTACGATAACGACTTTAGCGTTCCGTTCAAACCCGTAAAAGAAGAGGTTACCATTCCACAGATTGTACCCACAGACTACCAAGGTTCGACCACAGAAAAGCCGGCAAAACGCAAGAAGCAACGACGTGCAGAAGTCAAGTCTAACGAGGCAAACAACAACACTGATAAAGTCGAACAGCCACGCAAGGAAACTGCAATCGCTGTACCAAATAAGCAAGAAAAGGATAAGCCTGTATTCAAAATACAACTCTTTACCAGTCCAACCATCTTGAAAAATGACGATAAACACTTCAAAGGTTTGACGAATATTGAGTCATATAAAGAAGGTATTTACAAATACACTTACGGCGCTTCAACTAATTATAACGAGATTTTCAGACTACGGAAACAAATACTTGACAAGTTCCCCGATGCCTTTATTGTCGCTTTTAAGAATGGAAACAAAATGGATATCAACGCAGCTATCAAGGAATTTAAGCAGAGAAGATAACAGCATTTCGTAGAAATAACAGCATCACTCAATTGAAAAGATAACGCTATTCAATGCATAAAGTAAAAAAGTTAAGATTAAAATATGAAACTAACAAAGGAAATCAAGATTGCACTGGTAGCCATAGTAGGTATCCTTGTGCTCTTTTTTGGACTCGAGTTCCTAAAGGGAATGTCGCTATTCTCTAACGATAATACTTATTATGTGTCGTTTAAGGACATCAGTGGACTATCTTCTTCCAACCCCATCTATGCCGATGGATATAAAGTTGGCGTTGTAAAGCATATCCAATATGACTATGATCGTGGCGGAGATATACTCGTTCAGATCGATGTTAACAAGGATCTTCGCATACCAAAAGGTAGTTCTGCCGAGATAGAAAGCGACATTATGGGCAACGTTAAGATGAATTTGCTCTTGGCAAATAACCCTCGTGAGCGTGTAAATCCAGGCGAAACTATCATTGGTGCAAAGAATAATGGTCTCATGGGTAAAGTCGCAGGACTCCTCCCTTCAGTAGAAGTGATGCTGCCAAAGCTTGATAGTATTCTTACGAATCTCAATGCTTTACTCGCCGATCCGGCTTTAGCGAACTCATTACACAATATAGAAGGCATCACAAACAACCTCAATACATCGAGTAAACAGCTAAATGTTCTCATGGCAAGTCTTAACAAAAATGTTCCTCAAATGATGCATAAGGCGAATAGTACGCTATCAAACACCGACCGACTTACAGCCAATTTAGCTCGTCTTGACGTGGCAAATACACTCGCACAAGTAGACCAAACAATCGCCAATCTCAAAGGATTTACAAACCAACTCAATAGTCGTGAGGGTTCATTGGGACTGCTTATGCACGATGCATCCTTGTATAACAACCTCAACAAAACCATGCAGTCAGTCGACTCTTTGTTGATTAACGTGCGTCAACATCCAAAGCGTTACGTTCACTTCTCACTCTTTGGAAGGAAAGATAAATAAAAGATTGCAGATTAAATAAAAAGCATCTAAATTATAAACACAAATGTTTCACGGCTTCTGATAATACTCAGGAGCCGTTTTATTATGCCATTTTTTGTCGCCTTTAATCACGTTTCACATCACAAGATAAAGCTACTTAGAAAACGATATAACGCATTTAGAATCAGAATCTTATAATCTTGCAAACGTAAAAAACATTGAATCATCCCGCGAAACCTATAACTTCACATATATGAATGAGTTAACCAAGCTAATCAAAAAACATTCATGAGATAGATTTGCCTATCTGATATTCTTTTATTAACTTTGCAGTCACGACGCAACAAAAGGTCGAAAGACATACATTATTATATATTCTAAATCATAAATGAAAGTGAGTCCTGATAGCAGTTGGGGCAAAGCGGTTGCGCTCATCAAGCAAAACGTTACGCAACAGCAGTTTGAAACATGGTTCAAACCTATCGTTTTTGAACATTACGACAAGGAAAAGAAGACCATCTTAGTTCAAGTTCCCAGCTTGTTTGTTTATGAGTACTTGGAAGAAAACTTCTTAGCGTTACTCAAAACGGTTCTCTATCGCACGTTTGGCGAGGGAGCTCAGCTCACGTATCGTGTCGTAACAGATAAAGAACACAAACTAACTCAGGACTTAGAAGCCGATGGTGACGACGCAGAACCAAGCAAAAAACAACAAGAAACAAAGCTATCTCCGTCGTCAAAAGATGATACTAAGGTCGCAGATATAGACACTCAACTCGACCCTCACCTTAATTTCAAGAACTATGTTGAGGGAACCAGCAACAAACTTGCACGCAGTTTAGGACTCTCTATCGCTGAACATCCGGCACAACCGCAGTTTAATCCTATGTTCATCTATGGCCCATCGGGATGTGGAAAAACACATCTCATCAATGCCATTGGCCTTCGTTGCAAACAGCTTTACCCTGAAAAGCGCGTACTTTACATAAGCGCGAGGCTCTTTCAAACGCAATTTGTCGACGCCAACTTCCATGGATCAATCAATGATTTCATTCGATTCTACCAAACAATCGATATGCTTATTGTCGATGATATACAGGAATGGGTCAATGCAACGAAGACACAAGACACCTTCTTTCACATCTTTAATCACCTCTTCCGCAACGGAAAGCGAATGCTTTTGGCCAGCGATAGACCGCCTGTTGACTTAAAAGGCATGAACGAACGCCTCTTAACACGATTCTCTTGCGGTTTGATTGCCGAACTTGAAAAGCCAGATGTCGAACTATGTACAGACATTTTAAAGAGTAAAATACGTCGAGACGGCCTGCATATTCCCGATGAAGTAATTCAGTTTATCGCTTCAACTGCTAACGGAAGTGTGCGTGACCTTGAAGGCGTTATCAACTCGTTGCTGGCTTATAGCGTTGTATATAACAGCGATATTGACATGCGTTTGGCTGAAAGAGTTATCAAACGGGCCGTTAAAATCGATGATAACCCACTCACAGTTGACGAAATTCTCGACACGGTTTGCAATCATTTCAGTGTCACACAGACTGCCGTGAATAGCAAAAGTCGTAAGCGTGACCTTGTAACAGCACGCCAAGTAACGATGTATTTGGCTCAGAAATACACAAAAATGCCGGCTGCTCGCATCGGAAGATTAGTCGGAAATCGCGATCATTCCACGGTAATTCATAGCTGCACACAAGTAGAAAACCGATTGAAAATAGACAATACATTCAAAGAAGAGATTAATTCCATCGAGACTTCTTTTAAACTTAAAGCGTAAAATTCAGGCATTTCAAAACGGAAAGACATTGAATAATCACGCTGAAACCCCTTGTCTTCAATAGTCTTATTTATATAAATCAGAAGAAACTCTGGCTGCTTTAGCCAGAGTTTCTGAGGTTATCATATCGTGAAATAAAATAAAATATATCATAAAATATATGATTCAAAAGTACAACTCGTAGCGAGTCTCCCCACTACCGAATGCAAACGCTCTTGAAATTAGACTCATTTTATGCGATGAAATGACGCTAATTAAACGATGAAATGACGCAGTTCGCTATGCGAAATGACGCAGTTTAGGCGGCGATTAAAGTTCAACGCTGAAGGCATTGTACTTTAACCACTTAGGGGTGGCTATGCTTTCTTTCATCAAGCACTATCAAAGCATGTGATAAGACGAAATAAAAGATAACACCATTTGAAATCATTTGCAGAACGTTTTCATTCAATTATATTATTACTCCCTATCAGATGAAGGAGTAGGTTGATGGGGATGTCCGGCTGCTTTGCCTTCAAACGTAAGATATACCATATAAAAGCCATCGGCATGGAAAGTGACTTCGTTGCCAGAAGCCTCATTCAATGTGCCCTGCCAAAGTGCATCATACGCATAAGACTGCCACAAAAGGCCCTCACTTTCGAGTCGTTTGCAACCGAAATTAAAGATACTTATCTGCTGGTGGGCAAAGGTTTTGAAACAACTTTCACCACAAGTAGGAATAAAATATCCATGGTCTGTAATCATGATGGGTTGCAAATGAAAAGATGAATAATAGCGCATCATGAGCGAAATATTGCCCAACGTATGGTCTTCTCGCTTGCCTGTACATCCCAAATAAGCTACCTTTGCACCCTCTTTGAACGTAGAAAGCGACATCAAATAACGTGTGGCCTTCGTCAAATCATTATCATCCTGTTCTGCAACATGAATGAAATGAAGGCGTGATTTCAAACTATCGGGAAGACTATCTCCATCACCTATCACCGTCATTCGATGTGCCTCTACCCCATCATTCACAAGAGATTGTGCCGCTCCATCACATACAATGAGATGCGAAGCATGCTGAATGAGTGTATGACAAGCCTTGTTTTGTGGGTAAGAACCATTAGCAACAATGACGGCATCAAAGAGACTTTGTCCGTTGATAAGAGGGTAACTATTCATATTGTTGATGCATTATACGTTTCCATTTGCAATAACCTGCGACGGCAATCACTACATACAAGCCATAAAGTCCAGCCTTAAAGGGTATTCCTTTGATGATATAGAGATAGCAACTGATAACATCTACGACAATCCAAAAGTCCCATTGCTCGATATATTTACGTGCAAGAGCCCACAAACCGACAAAGCTTAACGCATTGGTAAAGGCATCTAACAACGGAACGGATGAGTTAGTGTAGGTTCGTAACACCCAATAGGTGGCCCCCCAAGCCACAAAGAAAAACACAACTGCAGGCAGATAGAGCCGCCGACGCATGTGCGTGATGGGGAGTTCTTGGCCTTCTTGTTGTCCATGTTTACGCCCAAAGCGCCACACTATGAAGCCATAGAGGGCGGCAAATGTATAATATACCGCCATGCCGGCATCCCCATAGAGGCCATGAGTGTAGTAAAGCCAAACGTCAAGTAATGGCATGAGGATGCCAACCGCCCAGAGATAAATGCTTGCCCGATATTCTAACACGATATAGATAAGGCCTAAGAACGTTGTCAGAATATCGAGCCAATGGAGTGATAAGAATGCTGTCATCTTAGAAAGTGATGCTTAAATGCGCCAGAAAGTTAAGGGGTGCCTGCGGAGAATAGGCTGATTCTGTCTTAGTTTCCTTTCCGTTGTCATCATAACCTGCGCTGGCATAGCCGTTAGTGAAATACTTTTCGGAGAATAGGTTGTATATCGTTGCGCCAATAGTAATGGCTTTTACTGACCTCATCTTAAACGTATAACTGAGGTTTAAGTTTGAGATGAAGTAGCCATCAAGCATAAGATGGCGGTTGTTATCATTCGTCATATACTGCTCTCCGATATATTGGCTTTGCAAAGATGCTTCAAAACCATGACTGTTAAACGTGAAAATGTTGTTGAAAATGAGGTCAGGAGAGAAGCTAAGGTGGGTAGTTCCAAAACTAAGAGCCTTGTTATTATTACTCGTTACAGTCCAATCCATGGCACGATTACGGCTGAAAGTGGCATTCATATCCCATCGGAAGCAGTCAAAAGGCTTCCAAGCGCTTTGTAATTCAATGCCTTCGCGATAGGAACTTCCTACATTTCGGTGAATCATCGCACCGATAGCATTTCGCTCTCCCGTTAAAACGAACTGGTCTTTATAGGCCATGTAGTAGAGGTTTAGGCCTGCACTGAACCTCATAGCTTGGTATTTATAACCCAATTCCCAATCGTTCATGCGCTCAGCACGTGGCTTTGGGTCGGGATTTCCCTCGAAATCGTTGCGCACAGGCTCACGATGTGAGAGCGACCAAGAGCCATATAGCGCATGGTTAGCATTGATTTGCCAGAAAAGTCCAGCCTTTGGATTGAGGAATTTGTAGCGTTCGTCGTAACGCCAACCTATAGAAGGCGACACCGTATATTTGTCTTCAGGATTCTCTATGCGGTAAGTGATATAACGATATTGTAGATCTGCATAGGCATTCAGCCCCTTAACAAGCTCATAATTGACCTTTCCGTAAATGCTGTTTTCATTCTTTTCAGCCTTGTTTCGATAGTATTCATTGTCAGGATAATTGGTAACAACAGGATTGATGACGCTGATGAGTGTTCCGAAATGGCGTCCGTTGTAATGGTTTATGGCTCCACCGAGCGATGCTTCAAGTCGATTTTGCTTATAATTCAAGGCATATACGCCACCAAAGAAGTCATTTCGCAAATTCTTTCGACGGATAAGGTCAGACTTCAAGCCTGTAGTTGTAAGCCCATACTTGGCAAGTTTCTGATCTACCATATATTGTTCGTAATATCCAAAGCCTGCCGTGTAGTGCAAAGCAGCACTGAAACTGAAGTGGTTTCCAAGCAATTGGTTCCAAATTAACTGGTAGTTTTGCTGATGATAATTATCAGTTTGATTGCTATAGTAACGTGTAATTCCCTTGTCATCTACGTATTCTCCGCTCGGGTTATAACGCCTTCCGTGTTGCTTCATCTGCTCTTTTGTGGCGTAATCCCATGCCATATACGTCTTCTCTATACCGTTAAAGGTCAGCAATTTGATAAGCGTATTGTCGGAAGTATAAGCACCTTGCATGAAATATGAATTAAGTTGGCTTGTGGCGCGGTCTATATAACCATTACTTCCGATATTAGAAAGGCGACCATCAAAGCTCCAATGGCCTGCCAAAAGACCTGAACCGAAGCGTAAACTCTCTTTATGCGTGCCGTAACTGCCTGCAGAGGCGTTGAGATTCAAGTAAGATTGCAACGAAGGTGCATCCGTTTGCATGTTTATTGTGGCTCCAAACGCGGCACTACCATTGGTAGATGTGCCGACACCTCGCTGTATTTGAATGTCTTTAACGCTTGACATGAAGTCGCCCATATTAACAAAGAACACTTGAGAACTCTCTGCATCATTCAATGGAATGCCGTTCGCGGTGAAGTTGATACGGCTTGGATCTGTTCCTCTTACCTTCAAAGAAGTGTATCCAATGCCGTTACCTGCATCGCTGGTTGTAGTGATACTCGGTGTAAGAGCAAGCAAAAAAGGTATGTCTTGACCATGATTTAACTTCTTGATTTGATTCTTGTCAAGAGATGAGTAGGCCATAGGAGTGTGCTTTCCGGCACGAGTTGAGGTGACGGTCACATCGTGTAGTTCATACGTTTTCAGCGTATCTACAGTTTCGTTTGTGGCATAACACTGCATGGTAGCTATGGAAGCAAGCATCAGCATGTGTAGTTTTCTGTTCATATTTAAATGTTTTTAAGGAATAATTTATATCCAACAATAATAAACATACAGGCGAACAGCATGCATAAATGTGTCATTACATCTTACAAAAGAACTCGTGGAATAATCTCATCCCTGCGTCGGCATTATCCGTTTCAGGTTCCATGGGTTTGTTCTCAGCATCCGCAAACGCGGTAGCACCCCGTATGTCATGTCTTCATTTGAGTATAGAAGACATGTGCAAAGATACATTTTTGAATTTAAATACACAAATTTTATGTCACAATTTGTTTATAATTGTGCAAAAAATAATATTACTTCTCATAGCATAGGCTATCAAATCAGCCTTAAAAATAATTGAAATATAGTTTAGATTTCAGTGCGATATTGACGTGGGGAGACTCCCGTGTGACGCTTAAAGAACTTACAAAAGCTACTCAATGAAGGGAAATTGAACTCATTGGCAAGTCGAGTTAGTGTCTTATTTGAATAGCGTAACTCCACTTGTATAGCCGAAACTGTGGCCCGATCAATCCAAGTCTTCGCCGTTTCTCCCGTTTCTCGCTTAACCACCATACTGAGATGATGACTTGACATGCAAAGCGTTGACGCATAATAGGTCAGTTCATGCTCCGTATTTGCTTTCTGATTAACTAACTGAATGAATGCTTCCGACTGCTGTTTCCCTAAGGACCAGTTCTTCTGTGGAGCCACAAAGTCTTGGTCATAAAGCATTTGTGCGAAGTTAAGTGCAGCCACAAAGAGAGTATTTAAGGCTTTATTCTTGTCGCCATACGATAGCTTTGACAAGCTCATTAGCGTGTTAAGATAGTCTTGAAAGACTTTACGCTCGTTGTCAGAAAGGTGTAGTTTGAAACAAAGACCAGGGTTTCTAAAGAGTGGAGGCATATCCAAGCCGAAGAGTTGACGTAGATATTCCTCGGTCAAAGCAAAGCCTCCAAAGCGTGTATCGGGTGTAAACGAATCGTCTTCTACAACACTTCCCCAGTTGATAAATATCAAATCACCTACCTCACAAGGGTAAGATCGCGAGTTAACTACAGGGCAACAAGCTCCTTGTTTGACTATAGCCATGCGCATACAATCCATTCTTACGGGTGCATTTTCAGCGATAATAGCTTGAAAGAAAGGGCTACTATTCGTGAAAGCTGTGTAATCTGAGGTAACAACATAATCCCCTTGAGCGGGATGTTTCGTTGCTTGTAGTTGGTCAGTAAGTTCCTTCAGTGAGGCAATCGAAGGCATCTTGTTCGGGTTGTCTTTCATAATTGGTGGTCGAAATGATTGTTGTAAAGGTACGAAAAAAATCAATACAGAAGATTATTTTACTTGATTTTAACATAAAAAAGACTCTACTAATATTCTATTTTATCCCAAATTGGGAGGTAAAATACCCCAACTCGGCTCTATTTTCATGCATTTATACGAAAAAGGAAACATTACATACGATTTTGACAACGGCAGTTTAAGGAATTGTTAGTACTTTTACACCTGCAAAATCAACTTTAGAGGATGCACGACTAATTAAATTTTTATACTCATATAAGTCCAAATGATAATTAAGTATCACTTAAGGTGAAATTATAGTGGTAGCTATAAATGGGAAAAGATTCATCGAGATGATGGGTCTTTTTTTTGTTTTCATGAGCCCGAATGAAGCTAAACCTAAGCCCGAATGAAGCTAAAACCAAGTTCGTAGATATCTAAATCTAAGCCCGAATGAAGCAAATCTAAAGCTCGAACAAATCGAATCACGACACAAACTGACTTTACACCTTATATATATAGAAGCCTTGCAACAAACCAAATAGGTCATTGCAAGGCTTCTTTTGCTTTATTTCCACTTATCTCAACAAAGCGATTATGCAATCGTTATAAACGAAACGCTACACGACAAAACTGTTAAGACAAGGAAATCTCTTTTATTTTGTGCAGTTACAAGGCGTCCATGGTTTCAATTCCTTAAAGAAATCATGTCCTTTATCGTCTACAAGTATGAAGGCAGGGAAGTCTTCTACGCGAATCTTCCATACCGCTTCCATTCCCAATTCAGGATATTCCACACACTCAATGCTCTTGATGCAGCTCTGAGAAAGCACCGCAGCAACGCCTCCAATGGTACCCAAATAGAAGCCACCATGCTTTTTACATGCATCAGTTACAACCTGAGTACGGTTTCCTTTGGCTATCATCACGAGTGAACCACCATGCTCTTGGAACTCATCTACATAGGGATCCATTCGGTTTGCAGTAGTAGGACCCATAGAACCACAGGCATATCCTTCTGGAGTTTTAGCCGGACCAGCATACAAAACAGGATAATCCTTGATGTATTGAGGTAGATCTTCGCCCGCATCTAAACGCGCTTTGAGTTTTGCATGGGCTATATCTCTTGCAACAATAATAGTTCCTTTGAGGTTAACTCGAGTGCTTACAGGATACTTTGTAAGTTCCGCACGCACGGCATCCATGCCTTTATCCAAGTCAATCTCAATGCCTTTAGCTCCTTCTCCAGGCTTTCTATACTCCTCAGGGATAAGTTCTGACGGGTTCATATCCATCTTTTCAAGCCATATTCCCTCTGCATTGATCTTTGCTTTGATGTTTCTATCGGCCGAACAACTAACTCCCATGCCGATAGGACAACTTGCTCCATGACGTGGAAGACGGATAACACGGATGTCATGTGCAAAGGCTTTACCGCCAAACTGAGCGCCAAGACCAATCTTATGAGCCTCTTCAAGAAGCTTGTTCTCAAGATCTATGTCTCTGAAAGCACGCCCTGTTTCGTCTCCTGTGGTAGGAAGATTGTCGTAATATTTAATAGATCCGAGCTTAACTGTAAGCAGATTCTTCTCTGCAGAAGTACCACCCACAACGAAACAAATATGATATGGTGGGCAAGCTGCAGTGCCAAGACTCTTCATTTTCTCTACCAAGAACGGCAAAAGTGTACCTTCATTCTGGATAGTTGCTTTCGTCATAGGATAGAAGTAGGTTTTATTTGCAGAGCCACCACCCTTTGCTACCATCACAAAACGATACTCGTCGCCTTCTGTTGCCTCTATATCTATCTGCGCCGGAAGGTTACATTTCGTGTTAACTTCGTCATACATGTTCAAAGGTGCATTCTGAGAGTAACGCAGATTGTCTTCAGTGAACGTGTTATATACACCTTTTGACAAGGCCTCTTCATCCTCAAAGCCAGTCCAAATCTGCTGACCTTTCTCGCCATGGATAATCGCTGTACCCGTATCTTGACAGAAAGGAAGAACTCCTTTGACTGCAGTCTCAGCATTACGAAGGAATTGTAACGCTACATACTTATCGTTTTCAGAAGCTTCCGGGTCGCGAAGTATGGCGGCAACTTGCTCATTGTGCGCCCTACGCAGACTGAATTCTACATCGTGAAACGCTTGTTGTGCAAGATAAGTTAAGGCTTCCTTTGACACCTTCACAATCTGTTTGCCTTCAAATTCGCTTGTGGTCACACCTTCTTTCGTCAGAAAACGATACTCAGTATCATCCTTTCCAACTTGAAACATCGGTGCATACTTGAATTCAACTTTGTTTGCCATAATGTTTTTTGTTTATATATTGTTTCGAATTTCCAATTGAATAACCTCTGCAAAGGTATAAAAAAACTATGTAACGCATAGCGAATTTCACCTTTTTCACACTCTAAATCGGTCTTATTTTAATGCATCGTTTCTACCCCTTTAATGCCTATTAAACACGAAATGACTATATCTATCATTCAATTACCAATATAACAACGAAACAAAGTGACGCAGATTAGTCAGTGATTTGAGACATTTCACCGCACAAAATGCCTCAAAACACCTGCTCATTTGAGGCATTTTATCATACCAATGCAGGGCCTTTGCATAACTAACTCATTGACAACGCACTAAAAAAGAAAGTGTATGACATCACAACTTGATTTGATGTTGCTAATATCGAATATTTTATGTAACTTTGTTTCCATTGACATCAGCTAATAAAATAATTATGGATACATTGCAAAACAGAAGGACTATCAGGAAATATTCAGCCAAAGAGGTTAGTGATTCACTGCTAAACCGATTATTAGAAACGGCTGAACGCACACCCACTATGGGCAATTTGCAACTTTATAGTGTTGTAGTGACGCGCCAACAAGAGAGTAAAGAGCGTTTGGCTCCAGCCCATTTCCATCAGAAAATGGTTACTGAGGCACCTGTAGTACTAACGATTTGCGCCGATTTCAGACGTACTTCGCTCTGGGCGGAGCATCGAAAAGCAACACCGGGCTATGCAAATTATCTCTCGTTTATGAACGCTGCAACGGATGCTTTGCTTTATACGCAGACCTTATGTAACCTTGCCGAAGCCGAAGGTTTAGGCACTTGTTTTCTTGGAACGACACTTTACACGCCACAAATGATTATTGATGCGCTCCAGCTTCCACGCTTGGTATTCCCTGTTGCCACTATAACCATGGGATGGCCTGACGAAAATCCGGAGTTAACAGACCGTCTTCCGCTGCATGGAATCGTGCATCAAGAGTGCTATAAAGACTATAATGCTGACGCGATTGATGACATTTATCACGATAAAGAGGCGCTATCCGAGAACCAAAATTTCGTGAAAATAAACCATAAAGAGACGTTGGCGCAGGTATATACTGATATCCGTTACACGAAAAAAGATAACGAATCGATGAGTAAAGGCTTTTTAGAAGCGTTGCGGAGGCAGGGGTTTTGGGGAGTTGACGAGTAGACAAGTTGACGGGTTGACAAGTTATTTGCAAAGCAATACACAACTCGTTTACTCGTCAATTATTATTAGAGACGACAGCAACACAAAGGGGTGATAGAGTTAACAAGTAGACAAGTTGACGGGTTGACAAGTTATATGCAGACTTAAATAAAAAAGGTTTTGCAGCGATTCCTATCAAAAGATGACGGATTGACAAGTTATTTGCAAACTCAAATAAAAAAGGTTTTGCAGCGATTCCTATCAAAAGTTGACGGGTAAACAAGTTGTTTATGAACTAACACGCAACTTGTTTACCCGTCAATCGTTATTAAGGACGGTCGTAAACGCATGTATTTTTATAGGTAGACGAGTTGACAAGTTATTGTTAAAGATTCAAATAACATGTCTACCCGTTTACAGTCAACTTGTCAACTCCTCCACTTGTCAACCTCTCCCCCTACTCCAAAACGATTGGTTTGTATTTAGGTACGAGCAGTTTCATAATACTCCAGCCGATGAGATAAGCCACAGCACAGATACAAAAGACTATCATGTAGCCGGCAGGCTTGCCTTCAAAGCCCATGAAAGAGAACGAAGCACCTTGCGCTTCCGCATAGGTAAAGAGCATACCCGAGCCTTTATTAATCATAAACGAACTCACTCCACCTGCCATTGCGCCTATACCGGTGATGGTAGCTATCGTTGATTTAGGGAACATATCGCCTATAGTTGAATAGAGATTTGCCGACCATGCCTGATGTCCTGCACCCAAAAGACCAATAATTATGGCTGGCCACCACGGACTATATGCACCAAGTGGCTGGGCGAAAAGTCCCAAAACAGGGAAACAAGCGAAGATAAGCATCGCACGCATGCGGCCGATATAGGGATTCATTCCTTTCTTATCAACGAAATATGTGGGCAGATATCCACCGCCAATACTAAGGATTGTGCAGATAGCATAAAGCGTAAAGACTAACGATATGCCCATGGTGGAATCGCTCTTATAGCCATATTGGTCAGAGAAATAGGCCGGAGCCCAGAACAAGAAGAACCACCACACGCCATCAGTCATAAACTTTCCAACAATGAATGACCATGTTTGCTTGTATGAAAAGCATTTCATGAAGCTGATAGTATGCTCATTTTCATCTTTCTTTTCAATCTGTTCCATCGATGAAAAGTTACTATCCTGCTCAATATAACATAGTTCTGACTTGTTAACATGCTTGCTTTTAGCCGGTTTTTCATAAAGCCATAGCCAGAAACCCATCCAGATATAGCCCAAGATGCCTATGATAATAAAGGCCATTTCCCAACCCCATGCACGAGCAAGTAACGGAATTGTGGCTGGCGCGGCTAAGGCTCCGACCGATGCTCCGCTATTAAATATCGAAGTAGAAAAGGCTCTATCCTTCTTAGGAAAGTACTCGGCAGTGACTTTTATGGCTGCCGGGAAGTTGCCAGCTTCACCAACTGCCAAGATCAAACGGCACGAAAGGAACAGCCAAACGCTTATCGTAGCGATGGCAACTGCAGCAGAACTCCCTGCCTGTACTAAGCGAAGAGCTTCTATACTGCCGTATCCTTCTATCCGCATTGCTACCCATCCACAGCCCGCATGCATCACTGCACCAGTAGACCAGACAAGAATTGCAATGAGATATCCCTTCTTTGTGCCCATCCAATCAATGAACTTACCCGCAAAAAGATTAGCAATGGCGTAGAAAATAGAAAACAATCCCGTTATTGTTCCATAGTCATCATCCGTCCAATGGAATTCAGGCGCAATGAAATCTTTCCAAGTTAACGACAAAACTTGACGGTCCATATAGTTGATTGTGGTTGCAATGAAGAGCAAAGCACATATCACCCACCGGAAGTTTGACATCTTTGCAGATTGTATTTTGTTCATTCTTATTTTCTTTAAAGAATTATTTTATTGAAGGAATCTTAACGACTTGCATATCCGTATAAATCAAATTCTCTCCTGCCATGCCCCAAATGAACGTGTAATTACTTGTTCCTGCCGCACAATGTATACTCCATTGCGGTGAGATTACAGCCTGTTCATTGCTCAACCAGATTGGTCTTGTCTCTTGAGGCTCACCCATTACGTGGAGAATCTTTTGACTTTCCGGCAAGTTATAATAGAAATAAGCTTCCATTCTGCGCATATGTGTGTGAGCAGGCATAGTATTCCACACCGAGCCTACATTGAGTTCAGTGATTCCCATCTGTAATTGACACGTGTGAACTCCAGCAACTCCGTCGATAATCATTTGGTGAATAACGCGGTCATTGCTTTCTTTTAGAGAACCAGCCTTTATGTTTTTGGCCTCCTTTAGCGTCACTTTCTTCGTTGGATAGGATTGATGTGCACAAGCACTATTCATATAAAACTTTGCAGGATGACTTGGATCGTCACTCGAAAGCACTATATCTTTATTGTTTTTCTCGTCAGCTCGTCCCACATAAAGCGCCTCTTGGAATCCCAATTCATAGCTTTTTCCATCCACAGTAACCGTGCCTTTACCTCCTACATTGATGATACCCAACTCACGATTATCAAGTAATCGTTGTTTGTCTTGAGGCTTATCAGTATGCAAAGGCTCAATAGATGTAAGACGAATTGGAGCAGTTGTGGGTTCAGCTCCACCGATTAAAAAGCGATCATACATGCTATACACCCAGTTAACTTCACCAGGTGAGAACACCTTTTCTATTGCAAACTCCTTTCGAAGACGTTCCGTGTCATAATGCTTTGCGTCTTCTGGGTGGTTAGCCCACCTCACTTCATAATTCACTTGTGCCATACTTACGGTTGCACTAAGGCCTAAAACCAAGGTTAATAATGTCTTTTTCATATTTAATCTGCATTTTTTTCACTCGCAATAATCCTGCGTCGATTGAATAACATCAGTGCTATCGTCACACAAATTAACAATACCATGCCAACGTATTTCAATGAAGCAGTCGCTTTATAGATAGCCCATCCAAAGAAACTTGAGGCAAAATCAAGTGCACCTCCCAAGAAACCATCAGGTATTTTGGCTGCTTTGTCGCCCGTTTCTGCATAGACTGAGGCTGCAGCTTGCGTGAAAGCAGGAGCCATATCCGTAACAAAATAGAGGCCGAAAACAAGCACTACAAGGCCGATAATGAATGTTCTCACAACGTTTCCCTTTGTAAATGGCAACACCATTGGAAACAAATAGAACATCCCTGCCAATGAAGCTAACGGCAGAAATTGGTTTCCTGGCAAGAAAACGGCTAAGGCTAAGATCGTTGGAATGAGGAAAAGTGACACCACAAGTGTTGTGGGATGTCCAATCACTAAAGCCGGACTCATACCTATATAGATTCGTTTTCCTTTGAATTTCTTAGCTACAAGCGACTTCGTTCGTTCCGAAATAGGCATCAATCCATCGATAAACAACTTCGTGATTCGAGGGATTAGTTCCATCACAGCGCCCATAATCACACCCAAAGCCAACACATTTTTCACAATGCTTACTGTGGCATCTGTTGCCGTTGTACCTGGAGCAGTCTTACGAAGTTCGTCTAAATAGCCCACAAAGTTTGTGATATGGCCAGCTTCTCCGAATAGCGCTATCAAACCACCAACGATTACTCCCAGCACAAGAGGGTCGCCAAGTTCGCCAAACTTGCGTTTAAGTCCCTCGGCATCTATATCTAATTTATTAAAGCCTGGAATCTTTTTTAGAAGTTTATTGATAAGAAGTGCAAAGGGAACAAAGCTCTGACAGAACGGCTGAGGAATAGAAATACCTTCCAAATCATAATATTTCTGGAAACGTTCTGCCGTTAAGTCTGCAAAGACCAGCGTTATAATATAGCATACTATGGCTGCAAAATATCCCCAAAGTAGGCTTTCTCCCATCACAAAATAAGCCACTGCACCGATGAAAGCAAAGTGCCAATAGTTCCAAAGGTCAATGTTCACAGTGCGTGTTGTCTTTGTAATGAGCATTAAAAAGTTAACTCCTAAACACACAGGGATAATCAAAGCACCCACCGCAGTGTTATAAGCCACGGCAGCAGCTGCAGGCCATCCCATGTCAAAGACATTGAGTTGGAGATGATAAAAGTCTGAGATTGAACTCAAAGGCGTGTTGAAATTTGTCGTGAGTAAGGCCGTCACAACGCCCAATCCCACAAAGCCCACGCCAACATAAAGGCCCGATTTCAACGCTTTTCCAAAGCCCATGCCTATGCATATGCCTATGATTGTAAAGAGAATCGGCATCATCACACTCGCTCCGAAGCTGATGATGTAGCTAAAAATTTGTTCCATGTATTGGTTTTTCGATTTTAAGTTGTAGATTGTTTTCTTGATTTCAGCGTTCTCCACGCATTAAATGCAAAGTTAAACAAAGTTTTCTTATTACGCATTCTTTTAAATGTTAGTTTTCTTTAAACAGCGAATTATGATTAAAAAAGCATATAAAATCAAGCCTCTTTGAATCTAAACTCATCATCGAACAAGGGGTATACCCCATAAAACGAAGGAAAACAAAAGTCTTTACAAATTCACTTCACAGAATCGTTCGGTTTTCATCAACCAACCACTTGCCTGCAAATACGCGAGTTTTAGGCCTCTTTCATAAATCATTAGATATCAATTGATTACACAAAACATCATATTTTATACGCTAAAAAACCGAGAAAAACAGAAGGTTTTAAGCCATAAAATCTTATGAAGTGAACCATTTCATGGCATCATTTGAGTCTTAACAACTCATGAAATGCCTGAAACCACCATGCAATTTGACGCATTTAACAATAGCTTATGACTAAAAACATGATTCCGTTAGACGCCAAACAGCATAAAACAAGGCTTTATCCACTTTCTCCTTCGCTATTTCACACTTTCCAAAAGCCTTGTTTTTTAGTTAAGTTTCCTTACAAAATAACGCCTATTCTATTATTCCCCACTCCATTTCTTGCCTTGAATGACATTCAAATCCCATGTCATTCCGCCACCAATGTCCCTTTCCTCTATGCGCAATATCCGCAAAGAGGAAAGGAAAACAAAAGCAAATCAGCCTATAAAAATGTGCTTAATCTTGGAAATAAACACGCTTAACACGATTGCTTATGCCTGTAAGCACCTCGTAAGGAATCGTTCCTATGATGTCACTTAATACCGTAACAGGCAGATGATCGCCAAAGATTTCGACGCTATCTCCCTCTTTGCAGTCAATGCCTGTAACGTCTATCATAGCTACATCCATACAGATATTGCCAACATATTCGGCTTTTTGTCCGTTGACAAGGCAGTAACCATGTCGATTACTGAGGTGTCTGTCAAGCCCATCTGCATAACCTATTGGGATAGCTCCTATCACACTGTCTCGCTCAAGGATAGTCTTTCGGCTGTAACCAATGCTCTCTCCGGCCGCAAGATGATGCAATTGAAGGATTGTAGTCTTTAATGTGCTGATGTTGTTTATAGTCTTATTGTTGCGCGGATTAATGCCATAGAGTCCCAATCCAAGTCTACACATATCCATTTGTCGGTCGGGGAAGTGCTCAATTCCAGCGCTGTTGTCCATATGAAAGAGTATTTTGTGGTCGAAAGCACTTTGTAGTTTGGATGCTCCGAAAGTGAAAAGTTCAAATTGTTGGGCACTAAAAGCGTCAAAATCATCGCAGTCTGAGCCTACGAAATGGCTGAAAACAGAACGTGGAATAATGGCATTTTGGTGCTTCAAACGACGTATAAGTTCATCCATATCCTTATGGGGATCAAAGCCAAGTCGATGCATTCCAGTGTCCAATTTGATATGAACGGGGAAACCAGTAATGCCTTCTTTCTCTGCTTCTTTAACCAAAGCATCAAGTAAACGGAATGAATATACCTCGGGTTCTAAGTCATAATCGAACATCGTCTTAAAGGCAGTCATCTCCGGATTCATAATCATGATATTGCTGGTGATGCCATTTTTGCGCAGCGTTACGCCCTCGTCAGCCACCGCAACGGCAAGATAATCAACGCGATGGTCCTGTAAAGTCTTCGCTATCTCTACGCTTCCAGCCCCATAAGCGTCGGCCTTAATCATGCAAACCAACTTGGTTTGTGGCTTCATAAATGAGCGATAGTGATTTAAATTCTTTACAACAGCGTTGAGATTCACCTCTAAAGTTGTCTCATGTACTTTCTGAACAAGGAGTTCTGTGAGTTGATCGAAGCCGAAACAACGTGCTCCTTTAATCAAGATTACCTCGTCATGGAGTTGTTTGAACACGTCACTTTCGATGAGGTTTTCAACGTTTTCAAAGAAGAATTTGTCTTTAATCTCGATAAGACCAGCATGAGATTGCAGCTCTTTTCCTACACCAATGAACTTCTCTATGCCACGTTGTTGGCAGAGCTTTCCTACCTCTTTATAAAGTTCTTCGGTAGTCATTCCACTCTGATAGATATCACTTAATATCAAAGTATGACGTCGTCCTTGATGATCTGGACGTCGATTCATGAAGTCAAGTGCTATATCTAAGGAGTTAATATCCGAGTTGTAACTATCATTTATGAGTGTACATCCATGCTGACCTTGCTTTACTTCGAGGCGCATGGCTATGGGTTCAAGTTGTAACATGCGTTCATCAAGCGCATCTTTACTAACTCCTAATGTCAACGCAACAGCCGCACAAGCAAATGAATTGGTGATAGATGCATCGTCGATAAAAGGTAATGAATACCAACTTTCTATACCTTTATATATATAGGTGATGGTGGTTGCCGTAGCTTTCTTTTCAATTGACTTGACAAAGAAAGGTGCATTGTGGTCTGAACACGACCAATACAGACGCTCACCCCTAAAGTCTTCCAACGCGTTTACACAGTCACTGATGAGTGAATCGTCTCCATTATAGACGACAATCTTAGCATCATGGAACAAAACTAACTTCTCTTTACACTTCGCTTCCCTACTAACGAAGTTCTCTTGATGGGCATCTCCAAGGTTGGTTAGTACGGCAATGGTCGGCTGAATGATATCTCTTAGGGCCAACATCTCACCTGGTTGGCTTATTCCTGCCTCGAAAACACCGACTTGACTATGTTCATTTAGTAACCAAACACTTAGTGGAACGCCCACTTGTGAATTGTAACTACGTGGTGAACGAGTAACAAACAAGTCGTCACTTAATAGCTGATTAAGCCACTCTTTGACCATAGTCTTGCCGTTACTTCCCGTGATTCCAACGACCGGAATGTTGAATTCGTCACGATGACGCTCGGCTAATCGCTGCAAGGATTCAAGCGAATCAACGACCTTTAAGAAGTTAGCTTGGGGATAATCTGAGGCATAATTGGCCGGCACTTCAGTCACAACGAAGTTCCGAACGCCTCGATGATAGAGCTCAAGTATATAGCGATGGCCATCGTTTCGGCCTGATTTAAGTGCAAAAAACAATGTTTCTTCGGGGAAACAAAGCGATCGACTGTCGGTCAAAATAAATCCAATCTTGGCGTCAGTTGAACCAAAACGACGCGCTCCTATTAGTGTTGTAACCTTTTCAATCGTGTATATCATCGTGTAAAATAAGTTATATTTGACTACAAATTTACTGCAATCCACTGACATATCAAAATAAAAGGCAACGAAATAAAGAGCTTTTCGCAAATTCTTTCAATTGAAAAAATAAGCTGTCCTGCATTGAAAAGCATACTCAATTCTATCTTTTTATGAAAGAATAAAACTGAGATTATTGATTCAACAATAAGGAAAAATCTCATCAAACAATCCAAAAGAGCCGAGAAAATGATTCGTTCAACGACCCAAAAGCAAGCAAAAAACAGAATAATAGCAATCAAAAGACTAAATAAAAGCTATCAGAAGACGGAATTAAGGCAATCCAAAGACGGCAAAAAAGCACAGCGGTTAAGATACAAAAACAGCGCTGAATCACTTCAACGCTGCCTTTATTATTAGTTAATCACTATATCTTTCTAATAAAATGAGCGACGCTTTCGCTCGTGTTATCCATCAATTAATCTTATACCTAATAACTAATCCTATGAAAAATCAAACTAATCTTTAAACCTAAACAACTAAACCTAATTCTATATGTAAACCTAAACAATCTATTACCTAATGTCTTTTAGACGATGCAAAATTAGTAATTGTGTACGAACACGCCAAATAAATTCATGTTATTTTGCACACTTTTCATGATATTTTGATTTATATCAAAGAATGAGTAGATTCACCTTGCGATTCTTTACAACTTTTCACACGGTATGGTTTGCTACAACTCATTTTCCATTATGCAGGAACTCATTTCTTCGAAACCACCAAACAATTTCTGCCTTAAGGTCATTCTATGAGACACATACAATCTCATAACAAGCCACTTTGTACGTATAAAGGTGGTCACAAACAAGAATTTGGGCTTCAAAACCTCATTAAAGATGATTAGATTCGATGCAAAATCGCTCGAAAACACCTTTTATTTGCTTTCTAAAGGCAAAGAAACAGAAAAAACTTTGCGGTCTCAAAAGGTCGTAATTGACACCATATTTCTTTACCTTATATATATAGAAACCCCACAAAACTCGTGGATTTATGAGGAAATTTGTTATATATAGTATACTTTTTTATAATCTTTTTAACTTAAATCTTTTGGAAATCATCTTGAAACTTATTTACCTTTGCATCACAATTAGAGTTATAAATAATTTTAAAGAGAAGAGTTATGAAGAAGTTTTTAATGACTTTAGTAGCAGCTTTCGGGCTTGCAGTTAGTGTAAACGCACAGACTTATGTAGGTGGTGGTTTTAGTATCTTCGGTCAGGATAATGGTAACACCACTGTAACTACTTACAAATTTATTCCTGAAATTGGTTACAACTTCAACAAAAATTGGGCAGCTGGTGTTGCTTTCGGTTGGGAAGGTACCAACAAAGGCGGTGAAAAGAGCATTGAAGTAAACCCATATGCTCGTTACACTTTCCTTCATACGAAGTTCGTTAACATATTCGTTGATGGTGGTTTTGGCTATAAACACGCTTACAATTCAAGCTTAGATAACGACCTTTGGACTGTAGGTGTTCGCCCAGGTGTTTCAGTTAACCTCACAAAGAAGCTTTCATTTATTTCTCATGTAGGTTTCCTCGGCTGGCAACAAGCTAAGAACAACAACTTAAACGCAAAGGTTAGTAAGTATGGACTTGACCTTGATGGCAACAACATCTCATTCAGTCTTTACTACAACTTCTAAGTAGAAGTTTCTTAAAAACTAAAGTATAAGGCAGCCGACTCCCTCAAGGAGCCGGCTGTTTTCTTTTCAACTAAAACACAATAGCCCCTCATTCTCATTATCATCTGACGAAAACATATCGTCCTTTTCACCTTAATTATCTGCTACTTTGCATACAACCCACGAATCTATCAATGCATTCGATTAATCTTTACAAAAGCCTTTAGAAAACTCTTCCTATTTTAAAATAAAATCCTTTCGGTCGAAAATACGCGAGTTTTTAGCCTTCTTGTAAACCACTATGTATCAAACGATTAACAAAACAACGTCATTTTTCCATCCCAATATCATCATCGTATAACCTCATCTGCCACATTTCGCAACACAATATGACGCAAACAACAATCAGATATGACTGAAAACACACCGTCGTTTGCTGCAATCCGTTGGCCAATATGCCCCACTTCATACGCGAAAGCGAAGTTTTTTCCTTCACCAAACCTATCAACAGAGACAATAATCCCCGTCTTTTCAGCCATTATTTTTCTATTTGCAAGCTCCCGAAGTATCGTTTTTTAGACCATATTTCTTTACAATTCATAAACAACATTCCTACATTTCAGCCCATAAAACAAAAGTCCGCACAAACCTATACGATAGACTTGTGCGGACTTTTTGATTGAGGTCGGCCTTCACCTTGCCTTAAAAAGCAAGCCAACTAACCGAATTATCGGCTTCCATTTCCTTGGAAAACGAAGCCAACGCTCTTCTTCAGATAGGTTGACGACATTGCATCCACCTGCAAAGAAGCTGCTATAATCTGCATCTGTGATAAGCGAGCTCTGTTCAAAACGCCAAAAGAATAGCTGTTACGAATAAAGAAAGCTATGCTAATCTTATGGTCTTGACCACCATAATTGAGATTGAAAACAGGCGAAACAGGGCTGATTAAGAAGCCTACTGGATTGAGATTATAATAATAGGTGAAGCATTTGATGTCCTGATCTGGCGCATTACGCAGTGCAGCTTTCAATGCATTGTCGTTCACATATTCGGCAAATAACCGCATCGGAAAGGCCTTAATAATCAACGTTGAGTCTGTATTGATTTCCCAACGAATGGCAGAAGAGTCTTTAACAATATTGCCATTAGTAGCATCCAAGCGGCTAAAGAAGAGCTTACCAGCATAGTTTCCTCTCGCCTGTTGATAGGCTTGTTGTTGCTGTTCTGGGGTAAGTGTGTGATTATCATCCCCACCTGGATTACAAGCTGCAAAGGAAAGACCGAACATTACAAGGCATCCCACCAGCCAAAAAGATAATTTGTTTGTTTGCTTTTTCATCATTTTATTGTTATATTTGATTCATCTACTCCTTAAATACCTATGAAAACAGAACCTTGCCTCACGTTATGTTAAATGATTGTTAAATTCTAATTACATAGACAAGATTATCTTATTTTTGCATTTACTAAGTGAAAGGACTAAAGAAAATGAAGTCAAATAAGGCTTAGAATGACGCTATAAGACTAAAGAAAAAGAGCTGCGCGTGGCATGAAACTATTCAGTAGAGATAATGAACAGACTATTGTTCGCAAGTTAAACAGGGGAGATGCCACTGCTATAGACTTGTTGTATGCTGAATATGCGCCTCTACTGACGGCTGTATGTGCACGATATGTCGCCCAGAATGAAGACATAAAAGATATACTTCAGGAGGCTTTCATTAAGATGTTTGATAAAGGTCGCACGTTCAACTATCGTGGAAAGGGGTCATTAAAAGCATGGGCTACGCGCATCGTTATCAATGAATCACTGCTCTTTTTGCGTCAACGAGCAAAACAAGAGCAATGTTTTCTGGATAAAGAACCACCCGATGTAGTAGACGAAGAGCCCGAAATTGGCTCACTTAGTGCCGAAGAAATTACGGCAATGATACGTCAGTTGCCTTCAGGATATCGCACAGTTTTCAACCTGTTTGTTATCGAAGGATTAAGTCATCAGCAAATCGCTGCACAGTTAAACATAAAGGCTGACACCTCAGCTTCACAGCTTTATAAGGCTAAAGTCATGTTGGCCCGTATGATAAAATCATATCAGAAACAAGACAGAATGACAGAATGAACAAGTGGATTAACGACATAAGACACCGTTTCGAGGGGCATACGCAAGAGCCACCAAAGGGATTACTCGACGACATTAAAGTCGAAATGGTTCGTCGTGGCCTTGTATCTACGTCACCATCTGTTTCGTCTCATGTAGGAAAGTCGTCTAAATGGTGGGCTGCAGCAGCTTCTGTTGCCGTGATTATAGCAGGAGTTGGCGTGTGGTGGCTACGTAGTTCTGCACCTGAAACGAATGCGCTTGTTTCACAACAACAGCCAAAGGAGAGCGCAAAGCAAGGGCAACGCGACACGGATAGCCCCACTTTGCATGGGAATGTGCCTCAAACAGCAATGTCTTGGTGGGCAAAGAAAAAGGATAAACATGTTGTATCAACGCTTGGGGTGACTGAAACAACAGTGGCTTCAACCTCAGAAAATGATATGGTTGAAAGCCAAGCAGTCGTTAACAGCACAGACAGCACGAGGCAAAAGCCAACGAAGCGGCCCGTAACAAAGGATGAAACATACAGCAATCCTACGGAAATCTTATCACAAAGGCTTGTTTCTTCTACGCCTCAACACCTTACATTTGATGTATATATGAGTGGAAGAGGCATGTCAACCCAGGCAATTGGCAACACATTTAACCATGGAATCGTGGCTGATGTCATGGCAAATCCCAATAAGAATGGCCATTATTTGAGTAGTGCTCCAGGGCTTTCTACGAAGCAATATCACCATCATTTACCGATTAAAATAGGTGTATCGGTGGGCAGAAAACTAAGTAATGATTGGACAATTCACACGGGATTGACCTATAGTTTCCTGTCTGCAAGTATCACAAATCAAGGCAAAGAGCAAGGTGAAGAGGGGCAACAGCGCTTGCATTATATTGGTGTTCCCCTATCGGTTAGTTATCGGTTGTGGCAATATAAGCGGCTAAATGCCTATGCAACAGCAGGAGGTGAGGTTGAGAAACTTGTCAAAGGCCAACTCCGTTTGCCTCAACCTGCAATGAAGAGTGACTTCAGTCCTAAGACCATTGACCTCAAAGAATCGCCTCTCCAATGGGCTGTTAATGCATCCTTAGGCTTAGAATATCGAATAAATAATAACACAGGATTCTATGTAGAGCCGGGAATGAGCCACTATTTCAATAATGGAAGTGACATTGAAAACAGCTATAAACATCGTCCAACAGGCTTCCAAATACAGTTAGGAATTAGAATCCACACTTCAAAATAAATCAAAGAATGACGAAACTAATTATGCTTTTGTGTACAGCTTGCCTGTTATGGGGTTGTACTTGCAGTCAAAAGACCATTCAATATAACGTGGCAAAGAACTACTTTTTCAGTAATAATGCGTCGCTTCCAGCGTCATTAAAGGTGACTAACGATCATGAGTTTAATCACTATTTTGGCATGGCTGCCGTCATGGGTAAAGGCGGAGAACCGACTAAAATCGATTTTAAGAAGCAGTTTGTCATTGCTAAAGTGCTGCCAGAAACAAACATATCGACAGATATTCAGCCTTTATCTCTGGTGCAAAAAGGCAATACACTCTTGCTAAACTATAAGGTTATACGTGGTAAAAAGCAATCTTACTACACGCAACCTTTCTTTATTCTCGTAGTCAATCGTAAATACATAGACAAAGAAGTGATTGAGAACAATGTCTCAAAAGAATGAAATAACATCATTAAAACAAAGCAAATGCACATTCCTTTGAAAGAGAATGTGCGTTTTTTTGATTCATTATGTAAGATGAGTAATAGGTTTTGATACTATTATTTGAAATAAAACACGCTTTGATTCAATTCAAAAGTTTCAGCCACAAAGGTGAGAAATCAATACCTTTACACCAATAATAATCAATATAATGCCTCCCAACAGCTCAGGTTTCAAGCGTCTTTCCAAAGGTTTTCCAAAGCGAACACCGAGCAACATGCCTATAATTGCAGATATAAAGGCAACGATTCCTATCACAAAAAGAGGGTAATCAAGAGATGAAACCTGCTTAAATCCCATGCAAGCAAACGATATTCCAATGGCTAAAGCGTCTATACTTGTGGCCACACCCAATAGGAATTGCGTCTTGAAGCGACGTGGATTTATCAAATGATCTTCAACAGGAAGGAACGCATCTCGAATCATTCGACTTCCTAAAAAGGCTAAAAGTCCGAAAGCAATCCAATGATCTACCTCTTCAAGATAATGGGAAAAGTTACTTATTCCAAGCCATCCGAGCAGCGGCATCAAGGCTTGGAACACGCCAAAGAGTAAGGCCATACGCAGTGTTATGCCCCACTCCATGCGCTTAACTATTATGCCACAGGCAATCGAAACAGTGAAACAATCGGTGGCTAATGCCACTGCAAGGAACCAAATATCAAGCTGATTCATTAATGATTACACAGAAAAACTCCCCCATGTAGAAACAAAGGGGAGTCTCGTTTGATTCTAATAATTATTTAACCTGGATGACTAAGTATTTACTTGTGCTCCAGAATATTTGCGGATTTGTTATTGTTAACACATACTCTTTATTGGCATCACGTGCCAAAGTGTAACTACTTGCAGGATGAAGTGTCAGCAGTCGTGCAGACTTTGAATATAGTTTGATGACCTTATCCACGCGAATATCAATCTTGGTAAAGTAGTTTTTGTTGAAGTTTCCTTGTAAAACCTTGCCGTCAGCGATAATGCGTTGTTCTTTAAGTTCACTCTTTGTACCAAACACATACCATGCCGTGTTGAGCTGTTTATCTTGTGCTGAGATTGTTTCCGACTTCTGTGCACTCTCTGTTGTGAGGTTACTTACGTTGGTATTCAAATGATTTATCGTCTCATCAAGCTCTCCAATATGAATATCTTTGGCATCAAGTTCAGCACGAAGTTGCTGCAATTGCTGATCCTTTTCATCCAATTGCTTAACCAAGTTGTCTATAGTTGACTTGAGTTGGCTACCTTTTAACGAGCTGTTTGCAAGCTGTTCACGCAGTTTAGCAATGAGATCTCGGTTCTTCTGCATACGCTCTGTAATGAACCTTATGTTATCTCTTAGCACCTGTTTCTTATCAGAACGCTCGCCGTCTTTAGCGATAGTAACTCGGTTTTCGGCCTCATTAATCTGACGAAATCCCTCTTGAACCTCATTCATTAGGCCCATCATCTCGTTAATTTCGCTATCTTTCTGAGAGAGAATCTGCTGTATTGAATCATTCTGTTCAGTGCTAACAGCACCCTCTTTCGTCTTGTTCTGGTTACAACCAGTAACAGCCAGCATCATCATACCAACTGAAATAAAAAACATTTTCTTCATAATCATTCACTCCTCTAATTTTAGTTTCTTTTCTTTTTCTTTCTTTATATTTGCTCCCGCGACTACGATTACAAACTCGCCCCGTGGGTCTTTCTCTGTGAAATGTTCGATAGCATCGCGTAATGTGCCACGAACATGCTCCTCATATACCTTAGATATCTCACGCGCAACACTCACTTGGCGCTCGTTTCCAAACACTTCAGCAAACTGTTGCAGTGTTTTCAGCAATCGATAAGGCGATTCATAGAACACCATTGTGCGTGTTTCGTTCTGCAAAGCAAGCAGATGTGTCTGACGACCTTTCTTTTGTGGCAAGAAACCTTCAAAGCAAAAACGATCACACGGCAGTCCCGATGAGACCAAAGCTGGTACAAATGCCGTTGCGCCAGGTAAGGTTTGAACCATTATTCCGGCTTTGGCGGCCTCGCGAGCAAGGTAAAAACCTGGGTCACTTATACCCGGAGTACCCGCATCACTGACTAATGCTATCGTCTGACCTGCCTTTAGTCGCTCAACAATTCCAGCCGAAGTACCATGTTCATTAAACTTATGGTGGGCCATCAAATGATTCTTGATGTCGAAGTGTTTGAATAGAATGCCCGACGTACGAGTATCTTCTGCCAACACCAAATCGGCCTCTTTCAGCACCCGAATGGCTCTCAATGTCATGTCTTCCATATTGCCTACGGGTGTCGGTACTATGTATAATGTTCCCATAATCACTCACAAATATAAACAATTATCTATTATTTACAAAAAAACATGATATTTCTTTGCAATTTTTAAAACCTCATTCATGAAGTGAAAACAATTGTTTCTTTTATCGAACAAAATGTTTTAATTTACATTTTTAGGCCTACAAATACCATAAAATTGAAGAAACCAAGCCATAAAGTTTCCCTCGTCACCACACGAAAACAGGATGAACACACACAAATCCCTATATAACTCTGTTTTAGTTTGTCAAGAATAAAAGTGCAAATCCGAATGAATAAAGTTGTAAAATACCACGATGAAGAAAATATGTTAATGCTAATCTCTTTTCCTTACAATAGGTTTCAAAATACGAGCGAATTTGAAACACCTTACAACTTCAGGCAAAATAAGCCGCCTTTTAGCGTCCTTCACAATCCACTCACTATCAAACAGTTAGCCATAAAGATTCAAAACACTCCGAGAAATTACATGAATTTCTCAACAATCTCTATCAGATTACAAGCCAAACGCTATGATTTTACGCGATTGTTTGATGCAAAACACCATGCTAAATGCCTCATATTGCAATGGGAAAGTTATGATTTCTTGAAACATATTGCGCTGAATGACAACAAAAAATGAGATTCACCACTTACTTATTTCTATTTGGTGCCTTCGTAAAGTGTTAAATTTTGCACTATAAAATTTACAAAACAAGTATTGAATTTGACTCATCTTATGCAATAATACAATAGTTATCGTAGATAATTATGCACCAAAACAAGTAACGAATCGCTTAAGATTATAACATCACTCATAAATAAGAGGTGAATGAAATGAGAACTTTTGAAACCGAAAGTCATAATTGCTTGGACCTAAATGATAGCAATAAAGCTGTTTATTTAATACAAAACCGCTCACAACAAATAAGCCTTAAGGTCAGAAGGAAACGGAAACCACAAACTAATTTCATGAAAACAGCATAGCCATCTGATGGAATTTGACTTTTAGAACCATTCAATATGGCTCATAAAATGATTATACTTTTTCTGCAATTCCGCGATGACAATATCCTATTTTTTTCTTAACTTTGTAGCCATCATGGTGGAAAATCTAATTATAGAGGCACATCGCCCGGGCAGAATTGAGGTGATTTGCGGTTCAATGTTCTCGGGAAAGACCGAAGAACTGATTCGAAGAATGAAGCGGGCAAAGTTTGCTAAGCAAAGAGTTGAAATCTTTAAGCCGGCTATTGACACGCGTTATTCAGAAGAAGACGTGGTGAGTCATGACCAGAACTCCATTCATTCTACTCCTATAAGCTCATCGGCTTCGATATTGTTGCTGGCATCTGACATCGACGTTGTAGGCATTGATGAAGCTCAATTCCTTGATGATAACCTCGTAGAAGTGTGTAACGAGTTGGCCAATCGTGGCATCCGAGTCATTATTGCAGGCTTAGACATGGACTATAAAGGTGTGCCTTTTGGTCCGATTCCAGCCCTTTGTGCCATCGCCGACGAAGTAACGAAGGTGCATGCAATATGTGTTCGTTGCGGCGCACTTGCCTATGTAAGTCATCGCTTGGTACAAAATGAACACCGTGTGATGCTTGGCGAGGAGACAGAATATGAACCATTGTGTCGCGACTGCTATCAAAAAGCTTTAAAAGAAGAAAGGAAGTAAGAATAATGAGAAAGGAAATTACGTTCGATCGCTTTATCCGTTGGGCAGGAACAGGCCTGCTTGTCATCGGTGTTTTGCTTTTGGTTAACTATCTAAGCAGTGCACTTCTACCCTTTTTTATTGCATGGTTGATAGCCTATCTGCTTTATCCCATCGTGCAATTCATTGAAAAGAGGCTCCACATTCATGTGCGGGCAATCAGCATTGTGTTGACTTTTCTGTTGCTGATTGGCGTCATCGGTGGCGTTTGTTACCTCATCTTTCCTCCTATGATAGCGCAGTTTGACCGACTGCAAGACGTACTTATGCGTTGGGTTCACCACACAACACACACCAATGACATAACAAATTACATCTCGGAATGGGTGCAAGCGAATCAAAACCAGATAGAACGTTTCTTCAAAAGTAAGGACTTTGGCGATACCATTAAAACCGCAATGCCCCAGGTTTTCTCGTTTGTTAGTCAGACAGCAAGCATCATTTGGAGTATCGTTGCATCTGCAATCACCTTATTATATACGTTCTTTATCCTCATGGACTATGAGTATCTGACAGCCAATTGGATTCGAATCTTCCCAAAAAAGAACCGTCCTTTCTGGCAGGAACTAATGCAAGATGTGAAACACGAGCTTAATAACTATGTGCGAGGACAAGGACTTGTGGCGCTATGTCTCGGCATAATGTTCTGCATTGGCTTTACCATCATAGGCTTCCCCATGGCAATCGGTCTTGGAATCCTTATCGGAATACTCGACCTTGTGCCCTATCTTCACACGTTTGCACTAATCCCTACTGCCTTCTTGGCTATGCTAAAAGCGGCTGATACGGGTCAAAACTTCTGGGTAATCTTTGGCTTAGCACTGCTTGTTTTCGCTGTAGTTCAAGTGATAACTGACTTTATTGTGACACCTAAAATCATGGGAAAAGCAATGGGATTAAACCCTGCTATCTTGCTGTTGTCACTCTCTGTGTGGGGTGCTTTGCTGGGATTTATTGGACTGATTGTGGCACTTCCGCTGACAACGCTCATCATTGCGTACTGGCAACGCTATGTAACCAAGGAGGATCAAGGCCAAGATAAGCCCAACGTTGGCATTGAAATAAAGGAATAAACAGTGGTGATGAAGTTATAAATTCAGCCAAGCAAGGTTGCTTAAAAATAGAAATGAAGTCACCGTTAGACAAGACACAATTTGTTAAATATATTAAATTAAATCATATAATCTTTGTAACCATTTCTTTATTTCAATTAAAATAACTACCTTTGCACTCGCTTTCAAATAGGAAGTTGACTGACTCGCTAGCTCAGTTGGTAGAGCACAACACTTTTAATGTTGGGGTCATGGGTTCGAGCCCCATGCGAGTCACAAAACGAAAAAGAGGAGTTCACAAATGAACTCCTCTTTTCTTATGTTATTTTTTGAATGGGTTTGATTTATTGTTTGAGCCCAAGAAGCTTATATTATTGGGCATTATATTGCTCCATTTCAAGCGAAGCCCAGATAAAAGGGCCTATTCCTTTGGGGTCGTTATTACGAACTGGCTCGCTCATATAATAGTCAAAACTGCCATCTCTACGATAATTTTCCTTACCTTTTGGCACAAATGGGCCCTTACCTGGCCCTAAACCACTCACACTACAGCAATCCGTTAGCGAGAGAGTCAAGTCATTATTCATCCGAATGAAACGCTGTAAGATACCTTGATAGGCACGTTTTCCTGCCTCACGGAAATCAGAACTGAGCCAGCCTTTACGTGAACCTTTCAGTAAGACATAAGAAAACATGCACGAAGCAGTGCTTTCCAAGTAGTTCTTTGGACTCTTAACATCCATCACATCATACCAAACCCCACTCTTTTTGTCTTGATATTGCACAACCGCTTGCATTGTTTTCTGTAATAAAGCCACAAGTTCGGCCCTGCGAGGATAGTCATTCGGCATGACATCTAAGCACTCCATGATGGCCATTACGTACCAACCCAGCGCACGAGCCCACGTGTGACGACTTTGTCCATTGCCTTGATTTGCCCAGAATTGACTATGAGTTTCGTCCCAAGCATGCTTCCAAAGACCTGTTGTTTTGTCGTAAGTTCGCAAATCGGTTTGTAGTATTTGATGAACCGCATCGTCAAGAATCGCACGCGCTTTTCGGTCAGAATAGTTTGTCAAAGCATAGTTACAATAGAATGGTAAGCCCATAAAGATGCCGTCAAGCCACACTTGATTAGCATATATTGCCTTATGCCAGAAGACGCCATCTGACGTTCTTGGCTGCTTAAGTAGTTGCTTCATAAAAGTCTTTAAGGCCTTTTTCTCACCCTGAGTAGAGGCATATTGCTGCATCTTGAGAATGAATTTAGCCGGCCGAATGTTATCAAGATTAAAGGCATTATAGTCATACCCTGTCACCTTTCCTTGCTGATCAATCATCTTTTTGCAATATGCCGTCAGGTAATTCTTAATAGAATCGCCCCCATAAACATGGTAAACATCTAATAAACTCTCTAATTCTATGCCCACAGTATAACTCCAACGAGGGGCCGAAGCAAAGTCAAGTAGCCAGGGTTTTGGCGTTCGTTTCATCTCCGAATAAGCCATCCATTCAGACAAATGCTTATAAGGCTGCTTGTCAGTAGACAATACTAACGAGCCATTCATTTTGACATTATCGAACGAAACGTTTCGAGTCTTCCCCGTAATTCTAACATCTTGTTTGCTTATTCCATTGAATTCGCAATCCTTTAAGCGTATATCTGAGACATTTTCTACGCTATCTCGTCCCACAATCAGTACGCCATAAGCACTCTTTTGGCATGTAACCTGCTCTACATTCACGTTTCTTACCTCTGGTTCAAAGCCTCGATAACATGGTTCTTGAGGCTCATAGTCAAGGTTAATCTTAACTACTGCCTCCTTACATTGCCCCACTTTAACGCGCCGAACATTAATATTCTCGATACGACCACCCCTGCAATTGTTTGTTTTGATACGCAAAACACGATCCAAATGAGGTGAATCCATCGTGCAATCTTCGGCAAAAACATTCATACATCCGCCTGAAATCTCACTCCCAATCACAATACCTCCATGGCCATCTTCCATCACACAACGGCGTATAATGATGTTCTTTGAAGGTTGATTCCAAAGTCTTCCGTCGTTATTTCGACCGCTTTTAATGGCTATACAGTCATCCCCTGTGTGAAAATGTGTATTCTGAATGAGCACGTTTTCACACGCTTCAGGGTCACATCCGTCACCATTTGGTCCTTCATTCCATATCTTTACGCCATCAACTGTCACGTTTTTACATTGTAAAGGGTGTATAACCCAGAAAGGAGAATTTAGTAAAGTAACGCCCGAAACACGTACTCGATTTCCTTTTACGAAGTTAATGAGCTGGGGACGAAGCCCATATCCCAACCCAAAATGACGCTCATCCCAGGGTACATCGTCTTCAGCCATCTGCTGAAGTCGCCTGCGCGAGCCTAACACTTGTGCCTCCTTAGTAACTCCTTTGACATATCCGAAGACCTCTTTTCCACACATTGGCCACCACGTTTCATTCGAACCACCGCCATCTATCGTGCCTTCTCCCGACACAACAACGTCATCTGAGCCAAAAGAATAAATGCAAGGACTGTAATTCCAGCACATCATTCCTTCCCAAGATGTCTTTACTAACGGATAGAGTGAACGTTCAAACACAAACTGAAGTAAGGCATCTTTGCTCACAACAAGTTCGATTCCAGAAGATAAACGCAATGCTCCCGTAGGCCATTTTCCTGCAGGAACCACCACTTTTCCACCACCTTGACGAGCCAAAAAGGCTATAGCTTTCTGGATAGCACGCTGATTTTGTGCCGCCGAGGCCGTCGTCTTTGCTCCAAATTTCGTAATAACTACAGACCTATCGGCAATCCTTGGTTGCTCAATAGCCTGCTCAATAGCTTGATATTCGCTTTCATTCCAACCATCGCCCAACGCGAACAACGGAAAGAATACGAAGAAAATCATTAATGATAATTTGTTCATTGTTATTAAGTTGTTTGTTTTTTATAGATTAATCTGTAACATTAAACCAATCAATATCTATCCAACCGCGATTTGATTTCACGTTGGGTTCTTGTGCAACAAAGCCCATCTTTGATCCTATCCACTTACCTTCTCGCATCTTAAATGGCTCACCTACTTCCTTAAAATGCTTGCCATCACGACTGAAAGCGAATCGAACTATGCCGCCATCTACCTTCATTTGAAGGAACACTTCCTCATAGATTGCAAACTGATAATCGTTATCATCTTGCCCCGTTTTTGCCAAATGAGCCAACGGAGTGACTATAACCGCCCCACCTTTATCGGCATTTCGGCAAGTCATTTGTTGCAAAACAAAGTCATCACCCACGCGCTTTACCACCAAAGAAGAATAGTCTATACCCATCATTATGAGTCCACCTAACTGACCTTCTGCCTTACTTATAAGGGTTAATTTGGCTGTAACGGTGAAGCAATCTGCAGGAGTTTTCTGCAATAAAAGATTGGGAACATTCCAAAAATTGTCATTGGTTTTATACGTATATAGCCTGAAAAAGCCCAACGAAGTAGGCATTCCGAACGAAGGATTATAGTTAGATTGCCACTGCCATTGACGGCCCAAACGAGGCAAATTGAATGAATCGCTCTCCTGAGGAGTTACAATCAAGCGGCTTTCAGACTTTGGTTTACGATATGATAAATAAGGTGTTCCACAATAACCACGCTGAGGAACACAGCCAATGATGGGCCAATTGTCTTTCCATGTAAGTGGTTGCAGATGCACAACACGCCCATATGGTCCCTTATCTTGAAAGTGAACAAACCAATCTTCGCCATATTTCGTGTGCACCCAAGCCCCTTGATGTGGCCCATTTACAGGCGTATTGCCCTGCGCCAACACCTTTTTTGCCTCATAAGGGCCAAAGGGTGACCGCGCACGTAAAGCCAGTTGGAATCCTGTTGACACTCCTCCGGCAGGACAAAATATCCAATACCACCCATCACGTTTATAGAATTTAGGCCCTTCACACGTGCGGTTTTCCGTGCCATTCCCATCAAACACTATCACGGGCTCACTGATAGCACGCGTTCCATCGGCATCCATCTCACGCACAGTGATAACACTTGCAAAGCCCGTTCGACTGTTAGCCCACGCATTTACAAGGTAACATCGCCCATCATCATCCCATAATGGCGACGTGTCGATAATGCCTTTACCAGGCAATATCAGTCGTGGTGGCTCCCAAGGTCCTTCAGGACGCTGCGCCTTTACCATGAAAACACCTTGATCAGGGTCGCCCCAATAGATGCGATATGAACCATTATGATAGCGAATACAGGGCGCCCAAACGCCCTTTCCGTGTGCAGGAAGCCCCCCAAATAGGCTGTCTGGCCACACACGCTCAAGCGCATGACCAACTATCTCCCAATTAACGAGGTCACGAGAATGTAGAATCGGCAGTCCAGGAACACAATTAAAAGAACTCGAAGTGAGGTAATAGTCATCACCAACTGCCACAATATCGGGGTCACTATAATCGGCATTGATCACAGGATTGACATAGGTGCCGTTGCCTTTATCGGCACACCACACCCTCGATCGATATTGCCCGACCACTGTTAAGGGCATCATCGCAAGCAAGATACAAAGCAGTTTGTTCATCGTTGCTGTCAGATTATTTCTTGATTAGTAATTTCTGAAATAGTTATTAAGTGTTTGTTTAAGTTTGATCTTCACGACCTTATGTTGACAAAGATAAGGAAAAAGCACGAGATAAAGCCTGAACGGGTTATTAAAAAAAGTTATATAAATGTTTTGAACGTATTGGATTTTACACTATATTTGCCCCTATAACAACACCTTTTGACACATGAAATCAAAACATTCACCGCTATTGAGCATTCTGTTGCTTGCTACATGTGCAATAATCCTATTGTTATCAGCGTGTAAAGAGACAAAATCAGTGGAACAATCAAACCAAAAGTCTCAGTCCAAACAAACGATTAATGCGCTTAAACTCACCAAATCCTATAAGAATCTAACAACAGATGCCGATACCACCTGCGCTGGTTGGCACATCATTTTGCAATCGGCCGATGCCCCATATAAAGTGAAAAATGAAGACTTCTACGACAAAATAGTTCTTATTACGCTTTATAAAAACGGCAAACTATTAGTGGATCGGCAAGAGATTACAACCAAAAATCTGCATAAAAAGCCTCAACCTTACCTACAACTTTATCCCGCCTGGGTCAATCTTATCACACGAACAACGGCTCAGATTGGCATTAACAACTGCTTCCCTGAAAGCGATGCATGCTGGCTTTACACGCTCTTCTATGGACAAGATGGCAGGATGAAGAAGAAAGTTCTAAGGATAGAGATGGACGACTCGGATACCGTGGCCGAGTTTTTCAGGTCATGGATACACGAATGTCAATTGAAACCTATCGATATAAGCTCATTAAAGATGGTTGCAAATGAGTTTTGTTTGCCAAGCCTTGCTAAGCAATTAGACTATAAGAACTGGCAAAAGATATTGCCAAAGAAGGTTGTCAATAGAATTAATACAGACATAGAAGTAGACGCGGAGACCTCTTTTGTTTCAGAAAACTATTTGACTCACCGCGGAATCGTATGCTTTTATACGCACAATTTCAAGCAAAAGATTGACTCTGTTCACTATGAATTAGCGCTGAAAATGCAAGAAGATAGCACACAAACTTTTGCAGGAATCAGTAAGATATGGCATGAATAATAGAATCAATGAACGCAAAACTTTGACGAATACTCTTGGCTTTATCCCCCTGTTTCTAACATTTCATGAAGTTATGGGATAGCGTATAGACCAAAATATACTTGAAATGTGATGATAAAACATCAATAAAAGCAATGGTTTTTCATTCGTTCTGCAATATGTTTGCTACCCGTCTATCAGCGGGATGGCTTAAAGAAGGATATAAAGGCTATGGAAGCAAAAAATGATTTGCGTCATATTGCGTTGTAATCTGCCTCATTTCATCGAGTAAAATGAGTTTAATTACACGATGATTTGACTTAAATCATTTTC
>ERZ773055.142-NODE-142-length-49771-cov-17.408239_pt1 | contig 49771 bp, 47 predicted proteins | sample MGYA00580515_ERZ773055 | MGnify/ENA primary metagenome ERZ773055 (study PRJEB29015, sample SAMEA2737993) | human oral metagenome | biome: human oral; feature: human-associated habitat; material: dental | place: China | collected 2064 ...
TGTGAACTAAGAATATGGAGGTACAGTTCAATGACAGTACAAGATACAATAAAAATCCTGCCCAGAAATACACGATTGACTCTTACGATATCAACGCATTTACACGGACGCTTTTTGATATACTCGATAGACGAATTTGCAACCTGTCACCGGATGTGAAGCGTGAGTTTAAGAAGCTGTATATCGCCTACAAGTTGGATACCAATTTCGCTGATATCGTCGTTCAGAAACAGCGCCTTCGTATATCTTTGAATATGAAGTTTTCGGAGATTCATGATCCAAAGGGGCTGTGCAAGGACATCACTGGTCTTGGAAGATGGGGCAATGGCGATGTTGAGGTGTTCTTTGAACATACGTCAGAGATTGACGATGTGATGGAATTGGTCGAGCAGTCATATAAAAAGCAGGCAGATGAATAAACCATCGGTTTGGGAGATGAGAATATGTCAGATATTGATTTTAGCAAAATAAAGCTACCTCAGCCAAATTTTGATTACACAAACGATATGATTAGTAGCATTCAAAGAAGTCAAGAAGAATCATTAAGAGCTGTTCAGAAAGCCAGAGAAGCAAAGGAAGCAGAAGAACTCAGGCGGCACAATGAACTTGTTGCTGCTTTAAAAGAAGCTGGGGAAAAGGGTGCAACTATTGTTATCGGGGATAACGCAAATGGAATTCAGATTCAGCAGAATTCAGCTGGAGCCCAGCAAAAAATGGACAACGAACAGACCTTTAATTATGAAAAAGCGTCAGAGGTGTTAAAGGAAATAAGTACATACTTTGAATTTTCTCAGTTTCAACAGACATTTGGAGACAATACAGAAAATGTAAAAAGTATTATCCAGAACACAATTGATGCTTTGAATAAGAAAGAAGATGAAGGCCTAATAAAAAAATCACTAAAAGTGTTAAAGGATCTGGCGATAGGCGCTGGCGGTTCTCTTATAGGTTCTGGAATATTAGCATTGCTCGGAACTATCCCGCTATAAATGTTGAGATGATGGGGTTTCGGACTTGTTCCCTCAGAGCGAAGTCTTGAAGCGGTCGGCAAATCTGTGCCTTTGCATATTATAGGTAGGAGCAAGGTCTTTGACCTGTTTCCGAGAACGTACAAGGGTAAAAAACGGTGTGTTTTGTGGTAAAAACACGCGTTGATAAATTTTCGCAAACGACCGCGAAAATCTGACATCAATCTGGAGCAATCGAGCCATGTGGAAACGGTGGTTTTAATGACTAGAAATTAGGTTAAAGCCACAGTGCTATTATTGGTTAAATATAACGGAGTAATTCTTAACCTTTAGAATAATAAAGAGTCTTTTTCGCGGAGGAAAAATAATGTTAAAAGTTGTAAAACCGGAATTAGAAGACTTGTGGTTCAGAGAGTCAATGATGGCAGATATAGAAACGATGTCATATAATAATGCATGGGGAGGAACAATTCCTTTTCCGAAAGAAGACTGGGAAGAATGGTATACATTATGGGTAAGAAACTCAGGTCAGGAAAGATACTATCGTTATTTAAAAGATGATGCCAATAAAGTCTTTGTGGGTGAAATTTCATATCATTTTGATAAGCTACGTAATATCTATATATGTGATGTAATTATAAAAGCTGAATTTAGGAAACAAGGATTTGGTACGCAAGGTATTCAACTTCTTTGTGAAGCAGCCAAAGCAAATGGGGTAGAAGCACTCTATGATAATATAGCTGCTGACAATTCTTCGGCTCATTTATTTTTAAAAAATGGTTTTTCAATTGAGTTTCAAAATGATGAGATTTTGATGGTTAAGACAGTATTATAAACTTCAATTTAATACAGATAGCTTATTTCATCATAAGAGCTTAATACATAATATGTTTTTCTTAATGTAGGTATCAATCTATTCTCTACATTTATGTAGAGAATATCGTATTATTGACAAAAGAAGAGAAAGCAAAAGTATATAGAAGAAAATGAATAAATTAGTTACAACAGATACAGTCGATACACAATACAAAAATCCAGATAAACTAAATATCCGTATTCGATTACATCAGCTGTATTCTACAAATAAAGAAGGCTTTAATAATTGGATTGTAAAGCATTATGACATTAAGAAGAAATCTTCAATTTTAGAACTTGGCTGTGGTACGGGTATTACTTGGAAAGATAACACACATTTACTTCAGGATTGTAAAGAGGTTTATTTTACAGATTTATTTGAAGGAATGATTAAAGAAGCTAAAACTAATATTGGAGAACATTCAAATATTCATTATGCGGTTGTAAATGCAGAAGAGTTACCATATGAAGATGAAAGATTTGATATCGTCATCGCAAATATGATGCTGTATCATATTCCTAATCTGGATAAGGCTTTATCAGAAATCAGAAGAGTATTAAAAAAGAATGGAATATTCTACTCTGCTACGTATGGCGAAAATGGTGTTGAATCATTCATCAATCAGATGCTAAACATCCAAACAGAACGACAGCATACATTTACCTTGCAAAATGGCAAAGGTATACTTGAAGACTGGTTTTCTGATGTAGAAAAGTTGGAGTATGATGATAAGTTACTAATTAGCAATTATTCTGATTTAGTGGAATATATCCAATCATTTAAGGAAATGAATGATTGGCAAAATTATTCAAAAGAAGAGTTGTATAGACTGATTTCCGATTATGAAAAACAAGGAGTTATAGAAATCCCAAAAGAGTATGGAATGTTTGTGTCTAGAAAGTAAGGAGATAAAGTAAGTATGTTCTATCACGCATCACAGATCGAAGGCATAACAACTTTAGAACCACGTGTTTCTAATCATGAGATTCCTTTAGTATACTTTTCTACAAAAAGAGAAAATGTACTTGTTTATATAAGTAATGCAATAGAGAAGTTTTGCAAAGATACTGGTTTTGCTTATGATGGTAAATGGCAAAAATGGGGACCTTATGGGTTTAATGAAGATGGTCGTCTTAGATTAGAAGAGTATTATCCCAACGCACTAGTTAATACGTACAAAGGTGTTTCTGGATATATCTATTCTGCAAAAAACGTGAAGGATTCTGGATATAATCTTGAGATTCCTGATGCAGTAGCAAGTTCTGAACAAGTGAATGTAACAAATGTGGAGTATATACCAGATGCATATGAGGCAATCTTACAAGCAGAAAAAGATGGATTAATTACAATTCTTCGATATGATGACTTATCGGAAAAACGAAAGAAGATAAATATGGAAATCATCAAAGAAGAATATAAAAAATCAATCAACCATTCTGATTACAAGCATTTTCTTATTAGAAACTTTCCCGATATTTTAAAGGGTGAATAATAATGTTTGTTGTTTTCGAAATGTGATGCAGAATAAAACATTTTTAATGATATAAATGTTGATTTAATCATATTTTGCTTTGTGTGCTTGGCTAATATTTGGGCGATAATTGGCTGACTTACGATATATTTTCTAAGGAGTAAGATGAAGAAGTTCTATTTTATCTCAGGTTTAGGTAGTACAAAAGAATCGATTCAAGATTTTGAAAAAGCAATGAACCAGTTTGGATATGAAGTACAGTTTATTGATATTCCAGGACAATACTCAAATCGAGATGTAAGAATTCGAGATGAACAAGATTTGATAGAGTGGTTATCAAGTGAAATTCCTATTGGATCTAATGTCATTGCTTTTTCGATGGGTGCTGATATAGCAATTCGATATCATTCCTACTTACAAGCAAGAAATCTAGTCGTCTTAGATGGAGGTATCATCGATTATGATTTGATGAATATAACTCTTGAAGAAGACGCTATCATGACAAAATCCTTTATTATAGAAAATCAGTTAGATATGAATGACGAAACGATATCTAAGCTAATAAGTTTACTTCGAGAACATTATATTGATATCTTCCATGCTGGTTTGAATATTGGAACATTATTACTGTTATCGGATCATCCAGATTTCGTATATGAATATAAGAAGAATAAAATCGAAGAAAACCATGACAATATGAATCATATCGATATTCAATTTGTTAAAGATACGAGCCATGAAATTTATGTAGAGAAACCAAAGGTGGTTGCCAAAGTTATCATGGATTGGCTACAAAGAACGAGTAATAAAAAGAATTCCTAATACTATAAGAAGTCAAAGATTTATGCCTTTATTCTAGTGGAGATAGAATAAAGGTTTTTTAAGTTTGAGCATTTTAACAAAGAATTTTGCTCAGCAGGTCTATAATCGGTGATAGAGAGGTACTTAACTATGAATAAGAAAGTAGAAAATATTATTATTGGTTTTGGTAAGGCTGGTAAAACACTAGCAAATTACTTAGGAGATAAAGGTGAAAAAACAATATTAGTAGAAAAGTCTTCTAATATGTATGGAGGTACATGTATCAATGTAGGTTGTATTCCATCTAAGTTTTTAGCAACTGCAGCTGATCGTAGAAGCTACAGCCAAGTAAACGACGAAGAATATTATAAGAATACAGTTATCAATAAGAAAGCTTTGATTGCTAAACTGAATAAGGCAAACTATGACAAGGTTGCGATGAACAGTAACGTCGAAGTGATTGATGGACTAGCTTCATTCAAAGATGAACATACAGTAAATATCCAGACAGCAAACGGAGTTGAGGAAGTATCTGCAGATCGTATCTTTATCAATACAGGCGCTAAGCCATTTATTCCTTCTGTAGAAGGTTTAGAAGTGGGTAAGAGAATTCACACAAGTGAAACTTTAATGAATCTCGAGGATTTCCCTAAGACATTAACAATTTTAGGTAGTGGTTTCATTGGCCTAGAATTTGCGGCAACATATGCGAAGTTTGGTACAAAGGTTACAGTTATCGACAAGGCAGAAAAGTTACTTGCTAGAGAAGATGACGATGTAGCAAGTGCAGTATCTGAATCCTATAAGTCATTAGGTGTAGAATTTATCTTTAGTGCAGACACAAAACGTGTAGAACAAGATGAAAATACAGTGACTGTATCTTATGAAGTAAATGGAGAGACTGGTAAGATTTCTTCTGATGTATTACTCGTTGCGACAGGTAGAACTCCAAATACAAAAGAACTTAACCTAGAAAATGCTGGTGTTGCGGTTTCAGAACGTGGTTTTGTGAATGTGAATGAACACCTACAAACAAATAAGCCACATATCTTTGCGATGGGTGATGTAAACGGTGGACCACAGTTTACGTATATCTCTTTAGATGACTATCGTATTGTAAAGAGCTATTTAGATGGTAATGGTGCTTATACAAGAAATGATAGACAACCAATTGCTTTCTCGGCATTCTTACATCCAACATATTCTAGAGTTGGGTTAAGTGAGAAGGAAGCGCGTCAGGCTGGATATAACATTAAGGTAGCGACATTACCAGTTACTGCAATTCCTAAGGCTAAGATTCTTGGTAATCAAACAGGTATTTATAAGGTGATTGTAGACGCTGATACAAACCGGATTTTAGGTACAGTACTATTTGCTGAAGAATCTCATGAAGTAATCAATATCGTAGTAGCTGCAATGATTGCGAAGCAACCATATACAGTACTTGCAAATCAGATCTTCACACACCCAACAATGGCTGAAGCATTAAATGATTTGTTTGGTTTAATTAAGTAACAATGATATCTAGGCTATGTCATAACGGTTTTTGACAATAGCCTTTTATTATGAAATAAAGAGTTTTTGATTTCTTCAACTCTAATAAAATCATCACTTTTTTTGTGTGGTTTCAATTATATAATAATGCGCAGAAAGAAGATATATATGAATACTGACTCGATGAATATTATTAAACAAAATAATGGGATCATTACAGTTTGAAAAATATAAAGTCATAATATTGATTCATGGTATCTCACGGATATGATTCGTAAAGGGAAACTTGAGAGAGTATTGCGTGGAATATATTTTGATCCAACTTTTAATGATTTTGATGAACTATATTTTTACAAAAACAGTTTAAAAAGAAAGTCAGCGTTTATCAGATAAAGAAGGATTCGTGGGTATTAAATAGGTATAATGCATGTAGAAATAATGATGAGAAATACTGTTAATGTTTATGATATAGAACATACAATTTGCGATATTATCCGTGATAGGAAAAATCAAGATTCAAAAAATTTTCAAGAGTATGGAACTTATATTTAGGGAATCAAAATAAAAATATATGGAAGCTTAGGAGATATGCTGTAATTTCTGGTATATCTAATCCGATAGAGGATATATTGGAGATTATTTATAATAAGCAAAGATAGTATTGTTAACAAACTTAGAATTATAGCAGGTGAGTTGAGTGTATGTTTTAATGATGTATTGAGTCAGTTCATTTACTACATATAGTAGTATATCCAAACATGCATGCACATATATCTTTGTTTTGAAAGATATACTAAATCTTGATAGAATGACAGCAATAGGAGGTGGATAGCGTATGTTTTATATCTCAGTCATATTACTGGCTGCTCTGATTGCGGTTCAGATAGCGAAGAAGTCAGGGATTCCTTCTTTGATGTTGTTCTTGTCTTTGGGTATTGTAAGCAGTCTAATTGGTTTTAACTTTAACGATTACCAATTTGCGGAAAACTTCTCGAAGATTGCATTATTAATTATCATCTTCTATGGTGGCTTTGGCACAAACTGGAAAGCTGGAAGAACTGTCGTAATTGAATCATTAATTCTATCAACATTAGGAGTAATATTTACGTCATTACTGACCGGAACGTTGATACATTTTATTCTACGCTTTGGCTGGATAGAGAGCTTCTTAATTGGTTCAATTATTGGCTCTACGGACTACGCATCTGTATCGAATATTCTTTCTTCAAAGAATCTAAATTTAAAATACAATACTGCATCTCTTTTAGAACTGGAAAGTGGATCAAACGACCCGATGGCGTTTACACTAACATGTATTTTCTTAGCATTAATCAAAGGTGAACAGATTTCTATCGGTACAATGTTATTCTTTCAGATATTCCGGGGTATTCTCATTGGTGTAATCGTTGCCTATGTTGTTCGCAAATTCATGGAGTATACAGACCTTCAAAAGAGTGGATTTATTACAGTCTTTATCATTGCGGTTGTACTATTATCTTTCTCGATTAGTGAACTGTTGAATGGTAATGGATACCTAACGGTATATATTCTTGGATTGATATTAGGAAATCAAGTTTTTATCGCAAAGAAAGAGGTGACATTCTTCTTTGATGGTGTATCTAACATTATGAATATCCTGTTGTTCTTTATTTTGGGATTACTTGCGACACCTGCACATATCTTGACGAACTTATTCTTTGCGATTGTCATTGCAATTGTACTCATCTTTATTGTTAGACCAATCGTAGTGTTTGGACTGATGTTAACATTTGATTTGAAGCTCAATCAAAAGTGGTTAGTATCTTGGGGAGGGCTTCGTGGAGCAGCTGCGATTGCCTTTGCAATTATGGTAGTAAATCAGTATAAAACAAGTCCTGTGGATATCTTCCATATTGTCTTTGGTGTCTGCTTACTATCATCACTCATACAAGGCTCCTCTATGAAGCGGGTAACAGAAAAGTTACATATGATTGATCCTCGTAATGAAGTATTAAGAACATTTAATTACTATGTTGGAAAAGGGAATATTACATTTGTAAAATCAGTAGTAGATGAGGGTGGTATTCTCGCACATCGTCAGATAAAGGATATTTCTTTAGATAAGCACTTAATTATTGCAAAGGTAATTCGTGATGATAAGCCATTAGTTCCTAATGGAAGTCTTGTTCTAAAACCCAATGATGTTATTGTTTGGAGCGGCGAAGAGTATTTTGATCCAAACGGACAAGATCTCATAGAATTTACAGTGACAGAACATCATGCATGGAATCATAAATATATCTGTGACTTGAAGCTTCCGGACAATAAGTTGATTATTTCAATTAATCGGAATGATGAAATTATACCAGCAACAGGTAGTACGCTGATCCAAACGGACGATCGTATATTACTGTTTAAAGGGAAGAATACAAAATAGAAAATGACTCGTATCTATCTTCAAAGAGGAGATGTACGAGGCATTTATTATATGTGCTAGATATGGTATATCCTAGGTGTTCAAAACACATTTTCTGCTAAACAATGGAGCCTATGGAGTGTTATTGAAGCAAAGGCGAATAGACTGATAGCTATGTATATGGGATACTCATTATATTGATAAGTTCAATTTAGCAAATTTTAACATTGGAATAGCAAAAAGCTCAAAAAATGGAGGGCAGTATGAATTTAAAATTAGAAAATATAGAATCTGAAAAAACACAAGAATTGGCAAATTTAATCCGAACATATAATAGATCCAATAGAGAGCCATCAAAAAGTGAACCTCTCAACATTTATGCGGAAGATGAAATGGGGAATTTAATGGCTGGAATGGTAGCGGAGACTTTTGGAAATTGGCTTGAGATTGAATATTTGTATGTTAGAGATGATTTAAGGAGGCAAGGTTTCGGTTCGAAAATTTTAGAAATGGCAGAAAAGGAATCAAAAACTAGAGGGTGTAAGTATTCATTCGTTAATACGTTTAATTTTCAAGCACCAAACTTTTATGAAAAGCATGGTTATAAAGAGGTGTTCGCATTGAAAGAATATCCATATACAGGAGAGCGATATTATTATACAAAGGAGTTGTGATTTGAAGTGTAGATCAGAAATTAGGATCGTTTACTATGGTAATAATTATGGGTTAATTATAATTCGCTGAGTTGTTTGAATAAGAGATGATTATTAACTGTTAGAGCAATTGCATAGAAACTAAATGGGATAGCAATTTAGTATTTTCAGGGCGAAAATCTAAAAACATTTTTGTGAAATACAATCGTTGAAAAGAACGTTCTTTTCTATAAATTTTCTCGTGAAATATGCTACTGTTATTAATTTGTATAAAGTTTTCCCACATTATTCTTGAGGAACAGAAGTATGAAAGACGAAATGAGACACAAGAAATAAAACATGGAAGTATATTCGCGTGACACTATGTCAATGGGAAACAGGTACAGAGATAGTGGGAATACAACAGGGCTCTATGCTTGATGGAGGTAAAACCATTACAATTGCTTCTCCTCCCCAGTTGATCCACTTGCTTAGTTTCTAACTACGAAAGCCACGCAATTAATTTGCTTGGCAAAATAGTATATTGTGTTTTTGAGAATTTCAATATACATTGGAATCGAAAAGGATGTGATTGTAAGATGTGTGTTGAATGTTATGTTGATAAAAGTAGAATTACCCCGCTATTAAATCCGTTAGAGTGTTTAGAGAATCATACGCAATATATTTGTGGCAGTTGCGGTAGATGCATTTGTATTGAACGTGATCCGAACAGACTATTACAGCGATGGAATTTTCCATTTAAGTCGCTAGAAATTGCAAAATTATACTTAAGAACAGCTGATTATACAATGAAAAAACCATGCGGTATTTATGAACTAAGAAGTAAAGATGGCAGACTTTCTTATAAAATTTTCGCAAACGATGAAGAGCTACACTTATACTTAAAAAAGAATAAAGGGAAATCTTGTGAAAAAATGAGTCCTATTTTTTCGGTGAAAGAATATAAGGAATATCCAAATACACAAGTAAGAAAATTGACTGCGGATGAAATCAAGCAATATTTATCTGAGAGAAAGATTTGATTCTCGTAGAATTGCAATGCATTTTGCGAGTTTGTCTATGTAATGGAGGTGTGCGTGAAATTAAGCGTGGAAAATATTTTTACAACGCATAAACTGAAGGATTAAGAGATCTATTTATGTCTAATACAAACAACGGAAGAACAACCTGAAAAAGAAGGGCTTCCTGCTTATCATTTTCATATCTGTTTGCTTGACGGTAGGAAAATTGGCGAATGTAATTTAAGAGTAGGGCATAATGATAAAACATATCTTGGAGGCAATATCGGATATCAGATTGACGAGAATTTTAGAGGGCATCATTACGCTGCAAAAGCTTGTAAACTATTATTTGCGTTAGCAAGAGAACATGAGTTAGGCTATTTAATCATTACATGTGAACCAAATAACATTGCATCATTGCGAACCTGTGAAAGGCTGGGTGGAGCACTTTTGGAAATCGCGGATATTCCGGAAACAAGTGATATGTATCAAGCTGGTAAAAGAAAAGTAAATGTATATCGCTTTGTTTTATAAGATATTTTCGTTTAGTAGCAAAAGGAAAGTATATAGAAGGAAGCAATGATTATTTAATGATTTCCTATAAATCAGAGTAAATATTTTGACAAATGACACTATGTCATTCATAATTGATTTATGAAGTGACACAGTGTCATTTTTGGGGGGTGATGTATTTGGCGAAAGATACTTTTGAAAACTTGAAAACTGATAAGAAAGAAAAAGTGTTGATTGTTTTAAAAAAGATATTTCAAGAAAAACCATTTCAAGAGGTTACGGTCAAGGAGATTGTTGAAGAGTTAGGAATTGCAAGGGGGAGCTTCTATCAATACTTTGATGATCTTGAAGATGCATACTTTACCGTTTTGAATGTAGAAGTGACGGATATTCATAAGTTATTTATGAAGCTACTTTATGAGAAAAAAGGTAATCTTGAAATAGCTTTACTGGAGTATAGTGAGTTAATTTCAGATATTCTCTTTGCCCCAGATGCATATTCTATTTATAAGAATAGATATCTTTACTGGGATGAAAATCTAGATGTGAGATGGAAAAAAGAGTATCAGAATCAAATTCAAATTTTTACAGATCAAAACTCAATTGAAAGAGAAAAAATGTATTATCTGCAAGGAGTTGTACACATGCTAATTAAAAGGAACTTTCAGGAGCGGTGGTCTTCACAGGAATTCCAAAAGAAATTTAGCCAGCATATTCATTGGATTATGAAAGGAGTAAATGATAATGGCAATCTTTGAGAGTTTATTTGATGTGACATATTTATCACTTGTAATTGGTTTAGGCGTTAGACTATTGCTAGAAAAAACAAAAGGTGCAAAGTTATTTGGTATCATGGCAATTTTATTAGGCATGGGGGATGCATTCCACTTAGTTCCAAGAATCGTTGCACATCTTAGTCCTTTTGGCTTTGAAACATATAGTTTTGTATTGTCATGGGGGCAATTTATAACTAGTATCACAATGACTGTTTTCTATGTTCTGTATTATTACTTTTATCGTAGACAAAGTGGTGATATGGACAAAAATAAAATGTTAATAATCTATGCATTAGCGCTAGTACGAATCATTCTAGTTCTGATGCCAATGAATAACTGGGGCACAGCAGAAGGAAATTATATGTTTGGTATTTATCGTAATATTCCTTTCGCAATTATGGGTGCTTTACTCATTTACTGGTCATATCAGGAAAGGGTGAAAGAAGGACTGGCTAATATGTGGATTTTGATTCTTCTTAGCTTTCTATTCTATATTCCAGTCGTGTTATGGAGTGATACATATCCAATCGTTGGCGCACTTATGATGCCTAAGACAGTTGCATATTTATTGATAGTTGTATTTGGATATAAGTATTATATTTGTACTTTTGAGCGAATCAATCTACTAGGGCTTGCGTTTATAAACCTAATTATGGGATTGCTTGCTGGTGTTTTCTATCGTGAGTTCAGCAAATTCTATTTATATTACGAGCCAACACATTTAGGTAAGATTCATGGACATGTCTTAACACTTGGCTTTATTGGTATGTTGCTCTTATATCTTTTGACAGGTAATATGTCGAATGAACAACTACAGAAGTTGAAGCGTCCAATTTATGTGATGGAGTCAGGACTCGTGTTTACTGTTGTAAATATGTTTGTGCTTGGTGTTCATGAAATTGTGAGTCTAATTGTTGAAGCTTTAGACATGAATAGAAATACCATCAATATGTCAGCGTTGAATGGAATGAGTGGTTTAGGACATATCTTACTATCAGTTGGATTAATTTGGACTTTAGTAAAAGTATTCAATATTGAAAAATTAATAGAAACCAAGTAATTGATTTGAAATTAGCTATGCAATATCTCAAATATAGCAAGAGATGGAGCATAGTTTTTCTTTATAATACAAGGATTTAACGTTCAAATATTACAACAAGACGATAAAGGAGAACAATAACATAGCAAAAATTGAAAAAGTATTATAGTTAATTAACACATTAACAATAGGCAATACAGAAAAGATAAAGGAATTATTAGCTGAGGATTATATTCAGCAGAATCTAGCGTATGGCACTGGATCCGGTGCATTTTTATAAGCAGTAGAATATCTAGCATCTGCACCAGTAAAAACAACAGTTGAAAATATCAGAGCATTTGAAGATGGTGATAAGGTGTTATTGCAAACTGTGTATAACTTTGCTGGTATGGGTAAACAGGTGACATTTGATATTTTCCGTTTTGATGAAGAAGGAAAAATTGCTGAACACTGGGACAATCTTGCTACAAAGGCTTCTGTGAATCCATCAGGACACTCACAGATTGATGGATATGATAACCTTGAGGATTTAGAGAAAACAGAAGAGAATCGTAAACTTGTAAGTAATTTCATTTATGATGTATTGCAGAATAAGGCACCAGAAAATACATTATCCTATTTTAATGGCGATGCATATATTCAGCATAATACTGCAATTGCAGATGGTGTATCTGGATTGGGTGCTGCACTTGAAACTCTTGCAAAACAAGGAATTCAGATGATTTATAATACAACTTATCAAGTACTTGCACAGGGTAATTATGTTCTTGCTGTATCTGAAGGAACTTTTGCGGGTAAGCCAACTTCTTTCTACGATCTATTTAGAGTTGAAAACGGTAAGATTGCGGAACATTGGGATGTAATGGAAACAATTGCTGAAAAGGAAACATGGCAGAACCAAAATGGCAAGTTCTAATGTAATAGTTTAACTTACAACAAAAAAGTAATAGAATGATGGCGGGAGGAAATTGAAATGCAGATATCTAGCCGTTTTACAATCGCATTACATATATTTGCCTGTGTAGAGACATTTAAAGGTACACATAAACTCACTAGTGATTTTCTTTCGCAGAGTATAAATGTGAATCCTGTTATTATTCGAAATATTTTGACACAACTTAAAAATGCTGGATTAGTTACCGTTGCAAGAGGAACTGGTGGAGTAGATACCACTAGACCACTTAATGAAATTAGTTTTTGTGATGTGTATCTCGCAATTGAACCTTTAGAAAATGGAGAACTATTCCATTTCCATGAAAGTCCGAATCCTAACTGTCCAGTCGGAAGAAATATTCATACTTTATTAGATCAGAAGTTATATTCGATTCAAACTGTGATGGAAAATGAGATGAAGAAATATACTCTCGCTGATCTTAAAACAGAGTTGAAAGATCTTTTACAAAAGCAAAATTAGATTCCGATGATTCGGAATCTTTTTAAAACAATTGGAGGTGTGACAATGATAAAAAGTGAACTACAAGAAAAGCGACTATCATATCTGGTAGATAAATTTAAAGAGGATTCAAAAGATTATAAGTACATTCGCATCCCAAATAATATAGAAGAGAAGAAGCGTATCTTGCGTTCTTTAATGAATATTCGTATGCCAAAGCAGATGTCAGATGATGTACTAGAAGTTCAGAATGCATATTTAAAAGAATGTATCGAAGAAAATGGAATTGTTCAGATTGATTCGATTAACGAAATAAAACATGGCATATCTATTTGGCAAGGTGATATTACTAGACTTGCAGTTGATGCTATTGTCAATGCGGCTAATTCTCAAATGCTAGGTTGTTTTATTCCTATGCATACATGTATTGATAACTGTATTCATAGCTATGCTGGCGTACAGTTAAGAGAAGAATGTAATCAATTGATGCAAGCGTTAAGAAAGCAATACGGTAATGACTATGAACAACCAACAGCAGTACCAATGATTACAGATGCATATAACCTACCTGCAAAGAAAGTGATTCATGTGGTAGGTCCAATTATAGAAAATGAATTAAATAGTACATTAGAGAAACAGTTGATGGACTGTTATTGGAATGTATTAGAGATGTGTGCAGAATATCATCTCAAAACAGTAGCATTCTGTTGTATTTCTACAGGTATATTTCGTTTCCCAAATCAGCGTGCAGCAGAACTGGCTGTAAAGACAGTAGAAAAATGGCTGGAATGTAATCCTGATAAAATGGAAAGGGTGATATTTAATGTTTTTAAAAATGATGACAAAGCAATCTACAAACAACTCTTATCGTAGTTTGCCAAACGGGTACCAAACAACAATACAAAATGGTTTACGCGGTGTAAGGAATTTTAGTGGTCAAATGCATAAGGGTATAAAGTTAAATCAAGAAACAATAGAACAACTTGCTAATGCGATAAAAACTGCTGATGCAATCGTTATTGGTGCTGGTGCTGGACTTTCTACGGCTGCAGGTTTTACATATGGCGGGAAACGATTTAGACAATACTTCTTTGATTTTGCAGCTACTTATGGTATCCAAGATATGTATTCAGGTGGATTCTATCCATTTCCAAAAACGGAAATCTATTGGGCATGGTGGGTAAGACATATTTACTTTAATCGCTATGTAAATCCACCTAAATCGGTATATCAAAAACTATTAGGACTCATTCAAGAGAAGGAGTACTTTGTAATTACAACAAATGTAGATCACATGTTTCAAAAAAGTGGTTTTGACAAGAAACGGATATTCTATACACAAGGAGATTATGGCTTATTTCAAAGTGTTAATCAAGAAAATCAAAAGACATATGATAATGAAGAATGGGTTATGCAGGCAATGGTAGCACAGGGTTTTGTAAGGGATGAACATGGTATCTTCCAAGTACCTAATAATCATAATATACGTATGGAGATACCTACTGCTTTGATTCCAAAATGTATAGATGATGTATCGGATATGGAAATGAATTTACGCGCAGATCAGAACTTTGTGGAAGATGAAGGATGGCATAAAGCATCTGCTGCATACGCAGCGTTTTTAGAGAAATATAAGAATAAACATGTTTTATATCTAGAACTTGGAGTAGGTGGGAATACTCCTATTATCATCAAATATCCTTTTTGGCAAATGGTGTATGAGAATTCAAATGCTGTATATGCATGTCTAAACTATCAAGAATCATATTGTCCTAAGGAAATTGTGGAACGTAGTATCTGTGTTGATGGAGATATCTTTGAAGTTCTACAAGAATTAGAGAGCAAAGGTGTATAACTTTATTTTATAAATTCATGGAAATACTTAGTCTATAAGCAATCATTGGTATAAGACATATTCACAAATTCATTTCTTATGCTAAGATGAAATTGCTATTAAAGACTTTTCGATTGACAATTAGTAGGACTACTTTGGTAGTGGATAGGTAAGTTAAATGAACACAAAAGAGAATTATATAAAACTAAGTTTATGGGCATCCATTGCGATTGATATCATTTTAGTGATATGTTTTGTGCTAGGTTTTGCATTGGGTTTATGTAGTGTTGAATTTGGATTTCTAATGGTTGGCTTTATTTTCCGATTTGGTGCATATATTGTAACCACAAGTATTATCATGAAGATACTTGCAATACTACTATGTATTCCACTGGATACCAATGACAAACGGGGATATTTTACAGTAGCCTTATCTGCGTTATTCCGCCTAGTAATTGTAAGTGGTTTGGTATATGGAATTTACTATATTGGAAAAGTAATGACTGAAGTAGGATAAAAACAATAGAGAGATGAACATAATCATCTCTCTATTCTTTATAGTATTTCAATAAATTCTTCTTCGCTCTTACGTGTAGTATGTAAGTGTGATGGTTTTGCGTCTTCTTCAGCATATCCAACAGGGAAGATGGCAATCAAGTTATAAGATTTCATCATTGGGAATACTTCTTTGATCTTCTCTGGTGAAAAATTGCCAATCCAAGTTGTTGCTAGCCCTTCATCTTGGATTGCGAGCATGATGTGTGTTGCAACAATACTTGCGTCTACATCCGCAAAGCTCATAGAATCTTCTTCACGTACCCATCCTTTGCTTGCGTCACTACCAACGATGAAACACGTAGGGGATGTATGTAGGAATTTTTGCTGTGTTACGGATTTAATTTTTTCTAGTGCTTCTGGTGATTGAATCAACCAGACTTTTAGTGGTTGAAAGTTATGAGCAGTAGGTGCAGCGATGGCTGCTTGTTTAATAGCTTCTAACTTTTCTGCTTCAATAGGTCTTGAAGAAATTTTACGGCAAGAATACCGTTTTTTCGCCAATGTAGTAAAGTTCATGAATCCTCCTTATCCAGAGTTTCTTAATCCGGTTGCGATACCATTGATGGTAACGTGGATTGTCTTTTCAAGCTCTTCTGTGTATTGTCCTTGGCGGATACGTTTAATCAGCTCAATCTGAATGTAATTTAGAATATCGAAGTAAGGAAGACGATAATCTAAGCTTCCTCTTAATGCAGGTAAGTCTTGAATGAGTTCAGTATGTTTTTCAATCTGTAGTAAGACTTTCTTTGTAAGCTGCCACTCAGCTTCAATACGATCGAATACAGAGCGGGTTTCTTCATCTTCACAAAGATTGCTATACTGTTTTGCAATATCCATATTTGACTTAGATAGCACCATATCTGCATTCTCTAGTAATGATTTAAAGAATGGCCATGTCTGATACATCTGCTGTAATTTTGCTAGGTTTTTTTCTGGGTTTTGGTCGATATATTGTTGCATGGCTGAGCCAATACCATACCATCCTGGCAACATGATTCGATTCTGTGACCAGGAGAATACCCATGGGATTGCACGTAAGCCGTTGATATCTGTAATTGTTTTACGTGCTGCTGGACGTGAGCCAATATTTAAACTGGATATTTCTTTGATTGGACTTGCTGCAAAGAAATATGGATAGAAATATGGATTATTGAATACTAAATCACGATAGATTACATTTGAATTTTCTACGATTGGATCCATGATCGTGTAGTATTCATTCAATGTTTCTTTACTTAATACCATTGGATTAACCATGCGGTTTAAAGTAGAGGAAATCAACATTTCTAGATTGTAGTATGCTGAGTCTCGATTACCATACTTATTACCGATGACTTCTCCTTGCTCGGTTAGACGTATACGGTCTTTAATAGAACCGAATGGTTGAGAAGTAATCGCATCGTAGGATGGTCCACCACCACGACCAACTGTTCCACCACGACCATGGAAGAAGGTAATCTTTACACCACATTCATCACCGATGGTAGATAGTTCACGCTGTGCCTTGTATAAATACCAACCAGAGGACAGATATCCTCCATCTTTATTGGAATCAGAGTATCCAAGCATAATCTCCTGATAGAACTTTTGATCATTCAACCATTTTCTGACAAGAGGAATATTTAAGTATGTACGCATGATTTCATTTGCGTTTTGTAAGTCTTCAATTGTTTCGAAGAGTGGAACAATCTGCATACGACTATGTTCGTTATCAACTAATCCAACTTCCTTGAGTAGGGTTGCCAATTCGAGCATATCAGAGATACTTTCGGAGTGAGAGATGATATGTTGACGAATTACATTCTCACCCATGCGATCTTTAAGCTCTCTTGCGGTTTGGAAAATCGCAAGTTCCTTGGATAATAATTCTGATTTTGGTGCGTGTGTTGCTGATAAGATACGTGGGTCATTGTTTAATAGTTCCAGTAATAAGGCACATTTCTTTTCTTCGTCAAGACTACTGTAGTCTTGTTCGATATTTGCAGACTTCAATAACTCTGCAACACATGCTTCTAAGACACTTGAGTCTTGACGCATATCTATACTTGCAAGATAGAAGCCAAAGATTTCTGTAGCCTGTAGCACTTCATTAAAACTGCCGGTTGTTAGAATCGCATCATTATTTTCGATAAGAGACTTTTTAATCGTGAGTAAATCATTCTGGAACTGTTCTACTGTTTCATAACATACTTCATAATTTGTACTCTGCGTAAAATTGCGATATGTATTTTGTAGTCTTTCTAGTATATAGTGGAATGCTTTACGATATGGTTCTTTCTCACGGTAGACAGAAGTATCGCTTGAAAGAGCAGCCATCTTTTCAACATCTAGAGAGACGTGAGAGATACTAGATGAAACTGCATAGTAGAAATACATCTCCTCAATCTTGCGGATGTAATAATTCAAGATAACTTCTGCTTGTGTAGTAGCAGAGATTTTTAATGTTTCAGCAGTAACAAATGGATTTCCATCACGGTCACCACCAATCCACATACCCATAGTAATAGGGGTGGCAGCACTGACATCGATACCGTGTTTTGCGGCTTCTTTACGGTATTGTGCAGTTAAAGCTGTGATAGCTGGAATCAAAGAAGTGTTGTAATAGTCAGTCACATTACGGATTTCATTTTTTACTTTTAACTTCTTTTCACGGATCATATCCGTTTCCATAATCAGCTCAATTAAACGGTGAAGGTTATCATTCCACTTACGTTTATTGATGGATCCTTTTTTACAGTCACGGTCTTTACGTAATAAATGATGGATTTCATTTGTTAGATCCAACATTGATTTACGTTGTACTTGTGTAGGGTGCGCCGTTAGTACTGGTACTACATTTAAATTTTCTAAGATTTCCTTAGCATGTTCACTCTTTGAGATAATATTCATCTGAGTGGAGATCTTACCTAAGTAATCTTGGTCAATGTTATTTTGTAGGTTAACTTGATAAGCAAGGTCTACGTCTTCTGTGATATTGATTAATAAAGGTAGAACAGAGAAGTATCTAGAGATAATATCTAAATCTTCATTGGATAATGAAGTAATCAAATTTGTTAACTTATCGTATTCATGATTTGCGGATAAATTTGAGAGTTCATCAATAAGATGAAATTTATCAGAAGGAATCATATTCTGCGTTGCGGTATTCAAAAGATCCTTGAGTATTTGAATTTCTTCTTCAATAGCAGTGATATTATTACTGTTTTCTAGCTTCGGTAACATGATGATACCTCCTTTATAACGATAGAATTATAGCATTATTCCCATTGAATGGTGATATGACTTGACGAAAGCAATGAATTCCCATACCATTTGTTGTGCATGAAACAGCATTTATGTAGCTAAAATACAGGCAAGAGTGATACATTAGCGATAGTGCTAATGTATTTTATTTCTGTAGATATTAGTTGAAGATATATTCAACTATGCAAAGGAATTTACAATGAAATATTTTATCAAGCGTTTATTGCGTACAATTCCTATTGTCATAGGAGTTACGCTTATCACATTTAGTTTAATTTATCTTTCACCAAGTGATCCTGCACATATGCATTTCCACCAAGCAGGGACTCCGGCAACTGAAGAGATGTTAGAACAGTTCCGTCATGAACATCACTTGGATGAACCATTTTTTATCCAATATCAAAACTGGTGGGTTTCTTTCTTGAAAGGAAATCTAGGTACTTCTTATCAGGATGGTCGTCCTGTTTTTGAAAAGCTTATGAAAGCTGCACCATATACAATATCGATTGCGATCAACAGTATGGTATTAACACTGGTAATTTCTTTGCCACTTGGAATCTATTGTGCATACTGCAAGCAATCAAGACTTTCAAAGTTGATTGATGCGATAACACAGGTAGGGATATCGATTCCCACCTTTATAATTGGGCTATTGTTGTTGTATTTATTTACTTCCGTGTTCCATATCTTTAGTGTATTACCAAAGGATAATACAGGTGTTATTATGCCTAGTTTAACCATCATGCTTGGTATGTCATTTCGATATATCAAACAGATTCAAAAGATTGCTAGTCATGAATTAGAGAAAGACTACATCAGAGGCTTACGCGCCAGAGGAATTGATACAGTTTCAATTCTGTTCCATACTGTTTTGCGTAGTGCAATGGTTGAAGTGATTACTTTAACTGCTGTTTCCTTTGGAAGTCTTTTAAGTGGTGTTGCACTAATTGAAACCATTTTTAATTGGCCAGGGCTTGGAAAGTTATTAATAGATGCGATTATTAGTAAAGATATCCCAATTATTCAGGGCGTTGTAGTGTGGCTTGTGCTTGCGTATGTCATGATTAATTTAGTGGCAGATGTATTCTATGGAATATTTGATCCACGGATACGGTTAGGTGGTGATAGTCATGAAGCTTAATCGTAAACAGTGGATGATGATTATCATGCTTGCAGGTTTATTATTATGCAGTGTTGTGATGGAATTAATGTTACCAAAGATGATTTTAGAATCAAATCTAGCTATTCGTTTACAAGCACCTAGTATTCATCACTTCTTTGGGACAGATGCTTTTGGAAGAGATGTATTTGTACGAACAATCGCAGCTGCGAAAATTAGTATTCTATCTACGATAGTAATCGTAGTAGTTGCTGGAGGCTTTGGTATCTTTATCGGCATGATTAGTGGTTATATGGGTGGTTTTTTGGATGAAGTGCTCATGGCTATTTGTGATTTGTTCCTAGCATTTCCACAAATGTTAATTGCGATAGCGATTGCGGGAATACTAGGAGGTGGCTTACATAATGCGATGATTGCCTTAGCAATTAGCGATTGGATGTTGTTTGCTCGCTTGGCAAGATCTGCTACACTCAAAGAGAAATCAGAATTATACGTAACAGCTGCAAAATTTGCAGGATTAAGTGATATCGAAATACTATTGAAACATATTCTACCGAATATTCGAAACGTAATGATAGTGACATTGACCTTAAACTTTGCGAATATGTTATTGTCTCTTGCAGGACTTAGCTTTTTAAGCATTGGAGTAAAAGTTCCAACGCCAGAATGGGGCTCTATGATCAGTGAAGGAAGACAATATTTAACATCCGCACCATGGATTTCTTTATTTCCATGTTTGTTTATCTTCATCACTGTATTTTTGATAAATCAATTTGCGAAGACTTTTCATAATCAGGAGGGGAAACGATATGAAACGATTGATTAAAGCATTATTTGTGTCTATGACGTTAGTGTTGTCTGCATGTACACCAACACAAAAAACAGATGAAACTGTAAAACGTACTATCCGCATTGGTACAGAACAGTTCACTGCATCTTTAGATTCTGCTTTAGAGTGGAATGGATGGTTCACCGTTCGATACGGTATTGGGGAAACCTTATTTAAAGTAGAAGATAATATGGAAATCAAACCATGGCTCGTATCGAACGCAGAAAACATTGATACGAAGACATGGAAGTTAACACTACGTGAGAATATTAAATTCTCAGACGGCACAACAATGGATGCTAAAAGTGTAGTGGATAATCTACATCATATTGCACAAGAAAATGCAAGAGCTGACTTTTTAAAGGGTGCTGAATATGAAATCGATGGTCATACAATCACAATTAAGACTGTAGAACCACGCGCAACATTATTATCTGATCTAAGTGATCCGATGTTTACGATGTTAAATCTAGCTTCAAAGGAAGATAAGGCTACGATGCCTATCGGTACTGGTCCATATAAGGTGAAGTCATTTACAGCTGATAAAGAAATTGTCCTTGAGCCAAATACAAACTATTGGAATGGAACGCCGAAATTAGATGAGATTACAGTTACGAAGATGCTTGAGAAAGAAACTGCAATTCTAGCACTCAAAAATCATGAATTAGATGCATATACAGAAATGAATCCCGAGGGAATCAAGCAGCTAAAGGATACTGATGAATTTGATATTCATATGATTCCATCTAGCCGTGTATATTCTCTCTATATGAATACAGAGACTCTTTCAGATACATCACTACGTAAAGCAATTGCGAAAGCAATTGATAAAGAATCAATTGCAAAGTACTTACTGGATGGTACAATGACTGCTACAGATGGACCATTTACAAGTGATTCTGAGTATGCATTACCAAGTTCTAATGTAACTTCTTATAACGAAGCTGAGGCCAAGCAAATTTTAGAATCTCTAGGCTATGTAGATACAGATGGTGATGGTTATGTAGAAAAGGATGGTCAAAACATCTCTCTTACAATCGCTTACTACAAACGTCTATCGCAAGAAGCAATTGCGACTGAATTACAGTCTGCACTTAAGAAGATTGGTATTCACTCCGAACTTCAATTACATGAAGGCACGAAGTATCTAACAAATAAAGAATATGATTTAGGTTTCTATTCTATGGTAACAATGCCTACAGGAGATCCTGCATACTACTTAAACGCGTTATTATCCGAAGGCGGTTCTGTGAATTACTCTGGGTATGATAACCATGCAATGCAGGTGTTGTTAAAACAGTTGAATAATTCCTACGATACAAAGGAACGTAATAAAATTGTTAAGCAGATTGAAGAAATATTGTTGTCAAGTTATAGTATTACGTACATTGGATTTAATAACTTGATTTTCGCAACAAGAAAAGAATTGAAGAATTTTACTCCTCACGTTACGGACTACTACCAAATTACAGTTGATTTAGAACTGCAATCATGAGACAACCAATTTTAGAACTAAAAAATATTACTGCTGGATATAGCAATACAGAAGTGTTACATGATGTTTCACTTTCTGTGTACCCAACAGAAGTGATTGGTATTGTTGGACAAAGTGGTAGTGGAAAGACAAGCTTATTAAATTGTATTCTTCAATTAGAACCAAATCTTAAAATTGATGCAGGAGAAATCTTGTACTCTAATCAAAATCTTTTGGATATCAATCAGAGAGAATATCGACGGTTATTTCAAGGTGAAATGGCGACAATTTTTCAGAACAGTAACTTTACACTTGTTCCTACAAGAAAGATATCTTCTCAGTTTTACGAGACAACAAAGGGAAGACTAAGCAAAGAAGAGACTCGTCAAAAAGCATATGAGTTATTTCAACAGTTCGAATTAAAAAATCCTGAACGTATTTTTAATGGTTATCCTTTTGCGTTATCAATTGGCATGGCACAACGTGTGGCTGTATCTCTTGCACTAATGAATGATCCAAATTTACTTTTATGTGATGAGCCAACGAGTGCATTGGATGTAAAAAGTGCATATGAAATGATTCGACAGTTAAAGCGATTGAAAGAAGAAAATGGTATGACGATGGTAGTGATTACGCATAACATTGCGCTAGCTGTGCAACTATGTGATCGTATTGCGGTAATGTACCAAGGTGATATTGTAGAAGTACAAGAAACAAAGACTTTAATTGAAAATCCTATGCATGCATACACAAAACAGTTATTAGCTGCTTTACCGAAGACGGAGGATTTATGGAACGATTAATACAAGCAGAGAATATCGTTAAAAGGTTCCGTGATAAGAAGCAGCAAGTATTAGCAGTTGATCACGTTTCTCTTCATCTTGATGAAGGGGAGATACTTGGTATCATTGGTGAAAGTGGTAGTGGAAAAAGTACAATCTTGCGATTACTATCGGGGATAATTCAACCAGATGAAGGGCAAGTGACATTATTTGGTAAATCGCTTGATACAAAAGATCGTAGTCGCTTTCGCAATTTGCAGATGATATTTCAAGATGCACGTGCTTCTTTTGATAAGCAGTATACGATAGAACAAAGTTTGGATGAGATACGGAAACATTTAAATCCTAGTGCTTTAGAAAATCGGTTCTTATTACAGGAGGTCGGGTTGGATACTTCCTTTGCAAAAAAGTATCCCTATGAGATGTCTGGAGGAGAATGTCAACGTGCAGCGATTGCACGTGCACTTGCGTGTGATCCAAAGGTATTGTTGTGTGATGAAATCACAAGTGCATTGGATGTCATCACACAAGAGAGAATTTGCAGTCTATTAACACATCTATGTCATCAACATCATATCTCAGCAATTTTTGTGTCCCACGATTTACCGTTAGTTAGCAATCTCTGTGATCGTGTGATGATTATGAAGGATGGCAGGGTTGTAGAAGAGGGTAGAACAAAGGATGTGATGCAGAATCCACAGCATCCATATACAAAAGAATTATTACGACATATCTTAAAACTTGAAACAGCAGAATAGATCCTGCTGTTTTTTTGGCAAATCTTTTATCGTGGAATTTTCATTTTATAGTAGAATAGAATCAGAAATTGGAGATACCATGAAAATTGTGCAATGTTGGTTAGAACATCCTGTACGCAGGTTGGATCAGACTTTTACATACTTATATGATGATAAAGATATCGAAGTGGGTAGCCGTGTAACGATTCCGCTGTTAAATCGTAGTGTTGTTGGATTTGTAGAGAGTATCCAAGATACGGATGAAACAAAGGAAGAGATTGAAATACGACTTGGTTTTAAGTTGCGCTTTATTCAAGATGTTAAAGATCACGAGAGTTTGATTACGGATGAATTGCATGACTTAGCGATGTGGTTAAAAGAAAATACTTTATCGACAACGATATCTTGTTTTCAGACGATGTTACCATCGAAGCTGAAACCAACTACGAATAATAAAAAAATTGTGAAAGAGAAATGGGTTAAGCTAACGGATGAAGAAGTCAGTTTAACACCAAAGCAATTAGAAGCCTATCTTTACGCACGTGAGCATCAGCCATTAACATATACAGAATTACGTAAAAGCTATCCAGGACAAGCACGTACACTCATTGAGAAAAATGCAATTATCTTAGAAGAAAAAGAAAAAGAAGCGGTAAATGATGTAAATGTCAATATTAAATCTGCACTACAGCTGACAGCATTACAACAGTCCGCAATGGATGAAATTAACAATAGTCAGGATGGAGTATATCTTCTACATGGTATCACTGGATCTGGTAAGACAGAGGTATATTTACAGTTAGCTGCACAGGCACTTGCACAACATAAACAGGTATTAATTTTAGTGCCTGAAATCAGTTTGACACCACAGATGATTATGCGTGTTTCTTCTCGCTTTGGGCATGCATTAGCCATCTATCACAGTGGACTAAGTGACCAAGAGAAATATGAGCAGTACCGCAAGGTGAAGACTGGTAAGGCATCCATTGTTGTTGGTACAAGAAGTGCAGTGTTTTTACCATTTCAATATTTAGGACTAATTGTCATGGATGAAGAACATGATAATTCTTATAAACAAGAGAACCAACCGGCATATCATTGTCGTGACATTGCTATCTGGAGAGGTCATTATCATCATTGTAAAGTGATACTTGGTTCTGCGACACCGGCACTTGAAAGCTATGCCCGTGCTTTGAAAAATGTATATCACTTGGTGAAGATGAATGAACGTATCAATCAAAGCCTACCAAATATTCAACTTGTATCAATCAAGGATAGCATTAAGAAGAATGGGAACTATATTATTACAGACGAATTACGCACGAAGATACAAGAGCGATTAGAAAAAGATGAGCAGAGTATTCTATTGTTAAATCGCCGTGGTTATGTTACTCAGCTTCGTTGTAAGTCTTGCCAAGAAGTTGTGAAATGTCCGCATTGTGATTTAGCGATGAGTTATCATCGTGATGTTAATCGCTTAAAATGCCATACTTGTGGAACGGAGATAGCAGTACCAAAAGAATGTTCACATTGTCATAACCGTACGGGTTTTACCACAATGGGTTTTGGCACGGAGAGATTGGAATCGGAAGTGCATGCATTATTTCCTGCCGCAAGGGTATTACGCATGGATGCGGATACTACAGGTAGAAAGAATGCACATCAAAAGATATTACAAGCCTTCGGTAATCATGAAGCAGATATCTTATTGGGTACACAGATGATAGCCAAGGGATTAGATTATCCACACGTTACATTAGTTGGTGTAATCAATGGGGATGAAGGTTTGCAGCGTACAGATTTTCGCAGTTGTGAGATGACCTTTGATTTGTTGATGCAGGCAGGCGGAAGAAGTGGTAGAGCAGAGTCGACTGGTGAAGTGGTGTATCAGGTATTTGATCCAAATCACTATGCAGTTCAGTGTGCCGCTAGACAAGACTATGAGGCATTCTTTCGCAACGAGATGAAGTTTCGTCATGCAGGACAATATCCACCATATACGTATTTGATTGCCTTAACAATCCAAGGCCGTAAAGATGATGTGGTGATGAAACAAGCGATGGCAATCAAAAATGAAATTGTTGGTGACTTTAAAACAATAGGTATCATTTCGTTATTAAAGATACAAGATTTGTATCGTTATCGAATCTTGTTAAAGGGTAAGGATTTAGATTCGATGAGGCGAGCTGTTGCAAAGTTTTTATCTACAATAAAGATAGATGTGACAGGATTACGGATTGATATCAATCCAATGTATTTAGATTAAAAGGAGAGTGTATGAAAGATTTGTTGCAATACCGAAATGAATTATTATGTGGGGAAAAGATTACACTAAGAGGTACCACAGCTGAGGATGAAGCGATCTTAGCGAAGTGGTGGAATGAAGAGACAATGCTACTAGGGAATCGTTCAAGAATTGTTCCTACATTTGCCGAAGAGAATTCTTCGCTATTTCATAGTTGGTCATCAAACCAAGCGAGAACTGGCTTTGGTTTAACGATAGAAAATAAACAGGGTGAAGTAGTAGGGCATATTACAGCTTTCAATCTATCGATGCCTGAGATGATTGCGACAATTGGTATCCTAGTAGGACCAGAGCATCAAGGTAAGGGCTATGGTACAGAAGCGATGCGTAAAGCAATTCGTATCTGTTTTGAAGAATTAAATGCTCATAAAGTAGAGTTAAATGTATTCTCATATAATGAAAATGCAATCAAGATGTATGAGAAGGTTGGCTTTGTATTAGAGGGTAGAAGAAGAGCGGCTTCCTATCATCGCGGTCAATACTTTGATGTTCTGACGATGGGAATTCTCCGCGAAGAGTATTTTGTAAAATAAATTAGAACTTGTGAGGGTGTCATGATTATAAGGGAATTTCTATCTGAAGAGGCTGAAGAAGTATCGAAGTTGATTGCAAAAACATTAAGAGAAGTTAATATCAAAGACTATACAATGGAATATATTGAAAATAGCATTCAAAAATTGCAGCCAAAAAATATTTTAGAACGTGCAAAATGGAATCATTTTTATGTTGCATATGAGGAAAACAAAATAATTGGCTGTGGTGCAATAGGTCCTTATTGGAATCGCGAGAATGAGAGCAGTCTGTTTACAATTTTTGTGCTTCCTGAATACCAAGGAAAAGGAATTGGTCGAAAAATCATTGAGACGCTTGAACAAGACGAATACTTCCTTCGGGCAAATAGAATCGAGATACCGGCTTCTATAACAGCAACACCTTTCTATTTGAAAATGGGTTATACATTTAAGGGAGATATTACTGAACCGGATGAAGAGATGTTAATAAGATTAGAAAAGTATCGATAAATTTTAATGAATAATAATATGTGAAGAAAAATCAAGCAATGGCAAAATTATCAAAAATGCCGATGGAAAGCGAGATTTTTCTTCTTTTTTTATATTTTTTATCTTGTATAATAATAACAAAGTGGTAGAATAGTGGTATGAAATGGAGCAAAGTGGGGGAATATTCAGATGGTGATGTTCACAGGTGAATACAGACACAATCTAGATCCGAAAAACAGACTGATTATTCCGTCGAAATACAGAGACCAGTTAACAACAAAGATTTACGTAACTGAGTGGATGGATGGATGCTTAGCTGCATTTGCGGAAAATGAATGGAACGAGTTGGTGTCAAAGCTAAATAAGTTACCAATCACAAATAAAAAAGCCCGTGCTTTCGTACGTAGTATTTTAGGAAAGTCGGATGAATGTGGTGTGGATAATCAAGGCAGAATCTTATTACCTCAATTTCAAATCTCTGATAGAGGATTTGAAAAGGCCTGTGTCATCGTAGGCGCTTCTGATCACTTTGAAATTTGGCCAGAGAAAGTATTTGAACAATACAACGAAGAATCTATGGGTGAATTAGAAGACTTTGCAGAAGACTTAACGGAGTTATTACAAGCATGAGGCACACATCAGTTTTATTAAAAGAAACAGTAGATTCACTCAATGTAAAAGAAGACGGCATCTATGTGGATGGAACATTGGGACGCGGTGGACATTCTGGTTATCTCATTTCCAAATTAAAGAGTGGTCATCTATACGCATTTGATAAAGATAGTCAAGCGATTGCGGAATCTACAGAGAACTTGAAAGATGTGTTGTCTTATATCACGATGATTCACAATGACTTTCGATCTATGAAGGAAGAACTTGCAAAAAGAGGGATTTATGAAGTGAATGGAATCATGATGGACTTAGGAGTTAGCTCTCCGCAGTTTGATGATCCAACGAGAGGATTTAGTTATCGATATGATGCACGTTTAGATATGCGTATGAATCAAGAGCAAGAATTAGATGCATATCAAATCGTGAATACATATTCCTTCGAAGAACTCTGCCGTATCTTACGCGAGTATGGAGAAGAAAAATTTACAAAGTCAATTGCAAGAGCAATTGAAAAGCAACGAGCAATCCAACCAATTGAGACGACATTTCAATTGGTGGATGTAATCAAGTCAGCATTACCTGACAAGGTGTTGCGTCAAAAAGGGCATCCTGCAAAACAAACATTCCAAGCATTACGTATTGAAGTAAACGATGAACTTGGAGCACTACAAAAAGGATTGGAAGAAGCGCTGAGCATATTAAAGCCAAATGGTAGATGTGCAATTATCACATTCCATTCCTTGGAAGACCGGATGGTCAAAAATGTATTCAAAGAATATTCATCAGCACCCTACATTGACCCGCGTATTCCAATTAAGGCATCAGATATCAAACAAGCCGATTATAACTTAATCACAAAAAAGCCAATCACAGCTACTGATGAGGAGTTAGACGAGAATCATCGCTCTCACAGTGCAAAGCTACGTGTAATAGAGAAAAAAGGAGAATAAGGATATGGCCAAGATTGTTAAAAGAAAAAAACGGAAAAAAAATACAGCTTTTTTAAATTTTTCTATATGGATGTTCATGATTTCTGCTACACTTTACTTGGCTAGTTCCATATTCTTAAGAACTTACAACAATGCCTTAAGTGCTCAGACACAACAAATGGAAGCTGATATCGTAACATTAGGTACGCAGAATGATGCACTAAAGGTAGAAATCTTGAACTTAGGATCAAATAACCGCGTTGATGAAATTGCGGCAAGCAACGGTCTAAGTAAGAAACAGGAGAATATTGTCACTATCACAGGTGGATCTAGCAAGACAACTGGAGATTAGAATGGCAAAAAGAAAGAAATACCGTAACGAAGTACGCCGAATATTGATTGTGACATTAGCAGCAATGATGCTGATTGCTTCTAATGTTTTTTTCGTAACCATTGGGAAGGTACATTTACGTTCCGGAACAGATTTGAGTATTTATGCAGATTCTGCCAATACGGTTACAGACACTACATTAGCGTTACGTGGGTTTATATATGATAGAAATGGTCAGGTGATTGCACAGGATAATCGTACATACGATATCGTTTGTGTTTTATCTTCTGCTCGTCAATCCGTTGAAGGCCAGATTGCATATGTTAAAGATAAAGAGGGTACCGCAAAGGTTCTATCAGAGATATTGAGAATTGATTATGACAAAATTATGGGATACCTTTCTCAAGATATCTATCAAACAGAGTTAGGCATTGGTGGTCGTCGTTTATCACAAGCAACCAAGGAACTCATTGAATCTTATAAATTACCGGGTGTTGAGTTTACTGATTCCATTAAGCGTATCTATCCAAATGGGCAATTCGCATCGAACTTAATTGGTTATGCACAACAAGATGATCATGGTATTACAACTGGCCAGATGGGATTAGAGCTTTACCTAAACTCTTATCTATCTGGTACAAATGGTACACGTACATACCAGACAGACAAAGATGGTTATCGTTTACCTGGAATGAAGGATGAAGTGGTCAGTGCTGTAAATGGTGATGACGTTTATCTAACACTAGATACCTCCATTCAGCAGACGCTCGAACAATCCATGAGTATGACACAAAGTCAATTTGGTGCAGATAATGTTTGGGGTGGTGTCATGGAGATTAAGACTGGTAAGATCTTAGCTTGGGGTCAATCTAATTCCTTCGACCCAAATATTCGGGAGATTACAGATTATACAAATACAGGTGCACAGCTTCCTTATGAACCAGGTTCTACTTTAAAGACATTTACTTGGGCTGCAGCTATCAATGAAGGTAAGTACAATGGCTCCGAATTAACAAATGGTAATTCTTACTGCTATGGAACAGATAGCCAGAACAATCCAATTCGCGCATCGGCAGATAATAGCTTAGGCTGTGTTTACAATGCATATCATTATCAATACGGTTCTGTTGATTTTGACACAGGTCTTATCTACTCGCTAAACTCTGTAGCAGGTACCGTTCAAAATGAAGTGATAACGCCAGATACTAACCTAGAGTATTTAAGAAAGTTTGGTTTCTTCAAAGATGTGGATACAGATGGTTTACCAGAAGCAACTGGAACATTAAACTTTACCTATCCATCGGATAAGCTTTCCTTATCCTTTGGCCAGGGCTCTACGGTTACAATGTTACAGTTGATGCAGGCGTATAGTGCTGTATTCTCTGATGGTACAATGGTAAAACCATATTTCGTGGATTCTATTCGTGATGGATATGACAATTCGAAATATATCTATAAAGCAAATAAGACTGTAGTAGGCCATCCAATTACAAGTGATACCGCAAAACAGTTGCAGAGTATTCTCTATCGTGTTGTAAATGATGATAAGGGTACAGGTCGTGGCTATCGTATCCCAGAATGTAAAGTCATGGGCAAGACAGGTACAACTGAATTAGCGGTTGATGGTAGTTATCAATCTGGTAAGTATATCTATTCCTTTATGGGTGCCTTACCTGCAGATAACCCGCAGATTCTGGTTTACTATGCATTCCAAATTGATTCAAGTGCACCAGTTAACCAACAACCACAGGTAAACTTACTACGTCGTATTGCGATGCAATATGGCTTTGCGGAGCAGGTAGCTGAGACACCAGAAAATACAGCAGAAACTGTTTCTGTATATGAGATGCCATCCCTCATCAACCATAGTTTAAGTTATGTACAAAATACTCTTTCTTCGTATGGAACAGAACTGTATAACTTAGGTGATGGAAATACTGTTATTCGTCAATATCCACAAGCTGGTCATTCAGTAACGACTGGACAAAAGGTATTCTTAGTTACCAATGCCAATACGATTTACATTCCGAATATGCTCGGATGGAGTAGACAAGATGTGGCTGGATTCTGGCAAGCAACAGGATTGGATGTTACCATCACAGGTGATGAAACATCTGTTGTAACTTCACAAGATATACCGCCAGGTTCATACATTGAAAAGGGAACAGCTATATCGATCCACTTTGGTGGGTAGTCAGGAGTAAATATGTCAATATTTCAAATGAGCTTATATTTCGTACTAAGTCTTAGTATTGTACTAGTAACGATGCCATTTTTGATTCAATATCTCAAAAAGCTAAGCTTCAAGCAAACTGTTAGTGAATATGCATTGGAGGATGATAAGAAAAAGGCAGGAACACCTATCATGGGTGGTATCTTGTTTATCGTTGTTCCGGTTGTATTAACTTTGATATTTGTAAAAGGGATTTTCCAAGATCTGGACACGCTAATTGTATTGCTGGCATTTATGGGGTATGGCCTGATCGGTTTTGTGGATGATTTCTTGATTGCAGTACTCAAAAATAATCAAGGCTTAAAACCGCTTCATAAGTTTTTGATGCAGGTACTATTAGCGGTGGTATTCTTCATGTTATATCGCTCTCATGCATCTTTAGAAATTACACTTCCAATCACTCGTATTGTATTACCACTAGGTATCGCATATTTCTTCTTGGTACTATTTATGTTTGCTGGTTCAAGCAATGCAGTGAATCTAACGGATGGTATGGATGGATTATCCTCTGGTGTTAGTATTATCGCTTTAATACCATATCTAGTCATTACACTAAAACAAGAGAAGATTGGCTTAGCTATCTTTGTAGTATGTTTGATTGGTGCTTTACTTGGATATCTTTACTATAATAAAAAACCAGCACGTGTATTTATGGGTGATACAGGATCATTGGCCTTAGGTGGTGTATTAGCAGCTTTGGCGATGATTACCAAAACAGAATTATTACTAATTTTGATTGCGGGTGTACCGGTGATTGAAACACTTTGCGTAATGATTCAAATTGGTTCTGTAAAGATGAGACATAAGAAGGTATTCCCATATACACCAATTCATTATGCATTCCGCATTAAGGGTATGCCTGAAGTTAGTATCGTACGTATGTTCTGGCTTGTAGAGGCAATTCTAGCAGGAATTGGACTACTCATTGGAATATGTTAATCCTAGATGAAAATTCTAGGTTTTTTTGTTTTGTTTTGGTAGATTGAAAACAGAGTATAATATTGGTGAGTATTATCATTTTGGAGTATGGTTATCGAAAGATGTTTTTGGTATAATAACTAAGTTGTTAGGAGGAAGGCATGTCACAAAGTACTTTTGATGTGAATCATCGATTAGTGGAACTAACGATGGTTCTTAAATTGCAAAAATTACAAAAAGAAGATTTGCCTACTCTTACATATGGGAATCTTGAGGATTATCTGAATCATTTATGGCGCAATAAATCACCGCGAACGCTCAATCAAGCTGTTGATGTTGTGTGGAACGTTGCTGCAAATGATGTTGTACGCTTCTTATCAACACAAGCTGTTATTGATGGTGCGAAGAAAAACCTTGAAGATTTTGCGGATGTCATTGGAGGGAATTAACTTATGGCAAAAAATACTACAAAGAAAAGTAAGTTAGCCGTATTTGTGTTAATTGTTCTATTGTTAGGTACTTTAATCGGTACAACAATACGTTCAATTATCTCTAGTTTAAATTTAGGCTTAGACTTACGCGGCGGTTTTGAAATCTTATATCAGGTAGAACCGTTAAATGAAGGTGCTACAGTTGATATGTCTGCTGTGATTAACAGTATTTCAAAGCGTATCAACGTATTAGGTGTTAGTGAACCACAGATTACTGTCGAAGGTAATAACCGTGTTCGTGTACAGATTGCAGGTGCGAAAGATCTTGAAACTGCACGTGAATTAATTGGTACAACAGCGAATCTAACATTCCGAGATGTAGATAATAATGAATTAGCTGATTCATCTATCTTACAAGAAGGTGGAGCATCTCTTGCTTATAAAGATGGCGAACCTATCGTATCCTTAAAAATTGCGGATAAAGAGAAGTTTGCGGCAATGACGAAGGCAATTGCGAAAAAGGGCAAAGGTGCTAATGTAATGATCGTATGGCTCGATTGGCAGGATGGCGATACATACGCTGCCGAAGCTGCGAAGGCGAAGAATGGTGAAGAGCCTAAGTATATTTCGGCTGCTTCTGTACAATCAGAAATCAATGGCGACTGCATTATCTCTGGTAATTTTACAGAGGACTCCGCAAGAACGCTAGCAAATCTCATCAATTCTGGTTCCTTACCAGTCAAGTTAACAGAGCTTTCTAGTAACGTTGTGTCTGCTTCTTATGGTGCAGATGCTTTACAGGTAACAGCACTTGCTGGTGTTATCGGTGTTGCGATTGTTATGGTTGTTATGATCTTCGTATATCGTTTACCTGGTTTGATTTCATCTATCATGCTTGCATTCTATGTATGGGCTGTATTTGGAATCTACTCCTTAATGGGCGCTGTATTTACATTATCCGGTATCGGTGCGCTTGTATTAGGTGTTGGTATGACTGTCGATGCAAATATCATCAACTATGAGCGTATTCGTCAAGAACTATACAAAGGCAGAAGTGTTCGTGCCGCAGTTGCGGAGGGTGGTAAGCTATCCTTTGCGGCAATCTTTGATGCACAGTTTACAACACTATTAGCTGCGTTAATTATGTATATCTGGGGAACAGGTACAGTTAAGGGCTTTGCAACTATGTTGATTATCACTGTCGTGATGACATTGCTTCTTAACGTAGGTTTCTCTAAGTGGTTATTGAGCCTCATCGTTGACTCTGGCATTTGCGATGGCAAGCCAGGATTATTCGCTGTTAAGAAGAATCAAATTCCTGATGTATCTAAGGGTGAAAAACAATTCTACACAGGTGCATTCAAGTTTGATTACATGGGTAAAGCGAAGTATGCGGTAGCTGCTAGTGTTTCTATTATCGTATTATCTCTAGCATTAAGTTTCTTTAACTTAGCTAAGGGGAATGGTTTCTTAAACTTAGGTATCGACTTTGCATCTGGTACAAAGTTAACAGTTACTTCTGAGCAGGTTGTAAATGTTTCTGATGTTGAAGCAGAAATGGAAACATTAGGCTATAAGGGCTTTAGTTATCAGAGTGCCGGTGAACATACTGTTTACGCCACAACAAAGGCGTCTTTAGATAAAGAGCAGTTAACAACGATCAAATCTGCTTTTGAGAAGAAGTATGGTGTTGAACCTGGTGATAACATTGTTACTCCAGTGGTAGGTTCTGAACTTGTAAGAAGTGCAGTGATCTTAACAGTTGTAGCGTGGATTGCAATGCTAGCATACATCACATTCCGTTATGAGTTTGACTATGCGTTTGGTTGCTTGGTTGCACTTGTACATGACGTATTAATTGTAACTGCAGTGTTTGGCATCTTACGACTAGAAGTAAATATTGAATTGATTTCTGTATTACTCACAATCATAGGTTACTCAATCAATAACTCGATTATTGTATTTGACCGTGTACGTGAAGAAGTAAATCTACGTAATCGTATTGAACCTACAGAATATCGTTCTATCGCTAATGAAGCGATTGATGAAGCCATTAAGATGTCCTTGATGTCATCACTTACAACAATTATTCCTGTAATCCTCTTACTCATCATGGGTAGTAGTTCCATCTTTACATTTGTATTTGCGATGTTGATCGGATTAATTGCTGGTACAAGTTCATCAGTATTTGTTGCGGCTTATATATGGTGCTTGATTCGTGAGAAGTCTAAGCCAAAGCAGAAGATTACAAAACAAAAGAAAGATAAGAAAGTTAAGAAAGAACTTCTTGATGAATATACCATTTCTGGTATTAACGCTTAATGAACAATAAGCAGCGGGTATACCGCTGCTTTGATATTTTAGGAGAATGTATGTTAGATATAAAAGCTGTCTTGTTTGATTGTGATGGTTTGATGTTTGAAACAGAGCTTATCTCACAACAAATATGGAAAGATGAAGCCATGAAATTAGGATTTACTTTACCGGAAGATTTTTTCATCAATATTACTGGTTCTGGAGGAGAAGCACTCAACCGTTATCTTTCATCTATCCCGAATGGAATGCACTTGTTTGAGGTGATGAAGAAAAAGAGATTTGATATTTCTTTTTGGTCATCGATTCAGAAAGATTGTTTGAATAAGAAAGGGTTAATTACACTATTTCAGTGGCTTAAACAAAATGGCTATCGTATTGGTATTTGTTCCAGTAGTTATCGCACATATGTGGAAGCGTTATTGTCGACGGTATCTACGCCATTAGAGTATGATGCCATTGTTGGAGGCGATATGGTAACATACGCAAAACCAGACCCTGAAATATTCTTGGTTGGTGCTAAAATATTATCTGTACAACCATCAGAGTGCCTTGTTCTAGAAGATTCTAAACAAGGGATTATCGCCGCAAGAAGAGCAGGGATGCATTCTTGTTTTATCGAAGATACCATTCAACCAGATCAGAGTATGAAAGAAATGATTGAATATCAAGCCGAAAATTTAGAAGAAGTGATACAACTTCTTCGTCAATAAGTAAGGAGGATTGTATGAGCCTACAAGCTTGGAAAAATGAATTTGCCAATAAAAATGTCGTGATATGGGGGTATGGACGTGAAGGACAAGCCACTTATCGTTTGATTCGCCGTTTACTTCCTGAGCAGGAATTAACAATCGTAGAATCAAAACCAGGACCATCCTTAGAAAAGGCAAAGGCTGATACTGTTCATACAATCTGCACGTGTGAAGCAGATGTGAATTTGAATAGCTTTGACTTGATTCTCAAATCACCTGGTATTGTGATTCCTGATTCAATTGATGTTCGTAAGATAACAGGGGAAGCAGAGTTGTTTATCAAACACTATCGTGACCATATTGTTGGTATTACGGGCACAAAGGGAAAATCCACCACAACATCACTCGTGGCTGCACTATTAAAGGAAAAGTATCAGGTATGCTTGGTGGGTAATATTGGTATTCCTTGTTTTGAGGCGATTGATGAGATGGAAGATGGTGCATACGCTGCATTAGAGTTATCGTGTCATCAGCTAGAAATTTGTCGCTATTCACCAAAATACGCTGTCTTTTTAAATCTATACGAAGAACACTTGGATCACTATGGAACGATGGAAAAGTATGGACTTGCGAAATCTCATATTTTTACAAATCAAATACAAGGCGATACGATCATCATGCATGAAGAGATGAAAGACTTCATCAAGTTATCGTTAAATACACCATATCTAATTGGTAAAGACATTACAGCCCATGGAACGACGCTATACATTCCAAGACATGAACTTGACGCATCTAGCGCGAGGTTAATTGGTGAACATAACTATCGTAATCTTGCGGTTGCCTACTTTATCGCAAACAAATTAGGTGTTAGTGATAAAAGTGTTATGAAGGCAATTGCTAGTTTTAGACCGCTAGCACATCGCTTAGAAGACTTAGGAGAGTATAAAGAAATTCGTTTTATCAATGACTCTATTTCCACAATTGGGCAATCCTGTATTCAGGCATTAGAATCGATTGAGAACGTCGATACTGTACTTGTGGGTGGAATGGATCGTGGTATTGAATATGATGAAGTAGAAGACTACTTCCATGCACGCAAGGATGTACAGGTCATCTTTATGTATGCGACTGGGAAACGCATTTATTCTGAAATGGAACAGAAGGGTTTACTAAGACCAGGACTACATCAAGTAGAAGATCTTGAAGAAGCTGTTAGACTTGCAAAGAAACTGACAAGACCTCATCATGCATGTGTCTTATCTCCAGCCGCAAGTTCTTATGATCACTTCAAGAACTTTGAACATCGTGGAGATGTATTTAGAAAGTTGGCTTTTGAAGAATGAAGTATAACGTAATTGATGTAGACGCTTCTGCTCTACAAGAAAAATATAAGATTGGTCTTTTGAGTGCGAAACTTTTGAAGGCTTCTCATTTAGATGATGAAGAAATTCATGAGTTATTCGAAACAGATACTGCACTTACAACCAGTAAGGCTGCGTGTATTCAAAGATGTTGTAAACGTTTATTACAGGCAAGGGATAATAATGAAAAAGTCATGATTGCTGGAGATTATGATGCGGATGGTATCTGTTCGACGACAATCATGAAGATGACCTTGATGAAGCTAAAGATTGAACATGGCTATTACATACCAGATCGCATGAAAGAAGGCTATGGCTTATCTGCACATACAGTTGAGCTAGCACATCAAAAAGGATATAGCCTAATTATTACCGTCGATAACGGTGTCAAAGCCCATGCGGCAATTCAAAAAGCCAATGAACTTGGTGTAGATATTATTATCACAGATCATCACCAGATTGATGAAGAGATAGAAACACCATATGTTGTACATCCTAACTATATGGAAAGTGAATTTTGCTATCTTTCTGGTGCAGGTGTTGCTTTACAGATTGCACGCAACCTGATTGGCGAAAATGATATCCAAACAGCCTTTGCGTGTGTTGCGGCAATCGCAGATGTGATGCCTCTATGGAAAGAGACAAGACGTATCGTAAAGCGTGGACTAGCTGTATTAAAACAGGGGAGACCGCGCAGTTTGATCAGTCTTCTAAATCCAGGTAGTGGTATTGATATGACTTCCATTTCATTCTCTATCGTTCCAAAGCTCAATAGCCTAGGACGTATGAGCGATCTTGCGAATGTGAATACAATGATTCCATTCTTACTTTCAAACAATGAAGAACAGATTGCACACTATGCAATACAAGTAAATCAAATCAATGAGAAGAGAAAAGAAATCAGTTCTTCGATTAGTGAGATGGCAATCAATATGATTGCGGATGAGAAGTTTCCTATCCTATATCAAGAAGATTTCCACGAAGGAGTATGTGGTCTAGTTGCAGGACGCATTGTTTCACAGTTACATCGTCCAGTGCTTGTCATGGCGAAAAGCCATAATACAATCAAGGGCAGTGGCAGAAGTGTATCGGGGTTTAATCTCTTTGATTTCTTTAAGGATTTTGAAAACCTTGCGGCCTTTGGTGGGCATGAACAAGCAGTTGGTATTTCAGTGCCGATTGAGAAGTTTGAAGAATTCTATCAACAAGCACAAGAGAAGATGGCGAATGCGGGTTATGAATATATAGAACTGGTTCAGGATGCGATTCGTATTGATGCAGAGGATATTCATTTTAACAACATCATTGATATCGATTGTTTTACACCATATCCAAAAGAAATGATTGAGCCTAACTTTGCGCTTGAGAATATGAATGTTGTAGAGCGTAAAGAAACTGCGAAGATGGTGAAATACCTAATCGCAAATAGTAGTGGAGGCTTTGAAGCAGTACTGTATAAGAGCAGAAATATTGCAGCTCCAATTTTACCAAAGCGTTTGATTGGAAAACTATCCATTCATAGATGGCGGAATCGTACAACCTGTCAAATGATACTCGAAGATATTGTCTGAATCTGCTATACTAAAGGATGCATATTACAAAAATTATTTTATCCGCACAGGAGGGGATTTATCATGGCATTAAAGATTGAAGATTACATTGCGTCTGTAAGGGATTTTCCAATCAAAGGAATTCTTTTTAGAGACATTACACCGATTCTAGAAAACGCAGAAGCGTTTAGAGAAGTAACGAATCGTTTATGTAAATACGCAAAGAGCGTTAAAGCAGATATGATTGTTGGTCCTGAAAGTAGAGGATTTATTTTTGGCTGTCCAGTCGCAGTTCAACTAGGACTGGGTTTTGTGCCTGTTCGCAAGCCAGGTAAGCTTCCTCGTGAGACAATTAGCTGTAAATATGAATTAGAATATGGTTCTAATGAAGTGCACATGCACAAAGACGCAATTAAGCCAGGACAGCGTGTTGTTATCATTGACGACTTATTAGCGACTGGTGGAACAGCGAAGGCTACTGCGAAGATGATTGAACAATTAGGTGGTGTCGTAGCCGGTTTTGCGTTTGTGATTGAATTATACGGTGATGATATGGATGGCCGTAAAGCGCTTGAAGGCTATGACATCTATGCGATGACTCGCTTAAGCGACAAATAAGTATAATCGAAGAGTAATCTTCGATTTTTTGCAAAATAGTAGGGGGTGAAAAATATGGCTGAACATAAAAATCCAACAGTAGCGGATGTCATGAAAGAGGCAAGTACCTATATTCATTTGCCTGAAAATCTAGCTCTCATCGAGAAGGCGGCTAAGTATGCTTCAGAGAAACATGCAGGCATGTTCCGCAAGAGTGGCGAGCCATATTTTGTACACCTTGTAAATGTAGCATATATTCTTACGACACTACGTGTCGGTCCAAAGACGATCGCGGCAGGATTTTTACACGATGTGATTGAAGACTGTAACATTACACGTGAAGAGTTAGCTCATGATTTTGATGATGAAATTGCAAGTCTAGTAGAGGCCGTTACGAAGATCGGTAATTTGAACTTTAAAGGGAAAGATGATCCAGAGTATCAAGCAGCCAACCATCGCAAAATTTTTATTGCAATGGCAAAGGATATTCGTGTAATTCTGATTAAGCTTGTGGATAGACTCCATAATATGCGCACGTTAGAGTTTCAGCCAGAAGCTTCACAGAAGAGAATTGCGGCGGAGACTTTGGATGTATATGCGCCAATTGCCCACCGTTTAGGTATTAGCTCCATTAAGAATGAACTAGAAGATTTATGTTTCTATTATCTGATGCCTGAAGAGTATTATCATATTGCTCATCTAGTGGAAACCAAGAAGGCAGAACGTGATGCGGCTGTAAGCAAGATGATCATAGATATTTCTGCAATGTTAAAGAGTCATAAAATTAAGTTCCGTATTTTTGGCCGTTCGAAACACTTATATTCCATCTATAAGAAGATGATTCATAAGCATAAACGTTTTGATGAAATCTTGGACTTACTTGCGATTCGCATTGTGTCTAAGTCGGAATTAAATTGTTATGAAATCCTTGGCTATATTCATGCGAAATACAAACCAATTCCAGGTAGATTAAAAGACTATATCGCAGTCCCAAAACCGAATATGTATCAGTCTTTACATACAACGATTCTTGGCGAAGATGCGAAAATCTTCGAAGTACAGATTCGTACAGAAGACATGGATGCGATTGCGGAGAAAGGTATTGCGGCCCATTGGCGTTATAAAGAGGGTTCTCGCTATGATGCAAAGGCCGAACAAAAAGAAATTGAAGATAAACTATCTTGGTTCAAAGATTTTGCAACGTATAGTGAAAGTGAAACCAATACTTCTGCGACAGATTACATGGAGTTATTGCAGAAGGATGTCTTTGAAGCCAATGTATATGTTATGACACCGAAGGGAAGAGTCATTGACCTACCGGCAGGTGCTACACCAATTGACTTTGCATACCGTATTCATACCGACGTAGGTCATACGATGGTCGGTGCAATTGTCAATGATGCGATTGTGCCTTTGACGACAGAACTACATACTGGTGATGTTGTTAATATCAAGACCTTAAAGGGAACAGGTCCATCTGAGGACTGGCTAAAGATTGTTAAGACTGCCCAGGCAAGAAATAAGATTCGTGCATATTTCCTAAAGAAAGAAACTGAAAAGCGTGAAGAGAAGATTGAAGAAGGAGAAAAGATTCTCTCTGAAGAACTTCGTAAGCGTGGATTTGATCCTAAGGAATATATGGAGCGTAAAAAGATTGACAGTATTACAACTGGTTTCCAAGTATCTAACTATAACGAATTTATGTATGGAATCGCAGTAAAGTCTATCAGTCCATCTCTTGCGGCGGAACGTTTAACAAACGTAAAACAGCGTACAAGTGAGGATGAGAGCTTATCACGTGTACTAAACAAAGAGACTGTTCACCGTGTATCAAAATCAGGACTTGTTGTGCCTGGGGTTGAATCGATGAAGATGTCACTAGCGCATTGTTGTTTACCAATCTATGGTGATCAAATCATTGGTTATATTACACGTAATGAGGGTGTTAAGGTCCACCGTATAGATTGTCCTAATATCCGTAATGAGAAGACAAAACTCATCAATGTGCAATGGGATGATGGTGATGCGGATCGTATGTATGATTGTGATCTCAGCATCATTTGTAATGATCGATCACACTTACTTACAGATATTGTAAATACAATCTCTCAATGTAAGGTACAGCTTGAAGCAATTAATGTCACAGTAAATCATGAAACACTAACATCTACAGTAAAAGTATCAATGCGAGTAAGAAACCTGGAGCAGATGGATAACGTATTTGCGAATATTCGCAAAGTAGAATCTGTGCTCAGTGTTGATCGTACAACACATTAAGAAATTACTTGAGAAAAGTAAGCGTAAGGGCTATAATACTACTAAATTCGAAGAAAGAGAGTTCTTGTTAGAAGACGATAGAGCGACAATGGTATGGTGCAAGCATTGGCGGATTCTTACAGGATTGACACTCTGGAGAAGATATCCTGAACTGAGTAGGGATAAACGTATTCCACGTTATGGAAAGAGCGCATGAGAAATCATGAACTAAGGTGGTACCGCGCACAAAGCGTCCTTGGAAAGGGACGCTTTTATATTTGTTTAAAGGAGGAAAGAACTATGAGTTATCAAACACCACGAGGAACTTACGACATTTTACCGGATGAGATGAATCGTTGGCATCACACAGAAGAAGTCATTCGTGAAACGACAAAGCGTTATCGTTACCGTGAAATCCGTACACCATATTTTGAAGAGACAAAAGTATTTAAGCGTGAAAATGATTCCAGTGACATGGTAAACAAGGAGATGTACACATTTGATATGGGTACACATTCCTATACATTGAGACCAGAAGGAACTGCCGGTGTAATTCGTGCATTCGATCAACATAAGCTTTATGGCTCAATGGAGATGCCTGGTAGATTCTATTATCTTGGTGCAATGTTCCGTCATGAAAATCCACAAAAGGGAAGACAGAGACAGTTTACACAGTTTGGGATTGAAAACATCGGTGCAAAATCTCCTGAATTAGATGCGGAAACGATCGCTCTGGGATATGACATTGTGAAACAAATGGGTATCTCAAGTATTAAAGTATGTATTAATACACTTGGTGATGACGCATCTAGAGCTGCGTATCGTACAGCTTTAAAGGAATATTTTCAGCCACATCTAGAAGAGCTTTGTGGAGATTGCCATCGTCGTTATGAGCAGAATCCTTTGCGTATTTTGGATTGTAAAGTAGACCACGATAAGGAATGCATGCATGCGGCTCCAAAGCTTGCGGATTACTTAAATGAAGAATCTAAGAACTACTTCAATCGCGTGCTTGCATGTTTGGATGCGTTAGAGATTCCGTATGAAGTAGATGATCATCTTGTAAGAGGACTTGATTACTATACACATACAGTTTTCGAAGTCGTATCCACAAGACCTGACAGTGGCGCACAGGCTACGATCTTTGCGGGTGGCCGTTATGACCACTTTGTTGAGTATTATGGTGGACCAGAGATGTCCGGTATCGGTTTTGCGATTGGTATGGAACGTTTGATTAACTTAGCGGCTGAGGAAGGGCATGATTTTGGAGATGAAAATTCTTGTGATGTGTATGTCATCGGTTTGGGCGATGTAGGTGCATCTGTCTTAAAGACAGTACAGCAGCTACGTCATGCTGGATATAGTGCAGAAGCCAATCTTGTACAGCGTTCATTGAAGGCACAGTTTAAGAGTGTAGATCGTAACCACGCAAGATATGTAGTCATTCTTGGTGAAGATGAAGTCAAGAACAACACAATGAATATAAAGAATATTTCTGATAAGTCACAGGTAACAATCAAGCAAGAAGAGTTATTAGAGACACTCAAACAATGGGAGAACAAATAATGGAAAGAACACATGAAAATGGTACTTTACGCCTGGCAAATATAGGTGAAAAAGTTACGCTAGTTGGTTGGGTTGCGAAGCGCCGTAATCTAGGATCACTTGTATTTATTGATTTACGTGACCGTAGTGGTATCGTACAGTTAACATTTGATGAAAGTATTGCGGATGCAGTAAAAGATGTTCGTAATGAATACATCTTGCAGGCAACAGGTACAGTTGAAAAGCGCAAGGACGCAAACCCTAAAATTGCGACAGGTGAGATTGAAATTCATGTTGAGTCTGTTAATATCGTTAACAGTGCTGAAACAGCTCCGATTACAATTGCGGATGACACAGATACAAGTGAAGATACACGTTTAAAGTATCGTTATCTTGACTTACGCCGTTCTGTATTACAGCAGAATTTAATCTTGCGTCATAAGGTATGCATGGTTGCTAGAAATGTATTGGATAAACAAGGCTTTGTAGAAGTTGAAACACCAATCCTAGCGAGAAGTACACCAGAAGGTGCGCGTGACTATCTCGTGCCATCTCGTATCTATAATGGTAAGTTCTGGGCGCTTCCACAATCACCACAGATTTATAAGCAGTTATTGATGATTGGAGGAATGGAGAAATACTTCCAGATTGCAAGATGTTTCCGGGATGAAGACTTACGTGCTGACCGCCAACCTGAATTTACACAGATCGATATTGAAATGAGCTTTGGTGATGAAGATACAATCTTCGCTGTCGTTGAAGACCTTATGCAAAATATCTTCAAGGAAACAAAGAACTATACACTAGAAGACCATTTTGTACGTATACCATGGGCAGAATGTATGAGACGCTTTGGTAGTGATAAGCCAGATATGCGTTTTGGCAATGAAATTCAAGATATTACGTCTGTATTTGAAAATACAGAATTCCAAGTATTCAAGAATACAATTGAAAACGGTGGAATTGTAAACTGCGTGAAGTTTGAGAATGCGGCTGATAAGTATAGTCGTAAGGGTCTAGATCAATTACAAGACTTTGTAAAACATGGCTTTAAGGCAAAGGCACTTGCATACCTCAAGATGGAAAACAATGTATTAACTGGTTCTATCGCTAAGGTATTAAGTGAGGAAGAAAAGGCGAAGTTAGTTGAACAATTAGGTCTTGCAAATAACGATTTGGTATTAGTGATTGCAGATAATGCAAGAATCGTACAGGCATCCTTAGGTGCATTACGTGTACGTTTAGGCCATGAGCTAAACTTAATTCCTACTGAAACAACTTATAAGTTCCTTTGGGTTACTGACTTTCCAATGTTTGAGTACAGTGAAGAAGATGAGCGCTGGGTAGCAGCACACCATCCATTTACAGCACCAAAGGAAGAAGACGTAGATAAACTATTCACTGATCCAGGGCATGTATCTTCACGTGCCTATGACTTAGTATTAAATGGATATGAACTCTTATCTGGTTCGATTAGAATTCATAGCCAAGAGTTACAGGCTAAGGTATTTGAAGCGATTGGACTTTCACTAGAAGATGCAAAAGCACGTTTTGGTTTCTTCTTAGATTCCTTCCGTTATGGAACACCTCCACATGGTGGTGTTGGTATTGGTCTAGAACGTTTGATTATGGTATTAGCTGGTACAGATAACATCCGTGATGTTGTAGCCTTCCCGACAACAAATAGTTCGTTTGACCTTATGAGTGAGGCACCTAATGTTGTTGATAAGAAACAATTAGATATTTTAGGTATCGAAATCTCTAAGCAAGAAAAATAAAAGTGTCAAGACTATTCTTATTTCCCTCTAGTGCTATAATACATGTGCCGGAGGAAACATATTTTTCCTACAATATGATATAAGGGAGTTCTGATTGCGTAAGATGGAGTGAAAACTCGTTGCGAGCGAGGATCCAGAAGTTTTACCAAGGACACCCACCTCGACAGAAGAGGGAACTATATCTACCTTCGGTCTTAATATTTGTTTGAGTCGGTATAATACCGACTTTTTGATAAAATGATGGTGTTGAAGGAGGAATTCAATGATGAAGAAGTTAATGATGATTGTTCTATGTGTATTTATGCTTGGCTGCACACCGAAGGAACAATATAAATTAGACTATGTAACAGATGGCAGTATCTCACAATTTACTGAGATTACAGACAAGGAACCATCCATTAAGGAGATTTCATTACCATCCGCTATTACATTCTTTGAAAATAAATATTCAGGTGTAATGGTATTTGCAAAACCTGACTCACGCTATAGTCAAAAAGCATTTGCGGTATTAAATCAAGCTGCTAAGGATGCGGGGGTTACAGTTTACTATGTAGACGTAAGTAGAAAGTTCTACAAGACAGAAGAAGAATTTACACGGTATCGCGAAAAGGTTGAAGAGTTTATTGATGTAACATATCTCGAAAACCAACAGGGAGGAAAATCTTTATACATTCCTGATGTTATGGTGGTTAAGAATGGTAGAGTTGTAGATTTCCATGTAGGTATCTTGGATGATTATGATTTAGATGTAAATCCAAAAATGACAGAAGAGCAGTATCAAAAAATTTATAACATCTACGCAGATTTAATTAAAATCACTACAGCGAAGGACTCAGCAAAATAAAACACTGTTTTAGCCGTTGCAAGCATGTACAAAACAAGATAAAATAACAAGGTACATGAAGAATAGGTGGTGTAATTTATGGAATTTTGGAGTTCATTAGGATTCTTCATTGCTGGAGGATTAATCGGTGCAATCGTAACATTCTTCTTAACAAGAAAGTATTTCGAAAAGCAGCTGAAGGAAAATCCACCAATCAATGAGAAGATGGTTCGTGCAATGTTTATGCAAATGGGACGTAAGCCAAGTGAGGCACAGATTCGTTCTGTTATGAAATCCATGAATCAATAAAAGAAGTCTTAGGACTTCTTTTTATATACAGTGACATAGAAATAAACAAATTAGATTACATTTATAAAACAATATTAGTTAAACATTTTAGGTTGTAAAAAAATCATGGAAAAATAGTGGGGAATAGTGTATTTATTGCGCAAATGTCTATTATTTCATATGTTTTAGTCTTATAATATATGAAAGTATTATGAAGGAGGACATATGAGTACTGAAAACAAAAAAGTTTTCGAAGCTATGGATGGTAATACCGCAACTGCCCACGCCGCGTATGCTTTTACGGAAGTAGCCGGTATTTATCCAATTACACCGTCATCGCCTATGGCGGAAAATGTTGATGCATGGTCAACAGCAGGTCGTAAGAACGTGTTTGGAGATCGTGTTAAGGTTGTGGAAATGCAGTCTGAAGGTGGTGCTGCCGGAGCAATTCACGGTGCATTACAGGCTGGCTCTTTAGCTACAACATTTACAGCTTCACAGGGTCTATTATTAATGATCCCAAATATTTACAAGTTAAAGGGTGAAATGTTACCAGGAGTTATCCACGTAGCAGCTCGTACTTTAGCTACACACACATTAAGTATCTTCGGTGATCACTCTGATATTTATGCTTGTCGCCAAACAGGTATTGTTCAGATCTGTTCACACTCCGTACAAGACTGTATGGATTTAGCTGGTGTTGCACACTTGGTCGCAATTGATCAGCGTGTACCAGTAATGCATTTCTTTGATGGTTTCCGTACATCACACGAAATCGATAAGATTGAAGTGATGGACTATGACTTCTTAAGAAGTTTAGTTAACCAAGAGAAGTTAGAAGAGTTCCGTGCTTTAGCACTAAACCCACATACAAACCCAGTTGTTCGTGGTGGTACACAGAACGATGATATCTTCTTCCAGGCTGCCGAAGCTCAAAATAATCACTTCGCAAATATTCCAGCGGTAGTAGCTGATTATATGAAGAAGATTTCTGAGCATACAGGTCGTAACTATGCACCATTTACATATGTAGGTGCTCCTGATGCTGAACGTATCATTATCGCTATGGGCTCTGTAACAGATACAATTACAGAAACAATCAACACACTCGTTAAGAGAGGCGAAAAAGTAGGTTTAATTAAGGTTTACCTATATCGTCCTTTCTCTGTTGAGTTCTTGAAGTCTGTTCTTCCAGCAACTGTTAAGAAGATTGCTGTATTAGATCGTACAAAGGAACAGGGTGCTCGTGAACCATTATTCTTAGATGTTGTATATGCTTTACGTGATATCAAGGGTCTAACAATCGTTGGTGGACGTTATGGTCTATCTTCTAAGGATACAAATCCATCTCATATCAATGGGCTATTTGAAGAATTGAAGAAGGATTCTCCAAAGGAAGAGTTCACAATTGGTATTGAAGATGATGTTACAAATCTTTCAATTGAACCAGTTGACATTACAGTTGATGCAGATTATACATCATGTATTTTCTATGGTTTGGGTTCTGATGGTACTGTAGGTGCTAACAAGTCAACAGTTAAGATTATTGGTAACAATACAGATCTTTACTCACAGGCTTACTTTGCATATGACTCAAAGAAGTCTGGTGGTGTAACTCGTTCTCACTTAAGATTTGGTAAGAGCCCAATCCACAGTCCATACTACATTGATAAGGCTGACTTTATCTCTTGTTCATTAGATAGTTACTGCTTCCAGTTTGATATGATTCGCGACCTCAAGAAAGGTGGAACATTCTTACTCAACACAACTATCCCAGCAGAAGAAATCGCGGATAGATTACCTAACCGTATCTTAGCTAGACTTGCTAGACGTCATGCGAAGTTCTATATCATTAACGCAACTAAGATTGCGCAAGATACAGGAATGGGACGTTTCACAAATACAATCTTACAGGCAGCGTTCTTCCGCTTAAATGAACAGATTATGCCATATAGCACATCCTTAGAATTAATGAAGGATTCTGCTCGTCATACATATGCTCGTAAGGGACAGGATGTTGTAGATAAGAACATCAAGGCTATCGAAACAGGTGCTTCTGGAATCGTAGAAGTAACTGTAGATCCAGCTTGGGCTGACTTACAGTTTGATAAGTCTGTTAAGGGAACAACTGGTGATGCATATTTTGATGAACATGTAACACCAATCAATCACTTACAGGGTCAAGATATGCCAGTATCTGCTTTCTTGAAGTTTGGTGTAACAGATGGTACATTAAAGCCTAATGTTGCTTTTGAAGAGAAGAGAACAATTGCTACACTTGTTCCTGAATGGGAAGCTGATAAGTGTATCCAATGTGGTAAGTGTGGATTTGCATGTCCTCACGCAACAATCCGCTCATTCTTAATGGATGAAGAAGAAGCTGCTACAGCTCAGAAGATTGCTGATGAAAACAATGTTGAATTAACATTGAAGGATCCTTCTCCTGCATATAAGGGAGCTAAGGAAGCTAACCTCAAGTTTAGAATTCAAGTATCTACACGTAACTGTGTAGGCTGTGGTGTATGTATTACAGTATGTCCTACTAAGGCATTATCATTTGTTGATGTTAAGACTCAGTTAGGTCAAGAACCAGTTGCTGAATATCTATACAAGCACACAACATATAAGAAGGAATATGGCAATAACAATACTGAAGGTGGCGTATCATTAATGATGCCGTACTTTGAAGTATCTGGTAGCTGTCCAGGCTGTGGTGAAGCTCCTTATTATCGTTTAGCTTCTCAGTTATTCGGTAACGATATGTTAATTGCCAACGCTACAGGTTGCTCAATGATTTACTGCTCTGCTACTCCAACAAACCCATTCGTACAGGATGAAAATGGTGAAGGTGTTGCTTGGGCTAACTCATTATTTGAAGACAACGCTGAATACGGTTATGGTATGGCAATTGCACAGTCATACAAGAGTGCTCGTATCCTCAAGATTATGGAAGATAATCTTGATAAGGTTGAAGCTGACTTAAAGGCATCATTTGAAGCTTATATCGCTGCAAATGACGACCGTCAAGTTCAAAGAACAATCGTTAACAAGTTAATTGAACAAGTTAAGTCTTCTTCTAACCAAGAGGTTAAAGAATTACTCAAACTTGAAAGAGACCTTGTTTCTAAGTCTGTTTGGATCATCGGTGGTGACGGATGGGCTTACGATATTGGCTACGGTGGATTAGACCATGTAATGGCTAATAACCTAGATGTAAACGTATTAGTACTTGATACTGAAGTTTACTCCAATACAGGTGGACAATCTTCTAAGTCATCTCAGGCTTCATCTATCGCGAAGTTTGCTTCCGGTGGTAAACAGGGTGCTAAGAAGGATATTGGTCAGATCTTCATGGAATACGGTACAGCTTATGTTGCACAGGTATCTATGGGTGCTAACCAGTCACAGACAATCAAGGCATTCAAAGAAGCTGAAAGCTATAAGGGACCATCAATTATCATCGCTTACTCACCATGCTTAGAGCACGGTATTAAGGGTGGCTTGATTAACATGCCTAACGTTCAGAAGAATGCGGTTGCTTGTGGTTACACAGTTCTTTACCGCTTCGACCCAAGACTTGAGAAGCCATTACAGATTGACTCTCGTACTCCAGACTTCTCCAAGTTCACAGAGTTCTTACTCAACGAAGCTCGTTACTTCAACTTACCTAAGGTATTAGGCCAAGAAGAAGCAGACAAGTTATTTGAGAAGGCTCGTAAGGATGCCGAAAAGCGTTATAACAGACTCTTATTCAAGAAGAGAGTTCAAGACGAAGAAACTTCTGAATAATTAAACAAACAAAGACATATTCTCGGCGCTCCAAAATTAGATGGGGTGTTGAAAAAACGATTGTAAAGAAGGATGGGGC